>WNGA01005123.1_pt1 | contig 26128 bp, 27 predicted proteins | sample 5400061 | NCBI WGS metagenome assembly WNGA01 (sample SAMN13153366, study PRJNA577476) | soil metagenome | isolation source: 100 cm soil or saprolite under grassland replicate 2 | place: USA:California | collected 2016-06-15 | reverse complement strand
GTCCTTCGGTAGGCCAGAAGGAATTATTACCAGCGGAGAAGCCACGGCCCTAGTCGCGCGCCGATCCACGCACAAAGCATAACCATCGCGCCGTACCATATCGCAATAAACGGCAGAGAATCGTCGGGGCAGTGAAAAGCGTAAGCGACCGCTCCGAGCGCGCCTGCAACAAGTCCTGCGATCGCTCCGGTTCGCGTCAAATTGGTGGGCGCTCCCTTGCGCAAGGCCCATATCAACGCGGCGAACGGAATTATGGCGAACAGCGGTATGCATAAAACGCAGGTTGCCCACTGTGTTCCCAGAATCATCCGTCCCCATGCGGCTCGACGGCACATCCATTAGTTCGCAAAACCTCGTCTTTTGGTTACAAATATGGAGCTCATTAGATTCCTAATTTCGACATGATACTCGACGATGCCAGGACCCTATGGGGCGTGTTTCCACTTAACGCGGAGTTCAAACCGTAACCCACTTGCGACGGTCGATACGCACCCGAATAATGGATTTCCGGGCCGCCCCAGAATTGCTCCGTCGGAGTTGTAACCGATTCCACGCCTTTTTCGAATTCACTCATTAGAGACGGATTGGAAAAGCTAAGGTTCGAGACCAATCGCTCTGCAAGAAATCTAGGAGGTAAGGAGTTAAGCGATGATGAACGGCATGATGAATTGTGGATGGCTCATGATTGCGGGCGGAGTTGTTGTCTATGGCGTACTGATTTTGGCCGGCGCCGCGCTCGTCAAGTACCTGTTTTTGGGGGACAAAAGCGACAAGGCCGCTGGATAGATAATGACGCGAATGCCACACTGTCTTCGTGGGGTCAAATCCACCCACAGCAGTGTGGTGGAATCGCGTAGCGCAAAACAACAGAAAATGTTGTGACGGTAATTTGGAAGTCACAGGTACCCGAAAACTCAGACGCTCCACGGTCAGTGACCGTGGCTTTCAAAACCATGGCCGGTAAGGTGAAGCACGACGACGACCAAAACAAGCACACCGATCACCGCGTAGAAGATCTTGACTCCTAAGGGAGTCTCGTTGTCGGGTTGCTGCTGTACTTTATGCTGCTCCTGCCGCTTGCGTCGCCCGTAGCGGGTCAGGCCCCATGGCTTGTACACCCCCAGTGACGTGGCCAGGAGCAGCAACAGTATGGCAAGGCTAGGAGCGCGCACCAGTTCGGTCTTCAAAGCACTGAAGTCGGCGCTGAACAATGTTTCTGCCGCAGCCCCGGACACGCGCTTCGCCGCTACAGCCATCACCGCGAATTGATGTATCAGCAGGGCGATCGTGGCAAAGACGGCCAGCCCGAATTTCATCACGATCCAGTAGTAGCGGAACAAGCCCCAAGGGGTTCCTAGCGCCTGCAGAAGTCCGGTGACCAGAGCAGCGAAACACAAGGGAATAATGACAAACCGGCTGATCAAGTCCATCGAAAGATAAGCGCCGCGCACCACTTCAGCATCATGACTGGTCAGGCCGGCAAAGCTGAGAACCAGGAAGGCGGCAACCGCTCCCAGCCAACCGACCGAGAACGCGACATGCGCGGTGATGGTCAATTTGCGGACCGTGGGTGTCATATCTGTATTTTCATTTTCTGGTTTGTACTAATGGTTGACCGTGCGCGTCACCAGAGTTCGGCGCGTACAGGTTGTGAGCGCGAAGCAGCGCTGCGTGACGGTAGATTAAGTCCGTGCTGTGAGTCAGGAACTCGGCAATGGCGCTGAGCTGTCCGGTATCGAAATTCTCCAACAACGCCGTAACGTCTTTTCGCAAAGGCTCGATCACACCCTGGATGGGCGACCGCTCTAGTGCCGGGTAGAGGATCTGCTTACGCCCGTCGTGTGGGTCCGACTCGCGCCGTACATATCCAGCCTGCTCCAATCTGGCAACGACGCCAGTAATCGCACCGGTGGTCAGGCCAGTGATTGCCGCCAGTTCGCTGCCGGTTATCGCCCCTCGCTCGCGCAACAAGTCCAGGCACTTGTGATCAGTTGGGCCGAGCCCCAAGCGCTCCGCAACTGCGTGGTGAAACAGCACTACTGCGGTGCTGTGTCGGCGCGCCAGTTGTCCGACGATCTGCTCGGTCAAGCCCTGCTTATTCTTTCGGGCAGCTGCCATCACATACGCTCCAATATTAGCTTAGTAGCTAAGCTATATTTTAAGGCAACCGCCGTCAAGCGGGCTAAGGTAGTCGAAAAGAAAAAGCCGTAAAACATGCATTTGCTATGATTTGGGCGGCGTAGTCGGAAGGTGTCCAACTCGATTTATCCTTGGAAACCGCTCTTTAGCGGTTGAGTGTAACCAATCGCAGGCTGCAAACGAACTCATCCATAGAGGCAATCAAAAGAGGCCAAATCAAACCGAAGATTTGAAACCTTTCTCAATCCGTTGCCTCTTACAGTTGTCAGGGATTAGACTTATGGGCGTGAACTTTGCCGCTAAAGCCGGAGTTTCAATTCTCGCGCTATTACTAGCGGCTCTGCCCGTGATGGCGTGCACCGTGCCCGGCGCCACAATGACGGCAGCGGAGCGCGATTGCTGTAAGCGCATGGCTGAACAGTGCCACCGCTCCGGCATGGCCAACTCACATGGATGCTGCCAGACCCAGGCTTCACCGAACGGCTTGCACGCCCTGAAGACCTCTTCTTCGCAGCTCGATCCTTCATTGGTTAACATTCACGCGCAACCTGTCGCCGTTCAGGCCGGTACTGCCCTGCCGGTGATGCTCACCGCGAGCATGCCTTCCCCCACTCATAGCCCGCCCGGCCTGATAGCTTCAGCTACAACCGTCCTGAGAATCTGATCGCCTTTCCTCTGACCCGATAATGCACTCGTGCGTCTGCACGTTGGTGCGTTTACCAACTCGTGTTTGTATTGCGGAGGAAAGATGCAATCCATTGGCTCATCCCGAGGCTTCTTCGGGTGCCCTCGTAGTTCGCTGATTAGAGCAACGTTGATTCTTGGAACAATGGTGGTACTTGCCAGGGCGCAGGAACCGCCAAGTTCACCCCCTATGCCGGCGCACGCCGGAGCACCCACATCTCTGCGGGACTTGGTGCAAGAGGCCGAGCAGAAGAATCCGCAAATTGCGGCGTCGTTTCACGGGTGGCAAGCCTCACGAAATGTTCCTAAACAAGTTTCAGCGTTTCCCGAGACTCAGGTTTCGGTGCAGCAATTCAGTGTGGGCAGCCCGCGACCTTTCGCGGGCTACAGCAATAGCGACTTCGCCTACATCGGGTTCGGAGCTTCGCAGGACATTCCCTATCCAGGAAAACGACAGTTGCGCGCCCGCGTCGCCGAACACGAAGCGGACTCGATGGAAGCGCAGACCGATTCAGTTCGCAGAATGGTGATCGGAAATCTCAAGACGGTCTACTTCCAACTGGCTTACATTCAGCAAACCCTGAGCGTTCTGCTGAAAAGTGACGAGCTACTCAATCAAGTAGAGCAAGCGGCTGAGGCACGCTACCGCGTGGGCCAGGGCAATCAGCAGGATGTTCTGAAAACACAGTTACAGCACACCAAGATCCTGCAAGAGATCGCGCACCATCATCAGGAAGAAGGACTGCTCGAAGCGCAAATCAAGCAGTTCTTGGGACGTCCACAGGAGTCCGAGGACGTCATTGCCGAGACTCTCACCTCGCGAACTCTTCTGTACACCGCAACTGACCTTCTGCAACGAGCTCGCGAACAAAACCCTGACGTGCGTTCAAAACAGGCCTCCATTCGTCAACAGGACACACAAGTGGAACTGGCGCACAAGAATTTTCGTCCTGACTTCAACGTCGGCTACACGTATGAGCACACCGCGAGCGAGTTCCATGATTACTACATGGCAACGTTTGGCATCCGGCTGCCCAATCGCGGACGCCAGAAGGCCGAACTAGCAGAAGCTCAGCAGAAGCAAGAGCAGGCGCGGGGGGAATTCGATTCTGAGTCGCAGCGAGTGCTCTCAGAGGTTCAGCAGCAGTACGTGCGTGCAAAAACATCGGAAGAGCGCCTCAAGATTTTCACCGATGGCTTGGTCCCGCAATCGGAAGCTACCTTCCGCTCCGCCATGTCTGCTTATCAATCGAACCGGCAAGACTTCGAGGCTTTGCTCTCGTCGTTTCTCGATGTATTGAACCTGGATCTGGAATATCGCAGCGAGCTGGTGGAGCACGAGTCGGCTCTGGCCGAACTGGAGCGGCTTACGGGGGTGGATGTCCCATGAACGAGAGTGACTTCAGAACGAATGCAGACGAGGAATCACACATGGTCCACACAGAACACGACAGGTATCGCCGGGCGTTTTGGATTGCGCTGACCACAACCCTCGTGCTCGCCATTGCGGCCTCCGTTTTGTGGTGGCGTTTGAGCCACGTCGGGGCTGGGTCTCAATCTGGCCCCAGTTCCGCGCCAATGCAGGTGACGGCAGAAACGTCGTCGGCAAGCGCCTCGAACTCCGACCCAGGATCAGCCGCCGAGACGCAGAACGGCAACATGCCGGAGACTCCGCTTGTGCCGATTCAGCTCACGCCGCAGCGGATGCAGAGCATCGGCATCGCGCTCGGAAAAGTTGAGTCCAAGTCCGTCAGTTCTGAGCTGCGTTTTTACGGCAGTGTACAGGTTGACGAACGGCGGCAAGCCTACGTGCAGACGCGATTTGCTGGTTGGATTCGCAAAGTGTATGCCGATGCCACCGGAAACTTCATCGGCAAAGGTCAGCCACTGTTCACGATTTACAGCCCTGATCTGGTATCGACAGAGCAGGAGTACTTGATTGCAAAGAAAAACTCGGAGTCTCTTCAGCGGAGCGGTGTGAGCGGAGTGGCTTCAGGGGCTGCATCGCTCCTGAGCGCTGCGAAAGAAAGACTTCTGCAATGGGAAGTCTCTCCTGGCGAAATCGAGAAGCTGGATCAGAGCGGCAAGCCGATTACGGATCTCACTATCTATTCTCCGGTCTCGGGCTACATCACCGACAAGAAGGCGCTGCCCAATATGTACGTGCAGCCTGAAACCATGCTGTACACCGTAGCGGATCTGTCCGATGTTTGGGTCCTGGCCCAGGTATTCCAAAGCGATGCAGGAAAAATCAAGCCGGGTGATTCGGCAGAGATCACCGTCGATGCCTATCCCGGCCGTGTTTTCAATGGGCGAGTGGATTACCTGCTCCCACAAATAGACATGAACACGCGCACCCTGCCGGTACGCTTAGTCTTCCCGAATCCCGGCCTGAAGCTGAGGCCGGGGATGTACGTAAATGTTCGCGCCAAGCTACCGATGGGGCGTCAGTTGGTAGTCCCGGCGTCATCGGCATTTCACTCCGGAACCAAGAACCTGCTTTTTGTCTATCAGGGTGAAGGCAGCATCGAGCCACGCGAAGTGGAGTTCGGGCCGCAGGTCGGCGATCAGATCGTGGTCAGTAAAGGTCTCAAGGCTGACGAACAGATTGTCACATCCGCAAATTTCCTGATCGATTCCGAAGCGCAATTGCAAGCGGCTGCTGGAGCGTTTGTTCCTCCGCCACCCGGTGCCGGTCAGGCGGCTTCCATGAATGCTCCTGCGCAACAGCAGGCGAGCGTGGAGCTGACGACAGAACCCCAGCCTCCGCATAAAGGCAGCAACATCGTGCACGTGAAGCTGACGGGACAGGACGGGAAACCAATCTCCGGAGCGAATGTGACCGTAACCTTTTATATGGCGGCGATGCCTGCGATGGGAATGGCCGCGATGAAGACCGTGATCAATGCTACCGACAAGGGCGGCGGCATGTATGAAGGGAAAGGTGATCTCGGTTCCGGCGGCACTTGGCAAGTGAGCATCCGGGCACAACAAAACGGACAGACGATTGCCAACAAGCAGCTAACAGTCAATGCCACGGGAGGTATGTAGTTATGATCTCTCGAATCATTGAATGGTGCGCGCACAACCGGTTTCTGGTCTTCACCGGCGTGTTGCTACTCACGCTTGCGGGGATCTGGTCTATGGGACACATCCCGCTCGACGCCCTGCCTGACATCTCTGACGTTCAGGTGATCATTCACACCAACTGGGAAGGTGAACCACCGAACATCATTGAAGATCAGGTCACGTACCCAATTGTGACCGCGTTGTTGGCTGCGCCGCGTGTGAAGGCTGTCCGGGCGCAGACGATGTTCAATGATTCCTACGTCTTTGTTGTGTTCGAAGACGGGACGGACATTTACTGGGCCCGCTCTCGCGTCGTGGAGTATCTGCAGACGATTGCCGGGCGGCTTCCTGCAAACGTGCATCCTGCGATCGGCCCGGATGCTACGGGCGCAGGATGGGTCTATGAATACGCGTTGGTTGACCGCAGCCACAAGCATAGCCTCGCCGATCTGCGGAGCCTGCAAGATTGGCACCTGCGTTACCAGCTAGAGACCGTTCCGGGCGTGGCTGAAGTAGCCAGCATCGGCGGATTCGTGCGCCAGTACCAAGTCAATCTCGATCCCAACAAGCTGCTGGCCTACGGCATCCCGCTGTCCACCGTGATTGACCGGGTAAAGTCGAGCACCAATGAAGTCGGCGGACGAGTTCTCGAACTCAGCGGCACGCGATACATGGTCCGCGGCCTCGGCTATCTGAAGTCGCTCGACGATCTGGCAAATGTGCCGGTGATGGCGAAGAACGGAACTCCGGTCTTGCTCAAGGACCTCGGCACAATTTCTTTCGGTCCGGATATCCGCGAAGGCGTTGCGGAGTGGAACGGCGAAGGCGAGACGGTGGGCGGCATTGTCGTGATGCGTTACGGGCTGAACGCCCTGAACGTGATCGACGGCGTCAAGAAAAAACTGGCTCAGATTAAAGGATCGCTGCCGCCGGGAGTCGAGGTCGTCTCCGGCTATGACCGCGCGGGTTTGATTAGCGAGTCCATTCACACTTTGAAACGCAGTCTGATCGAGGAAGCCATCATTGTTTCCCTGGTCATTATTGTGTTCTTGTTTCACTTCCGCTCGGCGCTGATCCCGATTCTCACACTACCGATCGCGCTCGTGATCTCGTTCGTTCCTATGTACTACCTCCACGTTAGCTCGAACATCATGTCGCTGGGTGGACTGGCATTGGCTATTGGCGTGTTGGTGGATGCCGCCATTGTCATGGTGGAAAACGGATACCGGCATCTTTCTGAACGCCCGGCGACAAGAGCGGAAGCATCCGCCGAGACCAATGATTCGAATGGGCCCGTGCTTCACAAAGAGACCGATGTGCGCGCAATTAAACACACGAAGAAGGTCGCTGAACGGGAGCGAGTGCGTATTCTCATCGACGCCGCCAAGCAGGTAGGCCCTGCGCTGTTCTTTTCCCTCCTTATTATAGTGGTCTCTTTTCTCCCCGTGTTCCTGCTGGAAGCCCAGGAAGGCCGCATGTTCCGTCCACTGGCGTGGACGAAAACTCTGGCCGTGGGGTTTTCGTCTTTGTTGGCCATCACCCTGGTTCCCATCCTCATGGTCATTTTCATTCGGGGAAAGCTGCGACCGGAGTCGGCAAACCCGATTTCAAGACTGACGCAAGCGGTCTATCTGCCTGTGCTCCGGCTGTGCTTGAAGTATCGAAAGACGACGTTGCTAGTGAACCTGGCCTTTCTGTTGGTGACGTTCCCCTTGATGTTCAGGCTGGGCAGTCAATTCATGCCGCCATTGTTTGAAGGTTCTTCGCTGTACATGCCTACGGCCTTGCCTGGAATTTCGATCACGCAAGCGTCTCAGCTTTTGCAGGAGCAAGACCGGATTCTCCGATCCTTTCCAGAAGTGGAGACGGTTTTCGGTGCCGTCGGACGGTCCGACAGCGCAACCGACAATGCTCCGCTTGATATGTACGACACCACCGTGATGCTCAAGCCGCGGGAGAAATGGCGGCCGGGCATGACGCAGGAAAAGCTCATTGGGGAAATGGATGCCAAGCTTCAGTTCCCAGGTCTCACCAACACCTGGACGATGCCTGTCGAAAACCGCCTTGACATGGCGCTAACCGGAATCAAGACACCGGTCGGCATGAAGCTCCAGGGCACGAATCTGGAGCAGATCCAGCAACTCGGGGCACAAGTGCAACAGATTCTCTCGGGGTTGCCGCAGGTGCGTTCGATTTTCGCCGAGCGGGTTTCGCAAGGCTTTTACATCAACGTAGAAGTCAATCGTCCTGAGGCGGCCAAGTACGGCTTGACCATCGCGGACGTGCAACAAGCGGTTGAGTCGGGTATTGGAGGCATGAATGTTGCCGAAAATATTGAAGGACGCCGACGCTATCCGATCAATGTGCGCTACCAGCGCGACTTTCGCGACAATATCGAAGAGCTGAACCGGGTTTTGCTTGCAACACCTTCCGGCGCTCAGATTCCAATTTCTGAAGTGGCCAAAGTGTCCTTCTCGCGCGGTCCGGCCATGATCCGCGACGAAGATGGCCAATTGACCGGCTACATCTACATTGACCTGAACACTACCGATTACGGCGGTTTCGTAAACCAGGCGAGCCAAATGCTTCGCCAAAAGTTGCAATTGCCCGCGGGCTACACCTCTCAGTGGTCGGGTGAATACGAATTCCAGCTGCGGGCGAAGGAGCGCCTCAAGCTCATCCTTCCTGTGGTCTTCTTCGTGATCTTCATGCTGCTCTATATGGTTTTCCATTCGCTAACTGAGGCGATGGTGCTGATCTTTCCGACCTTTTACGCCATGACCGGTGGGCTGATCTTGCAGTGGCTGCTTGGCTACAACTTCAGCGTGGCTGTGTGGGTCGGTTATATCGCATTGTTTGGCATCGCTGTCGAGACCGGGGTCGTGATGGTCGTATATCTGCACGAGTCTCTGGATAAGCGGATTGCTTCTGATCGTCCGCTTACAGAAGCCGACATTTACGAGGCGGCCATTGAGGGAGCGGTGCAAAGGCTCCGGCCAAAGCTGATGACGGTCAGCGCGGTGCTCGCCAGTCTGATCCCAATTCTTTGGGCGAGCGGTATCGGTTCGGACGTGATGAAGCCGATTGCCGCTCCCATGGTCGGCGGGATGATCACGTCCACCATTCACGTACTGATTCTGGTTCCGGTCTTCTTCGTGCTTATGAAGGAACGGTCGCTGCGGCGGGGCACGCTGCGCCCCGAAGCGGAGGAATAAGGAGCACAGAGAATCCGATGATCGCTGACAGGAGATTCGAGGTAGGTAGAGATGGGTCGGAAACGTAAATCAAAAAAGTCGTGGCTATCAGTACACTGGCCAATCCTGGTCATCGGCACCGCGGCCGTCGCGCTTGTGTCAGGCATCTTGTTCTGGGGCACGCGCGCAACGCCGCCGAAGCCCGCGACACAAGCCGGAGCAGTGCCGGTGTTCTTCAACCGCGCTGAAGATGCAGCGCCGTTTCCAGCGACACTTGAGCCGACGAACTTTCGCCAAGCGGACGTGCGAGAAGCCTATCAAACTGCGAAAGAAATTCCTGGGGTTCTGGCTCAGCAGCCTTGCTATTGCTATTGCCAGCGGAAAGGCCACCGCGGTCTTTTGGATTGTTTCAAAACGGACCACGCGGTCAGTTGCAAAATCTGCATCAAGGAATCGCTGCTTGCACGCCAGATGTATCGGCAAGGCAAGACGCCCCAGGAAATCCGCGCAGCCATCATTCAAGGGGAATGGGCGACCGTGGAGACTTCAACTCAATGATCGTGATGTGGGTGTACAAACCTAAACCAACGAAAGAGGGGAATATCGATGACTAAGAAAATAGTGAACACTGTTGCATTTCTCATCCTATCCACCATTCTGACGGCGGCTCAGATGCAAATGCCTGCCAGCTCTGAAAACAAAGCGGAGAAATCGTCCGCAACGCCGAAAACACTAACTGGAATCGTGAGTGATTCCATGTGTGGGGCCCACCATATGGCTAAGGACAAAAGCCCCGCCGAATGCGCCCGGATGTGCGTTCAGCAAGGGCAGAAATATGCGCTGGTCGTCGGAAAGAAAGTTTACACATTGCAGGGCCACGAGCCGGATCTGGACAAGCTCGCTGGCACCAAGGCGACGGTGAAAGGCAATGTCACAGGTGAAACCGTGGCTGTCGACTCTGTAGCGCCAGCAAAAACCGCATCCAAGTAACGAGCAAAGGGGGAAGCGTATGGACGTTTCGAACCGTTTCCCCAAGTTTTTTGTAACACGATGCACAAGAACTAAGGTAGCTCTATGAACCGCTTATGCGCATGGGCCTCTCTACTGGTTGGTGCGTTCTCGCTAGCGATCTCGCCACCCGCGGCCAGTCAGGGTACCCAACCGGGTGATTCGATAATGGGCGGGCAATCTTCGTACATGAAAGACGTTCAGCAAAGGCTCCGAAAGGCCGAACAAGAGTTGGCTGAAATTAAAGCACGGGCGAACATGCCGACGACTCCCCAGGGTCGGCGTGTCTTAGCTGAACGCCTTCAGCCCATGGAGAGGGAGGTCGAAGGACTCAGACAGGAGATCGTCGGTATAAAAGAAGCGCAACTGGGGAAATCGAAATTAAACGAGTCCGTCAACAATCCACAAAGATCATCCCCCAATTGCCGTGGCTTGACAGAAGTAGCGAATGAGGCGATTTCTGGACCGTTAAACCAGAGCTGTCCGAAAACGATCGAAGTGATTGCTTCGCGCACGACCAAGAAATTCGATGTCAGCGTTTCTAGTGACCAAATCCGACTCACCAAAGGAACAAACACTCTTTACATTGACTTCAGAAGTGTTCGGGATGGCCGTCCGACTGACCCTGGAGAAGTGAGCGCCGAGGTTACGATGTCAACACAACTGTTGGCCGTGGCCCGCGTGGATCGCCTTGCTGTGGGCCGTTATTGCGTGCATGTGAATTTTCCACTGCCGGGATACTGGCTGATCACGGTGAGACACTGGAGATCGCAAGATAGTGGGACGATCAAGTTCCTTGAGTCCGTCGATTGACGAGGCGGGGGAGGGTACCGATGCGCCCAGCAGTAGAGTGAGTGCTGCCGAGCGCATCATGTAGCTCGTGCTGTAATCAAAACATGAAGCCTGCTTCAAGAACACCGCGCGGCTGGTTGACGTTCAGACCAGCGGGACCGAAGACGGCGCCTGGCGTCGAGTTGGTAGCGTGAACAATCGCGAAGTCTCCGCGAAGGAAAAACGCATCTTTGTGATAGCACGGGGTGAATGTCAACCCAAAAGCACCGCTACCTGGACCATAAAGTAAGTTGATAGCACCGCTATTGACGCTTCCCGTGGTCTTAATGTATTCCGGCCGGGCTGACAGCGAAAATCCGCGCTTGAAGTTGTAAGTCGTCAAGACAGCTCCTCCCTTGGTGCCCGCACCCTGCTGTATTCCGATGTTCGGGTTCGTCGGCACGTCGGTGTACTGGAAGTACGGCTGTATCACCCAACTCCCGTGGCTGTAGGTATAGATCAGGTTGTAGATCTGCTCATTGTTTAGGAATAGGGGGGTCGCAAGCGTGTTCTTCGCGTATGCCCCTGCATTCCCGCCGCCTACAAAGGCCAAGGCATTAGAGGAATTGAAAGCGTAAGCGAGGGATCCCCACAGCCATGAGTAGCGGTTAGAATAAAAGCCATCATTCCAGCTGAATGATGTGCTGAGCTTCTTGTGGCTCCAGTTGAGTTGTATGCCCCGGTTGACTGCGTTTTCCTGATTCCAGAGCAGTCCACGCTCGATGTTCATGTTTTCGAAGCTGAACGTATACTCGGCGCCGATTAGCGTCGGTAGCGCTCCGACTTCAACATTGAAGTCTCCCTTGACCAGTTTTAAGTAACCTTGCGGAAACGGCCCATAGATGTTCTTGACAGTGTCTGCGGCCGAGAGGAATGGCACCCCGATGGCCGGCAAGTTGTATGCGCCGCCCTGCAGATAAAACTGCCACCATCCGGTAGTCTTTTGGACAAAGACCTGAGCGTTGCTGACGTCCCAGTGTGTCGCCGAGTCGCCGGTAATATGATTTCCTTCCGTCCAGCCCATGCCGCTCAAGATGCCTGTTACCTTGATCGTTCCACCCTCCACCTCACGAGGTGGGGCGGTCTGTAGCGGCCCTGTCATCGTGGGCATTGGCAGCGGTACCGGGTCGGTTTGCTTCTGGGCAGCAGTGCTGTCCGCGGGGGTGGAACTCGGCCCGTTCTGAGAGTCCGAAGGGGCACTCTGCCCAAAAGATGGAAACGCCGCCAGCACTACGACAAAGAGAGCAAGGAAACACACCAATCGTATGCGCAAAGTTGAACTCCTTTTACAGAATCGTTGATTTTAGAATTTCTTATCTACCGCGTCAGCGTGAATCGATCCGCACACTAACCGAAACGACCCGGTCGTGTTAACGACGAAGCCTGTGTCGCGATGAGGCACAACGGAAGCGCTATTGGCAACTGATTTCTGCCCCTTGAGATGTTTCTGTTGGCCCCATGGACATGTACTTAATGATCGCAAAAATATTGCCTACCGAAGGGGGTGTCCAATTGATTGTTTTTCTCAAGGCCATCACAAAAATTTTTAAAAGAGAAATCTATGAGAGGGATAAACGGAATTTTTAGCGTAATGAAAACAAAGGGATATTCCAAGTTCCGCTCGTTAAAAAGAGGTGAAGATGCAAATCGGATGGATTCGCTTTTTGAATGCACCTTTTTCTTTGGGAGGGCGTTATCTCCGCATGATAACTTTCAATTCAAGGAAAGCAGCTGACGTACGGGGAAAATGAAAATGCCCGCGGGTCCCACTTCCAACAGACTCCGAAGAATATGGCCGTTGCTGGTGTGGTGGATTTTGTCTACTTTCTCTCTCTCGCAAACATTACCCACCGACTCCAGGAATTCGGCGCAAGATGTTCATTCTGCCGAATCGGTACGTGCTACGCTTGGACCTTGGCTTCGTGCGGTCGAGGTGTTGATGACGAAGACCAATGATGAGGAGGTACGTTCATATCTTCGGGTGCTGCACAATGCCGCGATGATGTACCCGACAGGAGAAGGGGGCGATGCGGTTCTTGCGCAGCGCGTACTCGCGCCGCCCCCCGATACGACACACCCATGGATCGGAGTAGTTATCATTACTCCTCACGAGAGTCTTCCGGCTGGAAAATGGCAAAAGCTCGCTTCTAGCGCCGACTTTGCGGCCGAGTACCATGAGGACGTCAACACAATCGTACTTCGCTCCGACATACCTCAGATCGCTGTCATCCGAGGACTTCTGTTGGTCCACGAAATGCGGCATTGGCAACAGGCGCGGCCGCCCGGCACATTGACAAGCCCTGAGTCTCGGCTGCGCAAAGAGATCGATGCTTACGAAACTGAGTTCAGAATCCTTGACGCACTGAGACTTCCGCATTATCAGGAATTGTTGACCGCCGAGCGCCTCCTTGTCCGGCAGGGACCCCTGCAGCCCGATTTTAAGAACCCACTCCTGACCCAAGTTTTCCGTAGTTTTCCCACCACATTTGCGAAGCAAATGGCGGCAATCGAAATTACCGTGCGGGCGGCTTTTGCGGAGCTGAACACGTTGCCACCACAGCGCGCAGAGCAGGGGAAGATGGATCTTCTCCGACACTTAGGATACCAATAAGCCCGCCCCCGAGAGTCGCGTTGCGTACAATGAGATTCAGCCAAGATTCCGCGAATGTTGAAAACGGAGATCCCAAACCGACCATGAGAGCTCATCGCGTAGGTAAGACAAACCTTCCTTCGGTTGCGAAGGATGCCGAAACGCGGGTGAGAACCGCTGAGGCAGAGCTAGCGTCCATTAGGGAGCGGTTGAAAAAGCCGACGTTGCCGGAAGATCGTCGCGCCCTCGCCAACCGTTTGAATAGGCTTCAGGAAGCTATTCAGCAGCTGAGAAGCAACCTGTCTTGAAGAAGCAACTCTGACCTGAACTGGCGAGCAGATTCGGTAGCGTGGATTCTTTGTGGGCTTCTACGCCAAGTACATTCTTCCTCGCCTCATCGATCTTGCGATGAGGAACAAAGATACGACTTGCCTTCGGGCGGAGTCTGTGCCTCAAGCTCGCGGTGACGTATTAGAGATTGGCATCGGTTCGGGCTTGAATCTGCCGTTTTATTCGTCGGATGTTAAGGGTGTCTACGGCGTAGATCCTTCACTTGAACTTCAGCGAATGGCAAAGAAGAGGGTCTCAGCCGTCCCGTTTGAAGTCGAATTCGTCCGCCAGTCCGCAGAAGAGCCGTTCCCGATCGGCGATTCAAGCATCGACACGGTGGTTATGACGTGGACCTTATGTTCGATTCCGAATCCTGCACCCGCACTTCAGCAGATGAAGCGAGTTTTAAAAGCCAGCGGCCGCCTGATTTTCGTCGAGCACGGCCACGCTGCCGATCCCAGAGTCGTCGTCTGGCAGGATCGGATAACGCCCGTCTGGAAGCGAATCGGAGGCGGCTGCCATCTCAATCGCAAGATTGACGAACTCATCCGAGCAGCGGGATTTCAGATCTCGGAGCTGAAAACATTCTATCTTCCTGGACCGCGCCCCATGACCTACACTTATCAAGGCTTGGCGCAAGTCGCGCAACAAAACCTTGGGAGAATAACGAATCAAGTTGTCCCTGAACAATCGTGATTCAATCGATGGACACTCCCAATCCGGAAGCCGCCGCGGCAATTCGTCGCATTCAGTGGCTTACGGTCGGCTGGATGACGATCGAGGTCGGAATCGCCTTAGTTGCGGCGCTTCGCGCACACTGCAACCAATAGTGCAGCGTTGCGGGCGGATGCTGCGCAGAGCTCAATCTGCGCCTACTTGTCGTGGATCGCTCTCGCGGGCTTGCTACTGAACGCGCTCGTACATGCGGTCTGGGCCGATCCAGTAGCAGCTCTGGGGCTACTTCCAATCATCATCAAAGAGGCCAAAGAGAGCTTTCAAGGCCGCTCGTGCGAGTGCAGCTAGGAATCGCCTTCATTCGTGGTGGTAGTGTTTCACTGATTCAAACGCGGAACGGGACGATATACGTTCTCTCCGGAAACGAGGCGAGGTGGAAAATCATTATGCTGGATTGAAGCGTCAGACGAGTCGAATGATCGCGTGGCGGTGACGACGGACGACGGGAAAGGGGCGTGCTATGAAACTTAGCTGGATATTTTTGAATTGCTCTGTTGCGCTTGCCTGTACTCTTGGCGTTGCGCCAAGCTGTAGGGTTGTTCGTACACAAGAACAGCCCCGCCTCGGACCCCAGTCCAGACTGTCTGTCGGCGTGCTGATTGATACCAGTGCACATCAGAAAAACGTGATTAACTTCGAGCGCGAAGTCGTTAATTCAGTTTCCGATGCGTTTGCTCAGCGACCGGCAGAGACATTTGTCATCAGGTATGCAGACGAAGTGGAATTGCTGCAAGACTGGTCCCCACTCGCGCTTGGACTTAGAACGGTTTCCTCTAGAATCAAAGTGGATGTGAGCAGCGAGAAAAATCAACGAACTCTTCTCTATGAAGCGCTAAACGCTGGCCTGCTCAAGCTTGAAGAAAATAGCGCGAACTCAAAGATCCTCCTCATCATTGGAGAAGGAAATAACACCGACGGCGCGATCAAATATTCGCAAATAAAGAAGCGGGCCGAAGCCGCTCGCGTTCAGTGCTTTGCGTTGCTAGTCGCTGATCATAACCTGATGGGAGGCCGGGTCAGGCATTTCGGCTTCGACCTCTACGACCTTGCCTCGGCGACAAAAGGGCAAACATACGACATCGAACGAAGTCGGAAGAATTTGGATAAAGCGATCCGGGATGTATTAAAGAGAATTCATTGAGGCAGATGGGTCTCCAATCTATAGCCGACATGTAGTTTTGGAATTGATCGAAGCACGAGCAGTGTGTAGGAGATCGAGGAATCAGTAGTCCAAGGGAGCTCATTTTTTTGGAAGTTTTCGGTAGGGATGCTCAAAGCTGAGGTAGAGGAAAACACCCTTTTCTCCGCTGCTCGGCCCTACTCCGAACGGAACGGCGATACCAGGAACAATTTGAAGCCCGTTCTTGAAGTTGTAGGCCCAACGAATTCCTGGGCTGAGGAAAAGGTCGCTCATCCACTGTGTGGTCTCCGGCGCGGTCACCTGTTGACTACGATTGAAGACTGTCTCCAGCAGGACATTGAAGCGCGGCTGGACCAGCCAAACAAAGCTTTGGCCGAAGTTGTAACCGAAGGTTGCCGCTGTTTCTCCGCCCGCATTTCTTGCGTTCGGAATAATTGTGGTTCCGACGTTCCAGTGAGTCACCAGTTTTCTCGTCATCACGACGCTAAGAGGGAGCGAACCCTGAATGCCTACGCCTCCAGCCCCACGCCCCAGACGGTAGTCGCCGGTGGGCAGCAATGCACTGAGCCTTGGCGCAAACGCTACCTTGGTTTCACCATTACCCAATAGTTGATATCGATAATTCAAAATCACATCGCCGAATCCTGCACCCGAAGCAGGCTGCTCGCCCGAGTGGAGGGCGGCGAGTGTGTAACTGAGTTGATGGCGTGGACTTGCATCGACCGGCCATTCCTGGGTGAACGTGTAAATCCAATCCTTGCTATTCCAGAAACGTTGAAAATTCTGAATGTGCTGCACGACTCCGAATGCCTGATTGTAGGCTTCCTCGACCAAGAAGCTGTTGTCTTGAATCGGAGGAGAGTCGTTGCTCGAAGCTGTAGATGTTTTCGCGCTTCCAGGAGATCGGTCTGCCTCAGTCTCTTTTCCGCTCATGCTTTGACTTCGGTCGTCAGGGTACACGGTTGAAAGTGTTTGTGCGGGCGCGCCGGCATGAAGCAAAGCGGTTAGCGTCACCGACAGAAGAAGCACGCGAACACTTGAGCTCGACGAAGCAGAACAATTCCTGGCAGCGCCTACAATTAGGGCCAGCGAGGTTTCCACATACAGGCGATACCAGCTGACCTGATCCGGCGCTTTGATTGCGTATACCTTCTCCCGATCTGTTTTTGCGTCCAGGCGGTTCTCCCGTCAGGTCTTTGGAACCCATCGCCCTGACTTCCCAGGAATTCAAAATACTGAAGTTCTTCCTGCACAACGAGAAGCGGGATGTCTCGCGCAATGAACTCTTAAAGGAAGCGTTAGGCTACCACGAATATCCTTCTGTGCGGACAGTCGACAACCACATCTTGAAGCTCAGGCAAAAACTGGAAAGAGACCCAGAGAATCCCACACATTTCCTCACGGTGCCCGGCATAGGGTACAGATTTGTGCGTTAAGTGCGCCGAGGAGATGCAGACCGACGATCACTTCTACGACCCCAACAATGCAGCATGAACGGATATCTGAAACTTCCTAAGCGCGTAGCCGAAGAGATTCCTCGTGTTGAGAGCAGCGCGATCCACTCGCGTCTCCACTCTGGAGTCGCGACTCACTCCGCGCGGAGGAACCACTCGCACCGCATGCTGCCAATACCTCATTGATTGTGCAACGGCTGAATGACAGCTCCAGCAGGCAGAATCCCTGCTGGACCGCTGAGCTCGCGGAACTGAAATATGAGAGAGAAAAGAGAAATATGTGGAAAAGTAGATGATGCCGAGCGCGCGCGGGAGAGGCGCACGGAACCAGCCCTGTCCAATCTTCTAGGCGGAGCGGGTCGCTCCTCTGTATTTCTTTATGCAGCGCCCGGTTCCCGTTTGAAAAGGCTGCGAATCCGCGGCTTGCTTTCAGCTAAGGTGAAGAGACTTCGGCAGTATTTGCAGGCGATCTCGCGGTCTGGCGAATCGAGTTCACTATGGCCAGCTTGGACTTTGCCGATAACGTTCTCGCCATCACAGTAGGGGCAGACGGCACACACAATATCCAGCTTCTGCTTCGACATTTGCCCCCTTCGATCGCGCGCCTGATGTCCGGACTTGCGAATCGGGGGCGTGACCCGTAGACGCGGATTCCCACCCGAGTCAGGCCGTTACCACTGCCACCGTTACTGTACTCTCGAGTTTTCCTCTTGCCAAACTGTGATAGCGGGCTGTGCTAGAACGCCGACGCGTTGTCCATTACTGAATTCCCCGATTGCACCGACCACTTGGCAGTCTGCCGCGGCCAGCTTCGTACGGGTCGGGCGCGCCAAATCCGCATCCGAGAGAGGCTCCACTAGTCCCAACACACATTCGCTCATCCTCACGCGACGTGAGGCGTGGCAGCTCGTGCCAAATAACGAGCTGATTTGCACTCAGGGTGCGCTGCACAATCGGGCAAAGGCGTTGCCACGCCGAGCGCAAATTTAGGAGCATCAGCCGTACAATTACTGCCATCCATGCAATTACCCAACACCGCGGCGAATCGAAATGCGGTTGCCCTGGCAGGTTTGCGGATCGCTGTCGGTTGTCTATTTCTGATCTTCGGGCAATACAAGGTATTTGGCACCCAATTCACCCTGGGCGGCGGATTTCAATGGTGGATCAACCGATTCTTGCAAGGTGGTGCGGCTTATCCGTTCATGGTTCCGGTGCTGCAGCGGATCGTGCTGCCGCATGCGATCCCCATCGCGTTCCTCGTCGCTTTCGGGGAGTTGGCGATTGGGTTCGCGCTTGTATCCGGAATCTGGCTGAGGACTGCCAGCGCCTTCGGGCTGGTCTACATGCTTTCGCTGCTGTCCTCTGCCAATTATCCCGGCGCTCACGTTCCTCTCTGGCAGTATTTCGGAGCCTCGCTGGATCATTCCGTGCTCGCCCTCTGTTTTCTAACCTTTATCGGCGGCCGCAGTGACGAGGCTTTCTCTATAAAGAAGCACCTGCTTAAGCGGCGACGCGCGCTGACCAAATCGGTTCAGAGATCGTTCTCATGATTCCCCAGCCGAGCCGATTAACGTGGATCTCATGACGGATCGATGAGATGAACTCCAGCCTAGTCATTCGGGCTGAAATTACTCGCCGCTTCAGACGGTGGGTGATTGATAGCAACTGGGGAAAAACCCAGCGGGGCATCTTCTGAAATAAAGGTTGTTGGCCGGAGCGACGGGACTCGAACCCGCGGCCTGCTGGGTGACCGGCAGGCGTTCTAACCAGCACACCAGGAAAGGAATACTCCCACGCGATTTTCATAGTCACCCGTCTCAAGAAAGATAAGGGAACACAGGGGTTTCCAGTCTCTTGTTAAATAGAGAGTAGATATTCCACCTGTAACGTATTGATTTGGCGTCCCCGGCGGGATTTGAACCCGCGTCTGCGCCGTGAAAGGGCGATGTCCTAGGCCGGGCTAGACGACGGGGACCCTTGGGCTTGGCTGAGAGTAGCTGCTTTGCTTCGTCTGGACAACCTCGCCGTCACGCCTCAGACGGACGAGACGAGCTGTGTAGTCAGTGGTTTGATGTTAGCAGCGGGTTTGAGGCGGTGTCAAAAACGACCGTCGTTCAAATCTGTTGGCGCAGTCTGCAATTCTTCTTTGTCATTGATTGTCTTTCACGGTCCGCGCCCAGGACATCTCGCCCACCACCCACTCAACTGCTCTACCGGGAAACAGTCTTACAATAGAGGAGTCTTCTTATGGCTGAGTCACTCTATCTCAATTTGTGGTTTTCTGATTTTGACAGCAATACGATGTTGCCGCACGCCGCCGCTGTGATACGCCAATTCCCTTTTTCACCAGGTCTCGCAGGCGTCACTTACATGGCGATCCATCCAGTTTCATGGACGGAAGCGACCCGTTTTCGAAGCGCACTGGGACTTATGGGCTCCGCAAGTTCCGGGCGGTGACTGGACATTGCTGCCGTCGCCGGTGAGATTTGTCGTCCGTGGCGAAGAGTTTGAAGAAGGCGAGTCTACCGTCCAGGGCGAAGTGCAAGTGGATTTCGGTCTGGACACGCCGTTCCTGCACGAGGAGTTACAGCTTACGACGGAGCTTGAGTCACGTGTGCAGGCGAACGTCCAAATGCTGGTGGAATTTAGTGCACGTGTCGAATCGAACGCCGGCGCCAGTACACGACTGCTATGGTCCGATTCGGAAGAGAGTCTCGCACAGAAACTGGTCAGCCGGCTGCAAAAGGTGCAGTAAGCTTGGACACCCGCCCTAGCGGCCAGTTTTGGCGGACTTTGGGATCCGCTCGGAAAAGTACCGGATTGGGCAGCTTCTACTTGTGTGACGTGCATCCAAGAATCCGCATGTTTGCAAGGCGCAAGCGCAAGCAAGAAGAAGAGTCGCTGGTTCCACATGGCTTGGTCTGGCAGGCGACGGAAGAGGCAATCTCCGAGGAAAAGAAGTTTCCTGCCGTCGCTCCCGCCGCCAAAATCGCCGAGACTGCGCCTGTGCCGAATGAACCCGCTGCGCCAAGCGCCAGCACCTATCCGCTGAAAAAACCGGTTGCCAGTTCTCCGCCCCTGTTTTGGCGCTCACAAAGGAAGCCTGAGCTCATATATCCGGCGAAAGCAGAGCCCGCTGCGGCGCCTGTGCCCGGTCCGGAAATCGAACAGATTGAACACAGGGATACTAGGCCTTCGGTCGGGCGTATACCTTCAACCCGCCACCGACCGGCGTTGGCGCCAGCTCGGGAACACTTTGGGCGTATTGTCGAACGCATTTCGGCAGAGAGGCAAATGTTTGCCCGCCTGAGCCCCGGGTTGAAGCGGCAAATCAAATTGTTTAGCGGCCGATGCTCCGTAGTGCTGAAGCTCCTCAGGAATGAATTGCGCGACGATTACAAGGTCGGCGTAAAAGGGAGTGCGCGGCTGCTCGAAGTCGCAGCGGGGGCATCCTCGAATCTCACGCTGCACGCGAAAAAACAGATCGGTCGAATCTTCAGCAGCAGCAACCTGCGGGCCAGCCCACCTGCTTCCCTCTCGGAAGCGGACCTGTCGCGGAGTCGCACTGCGCGAATACCTCGATTGCCGAAAATTCGACTGCGGAAAATACAGATTCGGCTCCGTGGATTACCTCTCCGCGCCCGGATCGAACTCGCCCGCGTGAGATCAGAGTGGAAGTTGGAGCGACATGCGGCGCTAAGTTTACGGCGGCTCTGGATCTCGAGTTTGCTGGTGGCACTTTCCGCGATGTTTGTGTTCGCCTTGGTTTTAACGGCTCGAAACTACGGAACCGCTTCCCTTCCGAGTAACCGGCTACGTTCTAACACGCAGTCGACATCGAATGTCCTCCCGGTTGCGAGCGAGATACCAGTGAAGCCGCCCGCGATTCACGCTGATATCCCCGTAAAACTGGAGAAACGGCGCGCCTCTCAGCCAAAGCACAAGCCTGGGAGGCCGCCGATCCTTGCTGCTAGCCAGCGGCGTCCGAAACCCAGATATGACGAAGAGGAAGATTACGTAGCCCAGGATACCTACGTCTATTACGGGAACAAGCGGGCTGGTTCTCGCTGACTACCTGATGTTTACCAGGCGCCACGCAGGTTCGAGTGCGAAGTTTTCATCGCGGCAGAGACGAAAGTTGCGTACGTTTGGCAAACGATTCCTAGATAGGTATCTCAACATCCCCTAGGCGCTCTTTGCCGCTGGAAAGTCGTTTCGATCAGCTGTTCTCGCGATGCTCGCACCCAATTCCCGCGCAGTTTGATTCACGAATGGCTCATTCATCAGGTCACGGCGCGAGTCCTGGCTGCTGTTTCCAATGATCCGGTGTTCGAGCTTGTCAGCCAGGCCATCCCATCCCAGGTTCGGATCGTGTCCGTAGTCAGAACCGTGAAACAGCATGAGCGTACCCGCATAAGGCTTCGGCGAATAGTTTTGTTCGGCGCGCAAAAGTGTTCTCCACACGTAGAGCGTGCGCATGAACGGCGGAATTCTCAGCCCCAAACCAAACCATACCCGATACATTGTAGGGGCTAGCTTTTGCTGGGCAATCCAAACCAGGCGGGCGGATCTCCGGTACAGAGCGCGCACTGGCGATTTGAGCAAGGTGCCGAGCCGGTCGCGAACTGGCTTAGCCGGCGGCTTCTGGGATGGCGGCGCCGGAACCCTGCGATGGTGGCGTAGCGCAGCCGTGAACAACACCACGAGCGCTGCCGATTCACCCCGGCGAAGAAGCTGCTGCGCCATCTCAAACGCGACCAATCCTCCGAAACAATAGCCGCCAAAACAATACGGACCGGTGGGCTGAACCCTGCGAATCTCAGAAAGGTAGTATGCAGCCATCTGCTCAACGGTGGTGCGCTGAAAACGCCTGCCGTCGAGGCCTTCGGGCTCGATTCCATAGAACGGCTGGCTGTCCTCCATTTTTGCTGCCAGCCGGTGCAGGAACAGAGTGCTGCCGGCTCCTCCATGCACGCAAAAGAATGGAGGCCGTGTTCCCCCTTTGCGCATTGCAACCAGGGTCGAGTATTCGGTGCTCTTGCCCCGCGGACGCAGCTCATTGGCCAATAGCTCAACTGTGGGCGCGTGTATCAGCGTAGTCAGCGGCAGCTCCTTGCCAAATGTGTGGATGATCTTCGTGAAAAGACGAGCGGCCTGCAGCGATTGGCCACCTAAATCGAAAAATCCATCCTTAACCCCGACCGGACGCACCCCTAACACTTCTTCCCAAAGCGCCGCCAGTTTCTTTTCGAACCCGTCTCGCGGAGCAACATACTCGCGATCTTGTTGATAATCGTCGGCCTGGGGTGCCGGCAATGCCTTGCGGTCCACTTTGCCATTCGGCGTCAGGGGAAATTCGTGCAGCCCCACGAGCGCGGAAGGAATCATGTATTCCGGTAACTGCTTCCGCAAATGTTCGCGAAGTTCAGAGAGTGAAAAGCTGCCACCCGACCTCGGAATAAAGTATGCAGCCAGGTACTTGCTGCCGAAGTCCCCTTCCCTCGCCACCGCGACCGCCTGCTGGACCGCGGGATACTGCTCCAGCACGGCTTCGATCTCACCCAACTCGATGCGGAATCCCCGAATCTTCACCTGGTGATCGAGACGGCCTAGGAACTCGACATTGCCATCCGTGCGATAGCGTGCCAAATCTCCGGTGCGATACATTCGCGCGCCGGGACTTGCGGAGAAAGGGTCCGGAACGAATTTCTCCGCCGTCAGCTCGGGCCGTTCAAAATATCCGCGCGCCAAACCGTCGCCGCCGATGTAAAGCTCGCCTTCGCTCCCGAAAGGAAGCGGCTGACGCTCGGGATCGAGGACGTACAGGCTGGTGTTCGCGACGGGTTTTCCGATGGGCACATTGCGTTCATCCTTACCGCGAACACGGTATAGAGACGACCAGATTGTAGTTTCCGTCGGACCATACACATTCCACACTGGTCCGCAATAAGCCGCCAGTTTACGGGCCAATTCGGGCGAGAGCGCCTCGCCTCCCACCAGCGCTTTTAGATTGCGATCACCTGTCCAGCCACTCTCGATCAGCAGGTGCCAAGTAGTTGGGGTCGCCTGCAACACGGTGGCGCGAGAAGTCTTCAGCAGATTTTTCAAGAGCTTTCCATCGAACGTAGTCTCCCGGCTGGCCACCACCAGGCGCGCACCGACAAGCAGCGGAAGAAATATTTCAAGGCCGGCGATGTCAAAGGAGATCGTCGTAACTGCCAGCAACGCGTCGCGGTCATTCAGTCCAGGTTCACCGCGCATTGAGCAGAGCAGGTTCACAACACTTCTGTGCTCCAGTTGTACGCCTTTTGGTTTGCCCGTCGATCCTGAGGTGTAAATGACGTAAGCGAGATTCGCAGGGCCAACCTCGGAGGGCACCGGCTCGTCACTCTCGCCAGCAAGGGAGGTCCACGTGGAATCCAAGCAAATTACCTGCGCGGCGGTGGGAGGAAGAAAGGTTCGCAGCCCTTCCTGAGTAATGAGAACTTTGACGCGGGCCTCATCCAACACATACTGAATCCGGCCCTGCCCGAAAGAAGGATCAAGCGGAACATACGCTCCCCCGGATTTCAGGATCCCCAGCAAGGCCACAACTATTTCTAGAGAGCGCTCCATGCATACGCCCACGAGCACTTCCCGTTGCACGCCCCGTTTACGCAGCCGTCGCGCAAGCTGGTTCGCTCGCGCATGAAGCTCGGCGTATGAGAGAGAGTGCCCTTCGAACTCGACCGCAATAGAAGCTGCGTGCTCCTGCGCTGTGGTTTCTAGCAACTCGTGCGCGCAGGAATGACGGGGGTAATCCGTTTCTACTGGACACGCGAAATGTGCTACGGACAGAGGTTCACGATAAGCGTGGGGGGAGGACATCACACAACTCCAACTTGCTCCAATTGGTCCAATAACTACGCGGGCCTAGGAAAGCTGTCAAGCGCTATGTGGCACAAGCGCAGAAAAAGTCTAAGTCAACTCAAGAATGCGCAGAAATTTTCGCCTGCAGTGCAAATGGCAAGTACGAAAATGCAATATATTGCGGATTTGCCAGTCCTCCATCCCAAGGCGGCCTTACACAGCCTGACAAGTCGATTCACCAACTGCGAATAATCGCTGCCTTTGGAAGTGCCTCACAAATCACGGCGACGCGGGCTAGTTCCTTCCTGGCAACCAAAGCCAATATCGAGTCGAACCCAAATGTATCCACTCAGAATTGTTTTGCAGGTGCTCTGTCGGCGGTATCGCAATTACGGCGCTGGCGCCGCGCGACGCGAACAGATTCAGTATTTCCTGCTGCGTGGTCAGCGGAGCGCTCCAGAATTCCGGAACATGTTGAAGATCCACTTCTGCCGCAACCTGGACGCGCGCGACCCGCTCAACTCCGAGATCACCGTTGGCGCAGATACGCGCTACTTTATCGCCGGGCCCGATACCAAGTTCGCCCAGTTCAGCGGCGGCCTGAGCATCCGCGTTCGACTTCTGACTAACTTCAAAGTACTTGACGTAGGTGCGCGCGGCGAGGGGCAGCAACAACGAAACAACTATCACCACCGTGAATGCGAGAACGGTTCTTCGATCCACATTTTGTGGAATCCTGAAGCCGAGGATGATTCCGAGCAAAATCAGAACAAGAAATTCCGCTACATAACGAGATTCGACGTGCACGGGGAGGTAGAGAGCGCAGCCCGCTAAGCCAATCATCCAGATTGGCCACGTCCTCGCCCACGCTGCCCAAAGTTGGCCGCCTTTCCATAAGGGATACGCGAGTGCCAACGCCGCCAGCATCAGCCCCCCAAGCTCCAGCACAAGCGCGGCGAGGTTTCGGAGACTTGGTACGAGCTCTATTATTTGCTGCTTCAAAATAAAACGCGGACGGGCCCCGATTACCCAATCCGAGGGATCGAAACGAAGAGGGTGAGTGACAGTGGAAGCCTGCGAAAAAGCATAGGCAGGAGGAGACGAGAAAATCTTCTCTGGACTGTGCACAAACGAACCACGACCGCTGCCTACACTCTGCAAATACCAAACTGGGCGCGCGTGGTTCACGTGCACGAGATAATTGAACGCCCCACTCTCGCCGAGCGTGAAGTGACCGCGAGTCCGCGAGAGAGGAACAAAATACAAACTGCCGATCAAGAAGACGAGCGCCAGCGAAGCGGCGGCCATCTTTAGAGCGGGACGCCAGTTTTCTACCAAGAACAACGTGGCCGCGAGAACCAGCAGCCCGATAGGCAGGAGTGGAGCTTTGACCAGGAACCCAATTCCCAGGAGTGTGCCCAACAGGAAGTAGTCACTCCAGCGCGCGACATGTCCTTGCATGCGCAACGGCATCCCGACCGCGAGGTAAACAAACCCGGACATGAGCATGTCTGGCCGCAAGTTCCTAACCGAGATCTCAGCAATCGAGGCCCACAAGAACCCTGCGTAGGCGAGGGACAAGTATGCCCATGCGGGTATCGGCAGGAACGCACTCTCTTCGACCGAGACTTCGTCAGGTATGGCGAATTTCCTTATCGCGACGCTCAGGAAAAACTCAAAACAGACAAACGCGAAGATAAAAAAGACAATGTTCAATAGGTGCGCGTCCACAATTTCGTTTGGAGCCGAGACGCTGAAAATTCTACGGAAAATACCCAGCAGAAATGGGTAGAGAGGGCTCCAAACACCGTTGATGAGACGGTGCCAGTCCGATCCTGGGAATACGCCGTCGCTCATGTCCAGATAGGAGATGGAGTCCGTTGAAACTTGGTAACGGAAGACCCACGCCTGGGCAGCAGCGAGCAGGAGACCCACTACCCAGAATCCGGTTCGCAAGGCTGTCACCGATTCTGGCCGAGGCTTGCGCTTCACGAGCTCCGGCGCAGGCATTTGCGCCTGGGAAGATGAAACATCAATGGGAACACTTCGGGCGTTCATAACTGCGACATCTCACTTCGATAGTTAGTTACTTCAAGGTCACGAG
>WNGA01002863.1_pt1 | contig 26129 bp, 27 predicted proteins | sample 5400061 | NCBI WGS metagenome assembly WNGA01 (sample SAMN13153366, study PRJNA577476) | soil metagenome | isolation source: 100 cm soil or saprolite under grassland replicate 2 | place: USA:California | collected 2016-06-15 | reverse complement strand
CAAGGTCGACGACCTGCTCGCCGCGGTGCGTGAGGAGTTCAAGGAGAACGAGGACCTCCCCAACACGACCAACCCCGACGACTGGGCGAAGATCGCCGGCAAGAAGGGGGAGCGGATCGTGTACGTGAAGCCGCTGATGAGCGAGGTGAAGAACAAGCAGCAGGCCGTCGAGCGCGTCATCAACACCGGGCAGTATCTCTAGCCCGCATTCTTGCAAATGTGCTCGGCTGTCGCTTCGGGGGATTTACCCGGCCGGCTGCCTCCCCAGATCGTCGGCAATCGCATGAACGAGGGCACCCATCGTGCCCTTCTGAGGCTGAATCCGCGGCACGATTCCGTATTCCCTGAGCGCCACCCTCGCTACCGGGCCGATCACAGCCGCAGTGACCTTGTCCCGGAGCGCCGCCGCCAGGTCGTCACGCAGTCCAAGGCGGTCAGCCACGATGAAGAGGTGCTTGATTTGGGGCGAGCTCGTGAACGCCACGACGTCGATCTTGCCGCCGACGAGGTCGTGGACCAACCGGACCAGCGGTTCTTGATCCTCGGGCAGCGCCCACTCGTAGAGTGAAATCTCCAGCACCGTCGCTCCGCCCGCCTTGAGCCCTTCGACAAGGAACGGGTTCTCCTCACCGTAGAGCTGGACCGCGATGACCTTTCCGCTGAGGTCGTAGCTCCTCTGAGCCAAGGCATTCAGCAGTCCTTCGGAGGTCGGCTCCGCCGGGGCCAGGTCGATCCGCACCCCCGCCTCCCGCAGCACCGCGATGGGCTTGGGCCCACGCGCCGCCACGAACATCTCCTGAAGGGCCGCGAGGAGCCCCTCGACCTTCCCCGCCTTACCTGCGAGGCTTAGAAGGGCGCGGGCGCCGACTCCCGTGAGGAAGATTATCCCCGAGACCTCCCGACGGCAAATCCGTTCGAGCACGTCGACGACCGGCCGCTGGTCTCGGCGGGGGACTTCACGAACCGCGGGAGCAGAGTAGGGCACGCCGCCGAGCTTCGTGATGAGGCTCGCCAGCTCCACGGCGCGCCGCGTCTCGGTGATGGCGATGGTCTTGCCTGCAAGGGAGGGCACAACACGCTCGCTAGCCATCCACTCCGTGGGGCGGCCGGCCGGGCGATGGGTCGCGCGCCACCGGGGCGACCTGCTGCGCCGCCAGGACCTCGCGCAGCTCCTCATCCGTATGCTGGGCGCAAAACTGCCGGAAGTTGTGTCCGTTCCGCCGATCGGCGAGATACGCCCGGAGCAGCCGCTCGATGGCCCCGGGCACCTCGGCAGCGGGGATGCGGTAGCCGATCGGACGGGCTTTGGCCTGGTGTTTTCCGACGCCGCCACCCACGCAGAAGTAGTACGCGTCCACCATCTGACCTTCCACTTTCACCTTCTTCCCCTCGATCCCGATGTCGGCGATCCAATGCTGGCCGCAGCTGTTGGGGCAGCCAGTGACGTGGATCTTGAGATGCTCATCGAAGCCGGGCAGGCGCATCTCCAGATCTTCAACGAGCCAGCGCGCGAAGTTCTTGGTCTCGGTGAGGGCCAGCTTGCAGAACTCCGTCCCGGTGCAGGCGATGGTCCCTCGCCAGAACGGGGAGCCCTGGAGCCTGAGCCCGGCCGCCTCGATCTCTTTCGCCAGCACCTGAGCCCATTCCCTCCGGACATTCGGGATCAGGAGGTTCTGCATGTTGGTCGTCCGGAGTTCGCCCGACCCGTAACGGTCGGCGAGGTCGGCCAGCGCGCGCATCTGGCCGGGGGTGACCCGGCCCCGGAGGATCGCGAGCCCCGCGTAGCAATATGCTTCCTGCTTTTGGTGGTGAATGCCCACGTGATCCCGGTAGATGTCGTCCGGGGGATGCTCGTGGACGGCGGGGTCCAGCGGAAACCCTATGCGCCGCTCGAGCTCCTCCTGGAAGCGCTCCGCGGTCCAGCCGTGAGCGAGGAAGAGGAACTTGAGCCGCGCCTTCTCGCGGTTCTCGCGCAGGACCACGCTGTCCCGGAAGATCTCGGAGATCCCTTTCACCATCGGGAGGACCTGGTTCCAGTGGACGAAGGCATTGAGCCGTACCCCCAGGTGCGGATCGGTGGAGAGCCCGCCCCCGACCCGCACGGAGAAGCCGACCTCGCCAGTCTCCGGGTGGCGGAGAGCGGTCATGCCGATGTCGTTGATCTCGGGGTACGAGCACCAGGCCCGGCATCCGGTGATGGAGATCTTGTACTTGCGTGGCAAATTGTAGAAGTCGGGGTTGCCGTTCAACATCCGCGTCGCCGCGTGGGCGAGCGGCGAGGCGTCCACGAGTTCGTCACCGTCCACTCCCGCGAGCGGGCATCCGGTGATGTTACGCGTGTCGTCCCCGCACGCCCCCATGGTGTTGAGCCCGCACCGCCAGAGGCTCTGGAGGATCTCCGGGAGGTCCTCGATCCGCACCCAATGGAGCTGGACGTTCTGGCGGACGGTGATGTCCGCGATCCCCCGGGCGTGCTTTTCGGCGAGGGCGGCGATGGTCCGGAGCTGATGGGAGGCGAGGAACCCGTTGGGGATCCGGATCCTGACCATGAAATGGGGAACCGCCTTGCCCTCGCCGCCCTTTCCCCCGACGGCGCCGATGCCATCGCCCTGGGTGTAGGCCCCCCACCATCGGAAATAGGTGTTGAGCCACTCAGCGGGGATTGACTGAAATCCTTCGCGCGCGAAGCGGACGATCTCCTCGTACGCCTCCCAGGGGTTCAGCTGGCGCTTGAGTCGCTCGACCCGCTGGGCCTTGGTTTCCTTTACGGGCTGAGGCGCCGGCTTCTCGACCTGCGCCCCCCGGACCCAATTCCGGAGGATCTCCGCGACCTCAGGGCGCGCGAACTCGGACGGCAGGGGCTCGCTCCGGCCCAGGAGCTCCCGGATGAGGGCGCCGCTCAGGGCCATCCGGGCCGACGGCGCGTGGGGGCAGGTCTTGGGAGAGGTGACGGCCTCGCACCGGCGGCAGTAGAACGTCTCGTCGAAGAAAAGCGGGACGACGCCGAGCGCCTCCGGGGCGAACTGCCGGAAGGTCTCGTCCACGGTCAACGGAGACGAGGCGGTCTCGATCGCGGCGTACTCCCGCCCGACGATGAAGTGCGTGCATCCGTAGTTCTTCCGCACCAGGGCCTGGAAGAGCGTCTCTCGTGGACCCGCGTAGCGCATCGCGCCGGGGAACACGGCAAGGATGACCCGATCCTTGGGGTAGTACTGCTCGACCAGAACCTGGTAGCAGCGGACGCGCACCTCCGAAGCCAGCTCGTCGAGCTTGGTCTTCCCCACCAGCGGGTGGATCAGGAGGCCATCGAGCGGCTCCAGGGCGCACTTCTGGATGTACTCGTGAGCGCGGTGGATCGGTTGCTGGCTCTGGAACCCCACCACGGTTCGCCAGCCCAGCGCCTGGAAGCGGGCTCGTGACTCGGCCGGGTCGAGGCGGTAGGCCTCGAACCCCTTGAGGGGGAGGCGACCCACCAAGTCAACTTTGCCGGCGAGCAGCACCTCCCCCCGCGTCAGCTGATACTCCGCGCCGGGATGACGGGGGTCCTCCGTCCCGTAGACGAGGCGGGCTTCCTCGCGTCCGTCGTAGGGGAAGCGCTCTTCCAGGTGGAGGATGCCGAGCAAATCCTCCCGCGGGCTGACGAGGGCGACGTCTTCGCCCTCTCTCAGGGTGTCGGCGGCAGACCGCCGAACGGCGAGTGTGATCGGGAGCGGCCAGGCGAGACCGCCAGCCAGGCGCATCTCATGGAGGACGCTCCGGTAATCAGCCTCACCCATGAACCCTTCGAGCGGGCTGTAGGCCCCGACGGCGATCAGCTCGAGGTCCGACATCGTCCGGGCGTTCAGCGCGATGCGCGGGAGGGACGACGCCCGGCCGGTGGCTTCGTCTCGGGCCCGGTCGCGGAGCACTCGATCGACGAGCTTTCCGCCGTGGGGAGGTATTGTGACTGCTTGGCTCATGGCCTGCATCCTTCGATTGGCCGGGCCGAATGTACAATTACCGATCGGGAATGTCAAGAAATACTTTTCGAGCGGAAGAATATGAGGTTAGAGAGAACTGAGCGGGTTGCGAAGGACAATGACGGACGGCGTAGTCGGGGGTGGAGACTGGAGTAGACCCCAAGAACCTTCCAGTCGCCCGCCGTCAGGGACAGCTTGACTCTGCCCCGGCTCACGGCCGACGATAGCTTCATGCCAGACTGCGGGCGTGTCTCAACGGCTCTCTGGCGGAGTCAACGCGGGGTTTCCCTCGTGGAGATCGTGCTCGTGTTGCTCGTCGTGGCGCTTGCCAGCACCGCGTTCTACGCCTACCTGGGAGCGACCAAGAAGAGCCTGGAGACGCTGAACGCCGAGCGGCCTCTCAACCACGCCCGCATCGCCGCCGATCTCGAGACCCTTTCCGCGATCCGAAACCAGCTGGACGTCTACCACGCCGCGCATGGCCAATGGCCCCCAAGTCGGGAGGTGGTTGCGGGGCTGCTGAGCCCGGCCCCGCGGTTCCAGTGCGCCGGCAACGACTACACCTATGAGCCGGCCACCGGTGCGGTTGGGCTCGTGATCATAGATGCCAGTCACTGCTGACTGCAAGCGACATGCTGAAAGACAGACCGATGGGGACCATCTTGGACTGGGACTGGAGAGATCTCCAGATATACGCAGACGAGGCGCCGCAGCGCCAACGGAAGCCACGGCCACGATCCCCAACGTGTGAAGCCTGAAGGGGAACGCCATGTCCATCCTGCTACGGCTGGCGACGAACGCGGTAGGCCTCCTCGTGGCTGCTTGGATCGTTCCCGGATTTCATCTCAGTGTGGCGGGCGGTCACCCGCGGGCAGATGATTGGGTCGCGCTCGTGATCGTTGCGCTGATCTTTGGGACCGTCAATGTCGTTATCCGCCCGGTGGTGCTCCTGCTGGCACTGCCGCTCCAAATCCTGACCCTGGGGCTGTTCACGTATGTCGTCAACGCGCTCATGCTGTTGCTGACGAGTTGGATCGCGCAAGGCATGGGTCTGGGCTTTCGCATCGACGGGTTCGTCCCTGCATTACTCGGCGCGCTGATCATCTCGCTCGTCAGCTTTGCTCTGAGCCACATTCCGTAGCGCAATGGCCCGGATAGATCCCCGCTAGGTCGATCAGTTCAGATACAGCAAGGTGATCGTGCCGTCCTCGTTCTCGACGACCCGCTGATGAGACAGTGCCATCCATGTCCCATCCGATGCTCGTACCCACCACTGTTCGGTCCCGTCAGCTTGGATCACCCGGCCGTAGTCGCCTGGTTGGAACGTCGCGCGATCGACGCGCGAAGAAACCGCGTTTGCCCGTCGGGGGATGCGCCTCGTTGCCATCGGACGGTCATCATGCCATTGATTCGGGCGAGATGTAAACCCTGGCTCCTGCCCGTATAGTCGCCTTCCATCGCCTTCTCATCGGGGCTTTTCCGACGCTCGCATGCCGAGCGCATGCGCGGGCGCAAATAACCTTGACATTCTGCCGGTCACCGGGTGATCGTTTGCCGAGAGCACCGCGGCCACCAACGGTGCAACCCTTCGGAGGGGGCGGGGGGCCATGGCTCCGTTGCACCCTATCGTACGGAGGGAGCGGGCCTGGGAACATGACTCTCCGCGGAACTCTCTCGCCCGCTTGCCAGAGTGCGAGGTGATCGTTGACCGGCGCGTAGCGGAGCGGCGACGTGGCCAGGCCGACTGCCCGTTCAGCGAGTGGCGGCGCGGTGACCGACAGTCTGGTCATCTGGAAACACCGGGTACTCTCGTCCTGTTCATCCACTAAGACACTGCCCGATTCAGGACTGCACGAGCCGGGGAGCCTGGCTGCGCTCATGGGCCCCTGGGGGCCCGTTGGCCCGGATTCCGTAAGGAGGAGAGGCTCGGTGGCCAAGCTTGAGAGCGTGATCAAAGAGGCAATTGCCCGCGGGGCCCGAAGGCAAGTCCGGGTTGTGGTCATGCCGCTTCGGCGAGAAGTGCTGCGACTCCGCCGGAAGGTCGCAGAGTTCCAGGGTGCGCTCACAACCCTGCGGCGGAGCGCGGCGGGTTGGGAGCGGATGATGGAGGCCGCCACGCTAGTTCCACCCGTGTCGGAGGCGGAGGCGAAGTCGGCGCGGCTTTCGCCCCGGCTGATTCAGAGCCTGAGGAAGCGCCTGGAGTTGAGCCAGATGGCTCTGGCGCGGCTGGTGGGGGTTAGCGCGCCAGCCGTGGCGCACTGGGAAGCTGGGGAATCGACGCCCACGGGCCAGAACCGGGCGGCCTTGGTAGGCCTGCGGAAGGTGGGGAAGCGAGATGTGAAGGAGTTACTTGCCCGCCGGGCGAAGGAGGCGGCGTCACGAAGGTCGCACACTCGCAAACGCAGGCGTAGGAACAAGCGCCGTCGACTGGCGAAGAACTAGCGGGTCGGGCTTTGGAGGGGGAACGCGAGGATGGGTAGGATCTTATGGGGCATACTCCCCGGGGCGGTAAGACCACGGTGGGGCGGCTCCTGGCCGGACGGTTTGAGCGCTCCGTCTTCATCGAGGGGGACCCTCACCAGGGGTGGATCGTGTCGGGCATCGTGTGGCCCGGTCAGGACCCGGAATCCGCCTATCCGGCCGGACGAATCCGGCCGGCGTCAACAAATTGTCCGCCATGGTTGAGTTGGCCAGATCGCACCTCGGTCAGGAGCTTCCTGGGAGGGGGAGCATGGAGATGAACAACTCGCTCGATGAGCATCTCGCCACGGTGATCGAGGTACTGCTCAGCAACGCGGGTTACCAAGTCGTGCCCACCGGGATCAAGAAGACCATCCGGGAGCTGTGGACACAGCGCATGATGTCCTCCTACGTAGATCTCGTCCACCCGCGGCTCCGGTCGATCCCCGACCTGTTCGTCTTAGGCCTTCGAGCCCATCAGAGCTGGCTTACCGACGTCAAGTTCCGCCGATACATCCACCCCTTCTTGTGTGACGATCTCTGGCCGGTTCAGAAAGAGTGGGCTCCGTTCACCTTGATCCTAGCGGTCGCCGAACCGCCAGAAGACTGGACCAACTCGGCGCGGCACATCAGGGTCTTCCAGGTCAACTCGGAGACCAAGCTCACCAAACGGTTCCTCTTGGAGGGGGGTCTCGGTCTCGGCGAGGTGTTCACGCGAGTGAGGGCACACGAACTCCGCAAGGCTCAAGGGGCGATCCTCCGAATCGCCTCTGGTAGTGGCAAGCCGCCAGGCTCGACAAGATCTCGCCTGACACGGACCCCAGTTCCACGGCGGTGAAGCTGCCCGCTCATCACTCACCGGCCGGCCGTGCCGACATCGGGCACGTAAGTACGAGAGCGAGCACCATCATTCGGGGCCTCGGCCTGCTGACGCTCGCCGATGTGCACACGGCTTGGAACACTTGCAGCTACGACACATGAGATCGCGTGAAATGATTCCGTCCGAGTGGAGCAACGACGACTGGCTGACGGCCCTCAAGGCCGATCGCGAGACCGCGTGGGCGGCGCTCCGGGAGCGGGTGCTTCAAGGCCTCCTCGCCTACCTGCGTCGGAGCCGGCCTGGCGGTCTCCAAGAGGAGGCCCTTCGGGGCCTCGCCGACGATGCGGTCCAAGAGACACTGCTCACCGTCCGAGCCAAGCTTGACGACTTTCGGAACGAGAGTCGCTTCACCACCTGGGTCCATCGAATCGCGGTGAACGCTCTGCTCGGGGACATCCGTCGTCGGCGCTGGAAGCAGCGCGCCGTCACCGATCTCACCGGTATGTTGCCCGAGTGGCCCCTGGAAAAGCGGCCGGACCCGGAGCGGGAGGCGCTGCAGCGGGAAATGTGGGCCATCGTCAGAACGCTCATAGAGGAGGAGCTGACCGACCACCAGCGAGGGATTCTATTGGCTCATGTCTTTGACCAGAAGCCCCTCGATCTCGTCGCGGCGGATCTTGGGATCTCGCGGGATGCGGCCTACAAGTCGATCCACGATGCCCGAAGGAAGCTCCGGGCAGCCCTTCTCAGAGAAGGGATCACGCTGGAGAAGGCGCTCGAGGCCTTTCAGGGGTAAGGTTTGGCCGGGGCCCGCATCTAAGTAGGGAGCGGAATGCTTAAGCGCGAGCAGTTGTTGAATCTCATGCAGTCTATCTTCAGGGTCCGGGAACAAGAGATCCCATGCTCGGAGTTCTTCGAGCTCCTCCCCGGGTATGTGGACCTGGTCCTGAGGGATGAAGACCCCTCGAAGGGCGGGGCATCACGCGGGAAGGATCCCTCCCCCGGCCTCCCGGAGCCGGCGCGGTCACAGGTGGCCCACCACATCGCCCAGTGCCAGGAGTGCAAGGAGGCCTACGAGGCGCTCCTCCAAGCGGCGCGATCGACCGAGTAAGATCGGTCCCCCTTCGCGCATCTAATGCGTACGGAGGACGGAAAGCATGCGATTCATCGGAACCGTCGTCGGGATGCCGGTCTTGCTCGTCGGTCTCGCGGGCTCCGCCCTAGCGGACCCTCCATTTGATCAGGTGGTCGCCAAGAACGCGCGCGAGATGATCCAGCAGGGAAGGCAGATCTTCCGCTTTGACACCTTCGGCGATGAGGACTTCTGGGGCGGCGTGCTCCAGTTGCACCGTGCCATCGAAGGTGAGAAGGTCGGCGGCGTCGGCCCCGGCGTGAGCCCCGCCACCGCGCTGGCGGTAGGCTTGAAAGTCGACCTGGAAGCGCTGCCGCGGCCCTTGGTTAACGCGCTGCGCCGAGGCCAGGTCGACCTCAACGATCCCGCGGTGACCCTCACGCTTCTGAGGCTGAACGCGGTTATCGGCATCACGGGATTCTTCAACCCCGACGGGTCGCTGCGGTCGATGGGAATTCAGTGCGCCCTTTGCCACTCCACCGTGGACGACGCATTCTCAACCGGCATCGGCCATCGACTGGATGGGTGGGCGAATCAGGATCTGAATGTCGGCGCGATCGTGGCACTGGCGCCCAACTTGGCGCCTATCGCAGAGCTGCTCGGCGTCAGCGAGGCAACCGTGCGCGCCGTGCTCAACGGCTGGGGTCCGGGAAAGTTCGATGCCGAACTCTTCATGGACGGGAAGCCTTTCAAACCTGCCGGGGGCCCCACTCTGATTCCTCCTGCCTTTGGTCTTGCGGGCGTCAATCTGCATACCTGGACCGGCTGGGGATCGGTGACGCACTGGAACGCTTTTGTCGCCAACCTCGAGATGCACGGCAAAGGGACATTCTTCGACCCACGCCTCAACGATGCGGCGCAGTTCCCGATCGCCGCCGCCAACGGGTTCGGCAACGTGCGCAACACCCCGGACCTGATCACGTCGAAGCTCGCTGCGCTCCACTTTTACCAGTTGGCGCTTCCGGCGCCGAAGGCCCCTCAGGGCCGCTTCGACGAAGCGGCTGCGGCCCGCGGCCAGGTGCTCTTCGATACCAAGGCGAGGTGCTCTACCTGTCATGTCCCGCCGCTGTTCACTGAGCCGGGCTGGAACATGCACCGGGGAGAGGAGATCGGCATCGATAACAACCAGGCCGATCGGGCGCCAGACCGGCACTACCGGACCTCTCCGCTCAAGGGCCTCTGGACGCATGAGAGGCGGGGGTTCTTCCACGATGGGAGATTCGCGACACTCCGAGACGTGGTCGTCCACTATAACGGAGTGTTTGGCCTGGGTCTCTCCGAGGGAGAGATCCAGGACCTCGTGCAGTATCTGAGATCTATCTGAGACGGCGGCGGAGATGGAGGGACCCGCCCGCGAGCACCCTGGGCGTCTCCCCGCGGGAGCCACCGGCGACCACGGTCGCGCGCCCGTAGCGCCATCCACCAACCCCGTGTTCTTGACGGTCCCAGGCTGACGTTGCGCTGATCTTCCGATTTTGACAGACCCCTTCCGGGGTAAAGAGTATCCGCGAAGAGGGCCAGAGCAGCCGCACGCTGCGGGCGTGCTTGGCCCTCCGCGTGGACGACCCAGAGACTACCAGCGACTGGTGCGTTCGCTGGTACGCCGGGCTCCGCCACCCATGCCCGACGGGTTGGCCAGCTCGACCTTGAGTTGGCGGCCGTCGAGTTCGTGGCCATTGAAACGCTTGACGGCCTGGTTGGCCTCCTCGGCCGTTGCCATCTCGACGAAACCGAACCCGCGCGATCGCCCGGTGTCCCGATCCATGACGACTGCAGCGGATTCCACGGCACCGACCTCGGCGAAGAGCTCCCGGAGACGCTCCTGGGACGTGGAGAAAGAGAGACTGCCGACAAAGACTTTGTGCGCCATTGCGTTACTCCTTAGGGATCTCCCGCTGTGAGAGCGTCGCCCTATCGCACGGAAGAAAGCGCTAGGAACGGAGTCTGATGGTGAGGGGTTCACGATGAACCGGCGGCCGAACCAGACAAAGCGAGTATGACACACTTCCGTGATGATTGCCCGTATTCCTTTGTGACGGCGCAATCCGGTGCCGGCGAGGCTCGCGAGATCACGGTCGGACGAACAGTACACGACCAGCCCAGAACTGTCGCCGTAAGCGGATGTCCTGGCGAGGACCCAATTCCGAGCCGGTCGGTCGTCCATCCAGAAGGCAGCCGGCTCGAAGATCGCGCAGGTCCAGGAGCGTGTCGGAGAAAACCTCGCGCGATGTGATCGCCCGTTCGAGCGCCGGCTCCGCCGGCGCAACCGATTCCCGGGGGGTGGCTTCGGAAGGGGGGCGAAGCCCCCCCTCCGAGGTACCCAGTGGCCGGCCGGGGAGAGGCGCAGGTCCCGCAGGCGATATCAGGAGGCGCCCTTGCTCAACCTCTCGAGATAGCTTGACAGCTTCGTGATCTCGACGTACTCGTCCCGTCGATCGCCGAGCGTAAGGCGGTAGCCGTGCCCATGATCTTGCCTCCAACTGACGATCAGGCCGGCCTTGTATGCATGCGTCAGCAGATCGCGATCGGCGCCCGAGATTTCCGCGAGCGGCGGAGGGATCGGATTCTTTGTCCGTTTCAGTTTCATCGTCCCGTCGTCCTCGCCACAGCATGGTGGCCTGTTATATTCATCACTACCCCAGCCAGCCGGCCCGTGAGGAGCCGCCGCCCCACGAGAACCGACGTCGTGAACATTTCGAGAGTCATGACTTGGTCTCCCTTTCCTTCACCCACCCGGAGCTTCGGCCTCTTGGCCGCCCGTCGGTGCGCAGTTCCTGCTTGACTTGCTAGCGTATCACGATATAAATTATATCGCAAATAGAATTTATGTAGTGAGGGGATGTAGGGGAAGGCAACCACGCCCGGCGGTCTCGTGCGGAGAACCGGGCAGAAGGAGGCAGCGGTGATGTTCGCGAATAAGACCAGGGTCCTTCTCATTCTTCCCCAAGACGTCCTCGACGGGGCGCGGGTCTTGGCAGGGAAGGCGACGACCACGCTGAAGCTCCCGGTGAGCGTTCAGATCATCCTGCGGGCGCTCATCGAAGAGGGGCTGAAGCGGGATGGCGACCGGAATCTCCTTGCGAACATCGAGAGCCAAGCCCAGGCGGTCCGCCGTATCCGGGGCCGGGCAGGTGGAGGAGGGGAAACGCAGGGGGCAGACAGGGATCTCCGGTCGGGGCTCCCGCGAAGGCTCAGTGGGAGGGAGCGGCAGAGACGCGGGAGATGAGAGTCATGAGAGAGGGGCTTGCTGGGTGACAGGCAAGGCCTGGTACGGCGACCTGTACAACGAGCCCGGTGTGCGGCGCTCCATAATGGTCTGGCTCGCGTTCGGTGTCCCCTGCATCCTCCTGAGCAAACTGGACTGGCTCGAAAGTGCCTTATGGTGGCTTGTGCTCGGCATCATCAGTCTGTTCATGGCGGGAGTGATCGTGGGGATCGTTCTGGTGGCGTGGAGAATCGAACAGCGTGATCCAGCCTTGTCTCCGTCTCTCGGTGCTGACGACTCTCGGGAACGGGAGCGCTACGAACGGAGCGCAGGGGCGGCGTTGGTGGCGTCCATGACGACGTGGGCCATCGCGTGGCTGTTGATATTGAGCACGTTAGTCCCTGAACACCCCGTTCGGCGTGCCCCCCTCGACACGTTGGGGGGCCTGGTTGGCCTCGCGATATTTGGAGCGGCAGTGCTCACAATGTGCGGGGCGATCAGCGCAGCCTTCAGAAGCAGCGCGTACGGGCTGTACGGAGTGTCATGGGTATGGAATCGGCTCACCGGACAGGATTCTTTGCACGACATACTAGGTGGGCACGTAGGCCTAGTTCTCATGTTGATATTCTCGGTTGCCGCGATAACGGGTTGGCTATGGCTCCTGAGTCAAGCCATGCGCCTCGCCATCCTCTACGCGGGATGGTCTCGCTGACGGTGTGACTCTTCCGCGGACATTTCCCCGGGGCGGGGATTGTGCAATTGTGGGTGCCCGTTGAGCGCCGGCAGATCGTATCTGGAACGTGTCGGATCTGCCCGCGCCCCGATTGAGCCTTTGCGGTGAAGGGAGGTCCACGAAATGGAAGGGAGACGGACTTGGCTGGAGGCGACGGACCTCTGGCAGGAGGCGTATGGCTATCAGATCAAGGGGAAGCTGGACCGTGCGATCGAACTCTACCGGCGCTCCATCGATGCATACCCGACGCCCGAGGCGCACACCTTCCTAGGCTGGAGCAGGGGGTTACAGGGGCGGTTGGAGGAGGCGATTCGCGAGTGCCTGCTAGCGATCGAGATCGATCCCGAGTTTGGCAATCCGTATAACGATATCGGGGTCTATCTGATGCTGCGCGACCAGCTCGACGAGGCGATCCCCTGGCTGGAGAAGGCCAAGCGGGCGAAACGGTACGAGCCGCGCCAGTTCCCCTTCATGAATCTCGGGCGGGTGTATCTTCAGCAGGGGCGCTGGTGGGAGGCGCTCCGTGAGTTCGAGGATGCCGTGCGGCTGGCCCCACGCGACGTGCGTGCCTCGAAGATGCTTCATCGGCTGCGCGGTCGCCTGAACTGACTGCCGTTCCCGACCGCTGAAGGCAAGACGGAGAGGCGGGTCGACCTGTGAGGGGGCGATGCGAAGCCTTGAGTAGTTCGGTTGACCTAGGGAGATTGACGTCCCCATGTCTTGACGTAAGTGTCGAGAAGTAGCAACCTTGCAGTCGCGCGTGTAGACTGGCGTGAGCGCTCCCAGTCCCGAGTCAGGGCTTAGATTGGTTCAGACATTTATGAGGGCACGTCATGGATAGAAGCGAATGGCAATCGAAGGGTAAGAAAGCGAGGACCCCTGAGCAGTCGGCGAAGCGTCAGGTGCGCCGCGCGCCCCGCTCACGTGTGCCCGCACCCCAGAACATGGCCATCAGCCAGGAAGAACGTCACCAAATGATTGCGGAGGCCGCGTACTATCGGGCAGAACAACGGGGATTCTTTGGCGGTGATCCGCTGCGGGATTGGCTCGAGGCGGAAGCCGAAGTCATCAGCAGGCTTAGCGAAGTCGTCCTCCGGGTAGACAGTCCGGGCTCACGGTAGCGTCTTGCCTGGGTTTACGTCAGGCGGGAAGTGAGCGCACCTCACCTGCGACATCAGTTCGAGGCCGGCGGAGTCCGATGCCGGTGAAGGGTGTCTTCGGCTCGACGCGGCTCACCGGGCTGCCGTAGGCGTAGAGACCCAGAGTTGCTTTCCAAGATGAGTTCGATCACGGGCTGCGCGATGCACACTCTGGCTCTAGGAGTTGTCCTCGTTTTCACCATTGGTACGGTGGCGAGAGCCTCGGAGACCAGACAGGCGGGGACCGAAGGCCACCCGCGGTCCCGCTTTCCTCTTGCCATCTACGCCGTGCCCCTCGCTGACACTCGATTGGACGCAGTGGTACGGCGCGCCGTGACCGACTGGAACGTCATGTCGCAGGAGGCGCTCGGCCTCCAGGCCTTTTCCTGGGTCATACAGCAAGCGCGGGCCCACGTGGTCATCGCGGTCGACCCGGGAACCTCAGCCAAGCTGATGGGCGAGACCGAGGTGCGCTCCGGGGAGGGCGGGGTTATCAAGTTGCCCGTCCGGATCGTGGTGTTCGAGCCTTCGGCACGGGGGCGGACCACGCCGGAGACCCTCTTCTACCAGGTGGTGGCCCATGAGTTGGGGCATGCGCTGGGGCTCGATCACACGACCGATCCCCGGTCCATCATGTGCTGTGTCACTGGAAGCATCGACTTCAAGGACCCGGGGGCCCGTGAGGCCTACATCGACGCGCGGCGCCATCCCGATCTCCGGTCGGTGGAGTCTCAGTTGAGAGCCCACTACGGTCGCTTCTGGAGCAAGTGACCCACGGCCGCATCCGGTCGGTCATGCCGAATCACGCTTTAGGAACGGCATGTAGCAGGCAGGGGAAGCGCGCGCCGGCCACGTGACCGGAGGCGGGCTCGAGAAGCCTACCTCCAGGCAGACGCGCTTGAATGTGTCCGCGGAGCCGCGGCGGGCGCGCCTTCCGCTCTCCCGATGTCCGGGCCCTACTTGCCATGCTTGATCACGTCGTACGTCACCGGAACCCGCCGGCGCTCCCCCATGCGCAGCACCTCGATAGTCCCCTTGTCCCCGGCTTTGTGAAGACCCACCTGATAGGTGAGATCGAATGCCTCCTTCACCTCAGTCCCGTCCACTGAGACGATCAAGTCGCCCTTGAGAAGGCCCGCCTTGTGGCCGGGGCCGTCGGGAAGGACGCCGGTGACCCGAACCCCTGTGCCGTCGGAATCTTCGATCAGGATGCCGAGCTTGACCCGCTGGTCCCGGAGATCCCGGTAGTTCACGGACCAGTAGATGTCCGCCGGCCGAAGGGGCAGCATCGGGGCGTCCACGTCCATCTGCTTCTCCTTCGGCACCTCGACGATGGAATGGTTCACGTACGGCTCGACGATCACGAAAGGCAGGGGGACTCTCCGGAACAGCCTCCGCGGGATCCCGAAGCCGTATCGCACGTGATTTCCGCCCGCGAGGACCACCAGCCGGCGCCCCTGGCCCTCGGGGCTCTTCAGGTACTCGGCCGCCGTTTGGGCCATGGTCTCGTCCCAGAGCACCTGGACCCGGTAGAATGCGTCAGGGTCCTGAGCCCCTTTCATGTGCCCACCGAAGATGGCTTCCGCATAGGCCCGGTGGTACGGATCCTGAAAGTCCATCTCCGGCAAATCCTTGGCGGCTTCGGGCGCCAGGGCGGCCACCGGGTGCTCCCGCACGGCCTGCCTCATCGTCTTGTCGGCATTGAGGGCGATCAACGGGATTCTCCTTTCTCGGACGAAGAGGAGGATGTCCCGATAGTAGAGGAAGTCGCTCCAGTTCTTCTGCCATATTCGCTGAAAGTCCTTCTCGCTCATCTGGCCGCGCGCGAACGCGTTCGCTTCGGCTTGGAAAGGCCGCTGGAGCATCTCCAGCCCCAGAGCCACCTGTCCGGGGAAGCGCTCCTCCATCGCTTTCAGCACCGTCAACTGGACTGTATGGTCGTCGACGCTGTCGTGGGACTCGCCGATGTATACCACGGGAAACCGGGCCAGATAGTCGAGCGCCTCGGGCTCGGCGAGAAATCTTCCCGTGGCCAGGTGCAGGATCTGGCCCAACTGGAGGGTTCGAGGATCGACGTACGCCGACTCGACTCGCAGATTCTCCTGCGTGGCCGCACAGCCGACGAGCAAGAGGAGAGGGGGGGCGAGGGGTAGAAGCGAAGGGGAGACGATGATGAGCACGCCCACGACCGCCAAGGAGGCGATCGCGAGAATTGTCAGCGGCTCCAGGGCCTCGGCCCGCGCGGGCGCGGCCGGGGCGAGGACCAGCACCGCGCCCACGGTGAAAGCGAGCAGCCAGAAGCCCGGCGGGCTGACATTCATGAAACGAGCATAGCGCACTTTCAAGTAGCATGTACACGAGCCCGGGCTCAGGATCCACTCGAACTCGGCCTCGCAGTCGGCACAATGGGTGGCCACGTCGAGCGGCACGGATGCCGCCGGTCAGAAGAAGTTACACGTTCTCCGGAAGGAGTTACCGCGCTCTCGCAAGGCGGCTTCACGTGGCGCTCTCAAGTCGTGATGGAACAGGTCGTCGATGGCTGAGCAACCGAGTCGAGCCTGGCATGGACCTTGAATGGCTTGAATGGAAGACACTGAATCAAGAAAAGGGACCATGAAGAAAGCTTGGCGTTCGACCGTGAGAGGACCTCGCAGGTAGCGGCGGGTCCACATCCAGCAATGGAGAAGAGCGATGGAACATGACTTCGTCTACTGCCCGAGGTGCACGCGCTATTCGGTTTTCCATTGGATCCGGGGGTTCGGCCAGTGGGAGTGCGAGGACTGCTTGTACAAACTGCCCAAGGAGGAGACGATCACCTGTTCGACGACCGCAACGTTGCCATCATAGTTCTCGCTGCCGCCGTCGCGACCGGCCTGACCATACCTGGGGCCAGGTCGTGCCGCCCACCGGGCAGTCCTGCACGGCCATTCTCGTGGCTCCGGTTGACTTTCTTGGGGCCTCCCGGGAGACATTCGGCTCCTCAATCACGGCGAGGTGCCGGATCGACCCGGGGAGCCCGGCCTTGACACGGACGAGGACAGAATCGTGTTGACAACGGCGTGGGGCACGCCATAGCATCTTCCCGCTTCATCGCGCCTAACCAGGCCGTTCCTCGGGGAGACGGCGATGCTCTTGGCTCGGGTCTTCGGCTAGGCCTCCACGGTGCCTCTCGCGCCAATGCTGAATTCCGTACCGTTCCTGCAAATGCTCCCGCGAGTCAGCCGGCGACCTGATCGGGGCGGTTGATGGACGTGTTCTTCACGCTGTCGGTCATTAGAGACGAGCACAAGAAATTGACGGCAATCATCCAGAGCATGGCGTACCTGGCACGCGATTCGGTCGACCGAGGCGTGGCGCTCGACGACAAACTGCTTACGATGATCCTGGACTACATTCAGGCTTTCCCCAATCGCGTTCACCATCCGAAGGAGGACGAATACCTGTTCAGGGTGCTGCGTAGCCGGCGCAGGGAGGCCGGGGAAGTCCTCGACGCGCTTGAGGCGGAGCACGCCCGTGGCAGCGAGTTGGTCGGTAACCTCCGCGACTTGTTGGCGCGCTGCCGGGTCGGCGGGGCAGCGGCGGTGGAGGCGTTTGCGGCGGCCGTGGCCGAGTACGCTGACTTCTACGAGAAGCACATGCGCAAGGAGGAGGATGTCGTGATGCCGCTGGCCGAGCGGACAGTCACCGCGGCGGACTGGCAGGCCGTGGAGGACGCCCTCCGGGCGAATGACGATCTGCTGCTCGGCGCTGAAGAGTTCCGGAAGCTGTTTCAGCTCATCATGAGATTCGCTCCTCCCCCCGTTGTCCGCCTACTCGCTTCTGTGAGCCTGTGAGGGCGGCACGATTGCGGAAGTCCTGACGCCGCTCCGCGGGAGCCCCTCGCCGCCACCGCGTGGCCGGACACCCGGACTGGCGCCCACGGGGACTTCCGGTCCAGCGCGCACCCTGCCGCATGAGTAGCTGTAGCGCGGAGCAATGGCGGTGCGGCATCGTCCAGGGCGACAGTTCGCCCTGTCAGCGATCTCCGAGTAGATGCCCGCGGGGTTTGGTATCCTCTGTCGGGTGCGGGGCGATGCCCGCGCCCGAAGATCCCCTGTCCGAGGCGTCTGAAATCATGGAGCACTTGTAAGGAGCCCTTGTGAAGATTCTCCTCATCGACGACGACGCGGTGGTCTTGGAGGTGGTCGCGCTCATGCTGGCATTGGACGGGCATACGGTGCTGACCGCCAGAAGTGGTCGGGAGGGCCTGACGCTGCTGGCGGCAGGGGAATCCGTGGAGTTGGTGCTGACCGACCTTGCCATGCCGGGGATGAGCGGGTGGGAGGTGGTGAGGGCGGTGAGGAGCGACTGGCCCAGGCTTCGGGTCGGTGTCATCACCGGCACGCCGGAACATCTTTCGGAACAGCGGGAAGCCGTTGACGTGCTCATCACGAAGCCGGTGACGCTCGGAAGCCTCAGAGAGGGAATCGGGCGGATCGAGGCGGCAGCGGCTGCTCGCGGCGATTCGGGGAAGCATGAGGAGGGCGATGCTTGAACCCGGGGGGACTCATTCCCTTGGAACGGGTGAAGCGGAGCCTCCACATCCTCACCCATCAGGTGATGCCCGCGTTCAAGTGACTGGTGATCGCGGCCGCCATTCGCGTTCGCATCTCGGTGACGGCGGCGGGGCGCGGTGGCGCCGACAGTCACCGGCGGACGGTGATGCGAGGCGACGGCTGGCCCACATGGATATGGGCACCTGAAGCGGAGCCGGGCACGGCGCCCCAGTAGGCGATGAAGGGGATGCCTCCAGTCCGCAGGTAATCCGTCAGGGTCTTGCCTTCCGGGCTGTCGGGGTGGACCGCGACATCGAGGGCGTTGCGGTGGTCCAAGCCCATTCGGTCGTGCAGGGGAGTCTGGCCGAAGGCGCTTATCGGCAGTGCTCGGCCGAAGCGGGCGGCAAACAACTGCTGGAGCTTTGGGGTGTCCGACTGGAGGGACCAGACGGCGGGCCCCTCGTAGCGGGACAACGTTGCCGTCCGCTGCTGATCGCCCATCGCCAACGGTGGCAGCGCCGCCAGAGTCTCGATAGCCCTTGCCTCCGCGGTCGCATGGTCGGCGGCGCCGATCGCGCGCTGAGTGTCGTCCACATGCCGCTGCGCGGTCGCGACGGCCTGCTCGCCTTCTTCGAGCTCACGCCGCGAGAGGATGCCGCGGTCATAGAGGTCTCGCCGCGGCTCTTGGCGTTCGACGACCTTGGCAAGAGCTCGTTCCTGTATGGCCAGGAGTCTTTCCAGGCTCGCCCGATAATCGCGAAGCGCCGCAACGAGCTCGGCTGCTTGTTGCCTCAGGCGCTCGGCTGCCGGGGCGGTGTCGCTCGCCGGCGAGTCGCCGGATGATGGCGGCGGGGGCGCTTGGCTGTGTGCAAGACAGGCCAACCCCGGGGCCAGGATTCCCAGGAGAAGCATGGCCGACGTCATCACCGTGCGATGTCTTTTCATCACCGTCATGCCCTGGCCCATTCCAGATGGATCGATTATCAGACCACGACGGTGGAAATCTCTAGAGACGAGCGCAATCCTTCCACTACCACGAGGCCGCTCTCGGTGACGTGGTGGAGCTTCCGGTCCTGATCGAGGTCGTAGCCGATAGAGGTGCCCTCGGGGACGCGCACGTTCTTGTCCAGGATCGCGCCGCGGATCCTCGCCTCGCGCCCGATGTCGCAGTTGTCCAGGATCACCGATTCCTCGACGAGCGCCCCGCTGTGCACCCGGACGCCACGGCTGAGCACGGTGTTCCGAACGGTCCCGCCCGACAGGATGCACCCGCCCGAGACGATGGAGTCGATGGCGTGGCCGCGGCGGTTCTCGTCGTCGAAGGTGAACTTGGCCGGCGGGTCGGCGTAGCTGGCGGTGCGCAAGGGCCACTCGCGGTTGTAGAGGTTGAGCGAGGGGCTCACGGACCTGAGGTCCATGTTGGCCTGGTAGTAGGCGTCGAGCGTTCCCACGTCGCGCCAGTAGGCGAGGGCGCTCGGGTCTTCTCCGGGGATCTCGTTCGTCTGAAAGTCGTAGGCGAACATGTCGGCCCGGTGGAGGAGCGAGGGGAGGATGTCACGGCCGAAATCGTGGCTGCTATCCTCGCGCGCCGCGTCCATGTAGAGCTCGCGGAGCAGGGCTCGCGTCGAGAAGATGTAGTTGCCCATGGAGGCGTAGACGCGCGCGGGATCATCGGGGATGGCGGGCGCGTCAGCGCGCTTCTCGTGGAAGCCGACGATGCGCCCGTCGCGGGCTGTCTCGATGACACCGAACTCGGCCGCCAGCTGCCGCTCGACCGGGATGGCCGCCACCGTGACGTCGCCACGTTTCTCCTCGTGGTACTCGACCATGCTCGTGATGTTCATCCGGTAGATGTGGTCGGCGCCGAAGATGGCCACGAGGTGGGGGTCCGATTGCTCGATCAGGTTGACGTTTTGATAGATGGCGTCGGCGGTGCCCCGGTACCAGTTTAGGCCGGGTGACCGCATCTGGGCAGGCACCGGGATGATGAACTGGCTCTTGAGGAGGCCGCCGAACTGCCAGCCGTCGGAGAGGTGCTGGAGTAGGGACTGGCTCTTGAACTGCGTCAGGACGTAGATGGAGCGGATGCCTGAGTTGATGAAGTTGCTCAAGACGAAGTCGACGATACGGTACTTGCCCCCGAACGGCACGGCCGGCTTGGCTCGTTCCTTCGTCAGCGGGTAGAGCCGGGTACCCTTCCCGCCCGCGAGCACGATACCGAGGATGCGAAGTCTCATGGCGATGCACTCCCAGAGTGTGAAGGGCCGGGCATCTTGTCCCGTCAGCCTAAGCCACCTGCGCGGCCAGCCGGGAACCCCGGGACATCAGTCAGGGGAAAACCGCGGGTAGCGCGACCGAAGGGGAACGCCATGCTGGCGCCTCCGCGAACAGATGCTGCGCGATGATATCATTAATTCTTCTACCACGGCTATGAGGGGCGCGCCGCGCGGCACAGGGTAGGACGCACAGGAGGCAGTTCCATGAAGATCCACCGGCTCTACGCGGACCAGAAGGGCGAGTCGCATTTCGAGGACCTGGAGGTGGAGTTCGCGGAGTCGACTCGCGCCGGTCGGCTGTCGGCGCGCCTTTTGGCCACGGGGATCATCTTCCGCGAAGTGTCACCCGACTACGACCTCGACTGGCATCCCGCCCCGCGGCGGCAGTACATCATCAATCTCGACGCGGGCGTCCAGCTCACCGCGAGCGACGGCGAGACGCGCCGTATCGGCGCCGGGGAGGTGATCCTCGTCGAGGACACCTGGGGCAAGGGGCATCTGTCCAAGGCCGTCGACGGGACGCTGCGCCATTGCATCTTCGTCACGCTGGATTGAGGGAAGGATCCTCATGTGATGCTCGACTTCCGCCGCGACACGCTCGGCGAGATGCTCGAGAGCCTGGACCTCGTGGCACACGACATCCGACCGGCCGTCGACGGGGCCTGACCGGACCATCAGGCTACTCAGTCACGACGAACCGGATCGGCTCACCTGCTGGAGGCTGAGCGAGGCCCGCGCGCGCTCAGAGCTGGCCGGAGTCTCCCCACCGGGCGAGCAGGTCGCGATAGCCGGGATCGTCGTACCGGTCCAGGCGGAAGGCGGGAGCGTAGGCGGGCAGCGGGCGCGCGCTGATGTAGTCGGCGAGGAGATCGCCGGCCCCGTTCCCGGCCATGAGCCCGTAGCCGGAGAGCGCGCCGATCATGTAGGCGCCTTCGATCGGCAGGGGACCCGCGAGGAAGCGGTTCTCGCGGGTCTTCGCGTAGTAGCCACCATCGACGACGCCCCTCGGCAGCCGCGGGAAGTACGCCTTCATCGCGGGGACGATCCGGGACATGCCGCGGAGGACGATCTCGGGATACGCCGGGTCGAACTCGATCGGGAAGGTCGGCTCCGTCGGCCTGACGTCGTACGCCCAGATCAGCAGTACTACCGGGCTCTCCCCCGCGCCCTCGGGCCGCCCATGGACTCCCGCGGGGAACTCTTCGAGGAGACGCCGGTGCTCGGCTGACCGAGCCAGCTCGCGCTGCTCCTCCTCGGACCACGGGAGCCGCACCGGGTCGGTCCAGATCAGCATGGGGGCGTGCCGCGGCACTGCGCCCAGGACATCGTTGAACGCGAGCTTGGCGTGGCGCTCGCAGAACACCGGCAGCTCCACTCCCAGCAGCCGCCCCACGCGCTTCGCGAAGGGACCCGCCGCGTTCACGAAGCGCGGCGTGAAGATCGTCCGTTCCCCTCCGCGGGTGCTCACCGCCACCGCCCGAACCCGCCCCCCCGTCGTGTCGACCGTCTCCACGCGTCCCTCGAGCAGCCGCACGCCCTTCTCGCGGGCGCGCTCCAGGAGGTACATGCCGAGCTGCTGGCCGCTGAACCAGCCGCACCGCCGGGCATGCAGCAGAGCGACAGTGTCCGCCGCCAGGTAGGGAAAGTGACGCCGGATGAGTGCCGGATCCGTGATGACGTCCGAGCCCGCCGGCTGCTCTTCGAAGCCGTCGGCGGGGGCGGGCAGGTACTCGCTCGCCGGGCTCGTGTGGACCCGGACGGGGCCGGCCCCGCGCGCCGCCGCCTCCTTCGCGCGCTGGACGAAGAGGGACACGCGATCCGCGTCGGCGGTGGCGAAGAGGTAGCCGCGGCGGTTCAGGCGGAACACGTTGGCGCTCTCGCGCGCGAGGTCCTCGAGGAGGTCGATGCTCCGGTTCATCAACGCGACCATGGCATCGCCGGGCCCGGGCCACCAGTTGCGGTAGCACTCGGTCGACTTGTCGCTGGTCAAGGAGAGTGGCGGGCGCTCGTCGACGAGCACGACGTCAGTCACGCCGCGTCGCGCCGCCAGATGGTAGGCTGCGGCGATCCCGGCGATCCCCGCCCCACAGATCACGACCGCCGCGGTCTTCGCGCTCATGTCGGTTGCTCGCGATACCTGCGAGAAGCGTCATGATAACACTTGCGGCCCCCGGCACGGGCCGGTGCGGCCACGCGGTCGGCCGGGTGCGCGCGCCCGTCGAAGCGGTCCCGCGGGCCTTGACGTGTTTGTGCGGCCGGGGCACTATCGGTCGGGTGACACCGACGGCGCCGGAAGCCCCGCAGATGATCTCCCCGGCACGCAAGTGGGCCATCACGCTGTCGGTCATGGTGGTGGCCTTCATGCAGGTGCTGGACACCAGCGTGACCAACGTGGTGCTGCCGCACCTGCAGGGCTCGCTCTCGGCGGGGCTCGAGGAGGTGTCGTGGGTTCTCACTTCCTACCTGGCCGCCAACGCCGTCATTATCCCCGCCACCGGCTGGCTGGCCGGTGTCTTCGGGCGCAAGCGCTTCTTCCTGATCTGCGCCACCCTCTTCACGGTGAGCTCGTTCCTCTCGGGCATCGCGCCCAACCTCACCTTCTTGGTCCTGGCCCGGATCTTTCAGGGGATCGGCGGAGGACCTATCATCCCGCTGTCGCAGGCCATCCTGTGGGAGATCTTCCCGCTCGGCCAGCGCGGCCTGGCGATGGCGGTGTGGGGGATCGGTTTCATGATGGGCCCCATCATCGGCCCCACGCTGGGCGGCTACATCGCCGACAACTGGTCCTGGCGCTGGATCTTCTACATCAACCTGCCGGTGGGCCTGCTCGGCTTCTTCATGGCCAGCGCCTTCCTCTTCGACCCGCCGTATCTGCGGAAGCCCGGCCGGGTGGACTGGTCCGGGCTCGTCCTGATGGTGGTGGGCTTTGGGTGCCTCCAGCTCCTGCTGGACCGCGGCGAGCGAGAGGACTGGTTCGACTCCTCGCTGATCGTGACGCTCGCGGTCATCGCCGGCTGCGCGCTCATGGGCTTCCTGATCCGGGAGCTGATGGCGCGCGACCCGATCCTCGACCTCAGGGTGTTCACCGACCGGAACTTCGCCACCGGCGCCAGCCTCATCGCCCTGATCGGGCTCGGGCTGTTCTCGAGCATGCTGCTCCTGGCCGTCTACACGCAGAAGCTCCTCGGCTACGACGCGTGGACCTCGGGCCTCGTGCTGGCCCCCGGCGGCGTCGGCAACATGATCTCGCTCCTGCTGGCCGGGCGGCTGGTGACCCGGATGGACCAGCGCCTGCTCCTCACGTTCGGCTGCCTGGTCAATGCGGCGAGCCTCTACATGATGTCCTACCTCACCCTGAACATCGACTACTGGACGCTGGCCTTCCCGCGCTTCATCCAAGGCTTCGGGCTCGGCTTCATCTTCGTCCCGCTCTCGACGCTGACGTTGTCGACGATCCGAAGGGACAAGCTCGTCAACGCCACCTCGGCCTTCAATGTCCTGCGCAACCTGGGAGGCAGCGTGGGGATCGCGCTCGCGACGACGCTCCTCGCTCAGCGCAGCCAGATCCACCAGGCCAACCTGGTGAGCCACGTCAACGTCTGGGATCCGGACACGACGGCCCGCCTGGCCCGGTGGACCAATCACTTCCTGGCCCACGGCAGCGACTCCTTCACGGCCCAGCGCCGCGCCGTCGCGATGCTCTACCAGGACACGATCGGCCAGGCCCAGGCGCTGGCCTACATCGACGACTTCTGGCTGCTGGCCGTCCTCTTCTCGATCATCCCGTTCTTCATCCCGCTCATGCGGCGTGTCCGCGCCGAGCCCGCCGCCCCGGCTCGGGAGTCAGAGACGGATGCCACGGGGCGGGTGCCGCCGCTCCCGGCCCCCGTCGACTGACCCCCGGCAGAGCCACCGCAATCCCGATCATCCGGTCCGTGTACCCGGTCAGGTGATCGGCGAGTACGGCTGCACGCGCGAGGTGAGCACGTCGATGCCCGGCGCTCCCGGGATGTGGGCCCGGGCGATCGGTGCTCGACCTGGAAGATCGGATAAGGCGCCGCGACTGGCGCCGCCATGAGTCGGCGATAGCGGAGCACGCAGCAAGGAGTCGAGAAGTATCGAAGACTCCTCACGCGGGTGTTGATGATCGACCTGCCGCTTGACACGTCCCCGGGGGCTGGTACAGTCGCGGCGTAACTCAGCGCGGGCCCACGGCCCGCGACCACCACAGTTCCACTCTGGGAGGATGAACATGGTCGATCTGCCGTTCCGCCCGGCGAAGCAGCTGGCCGCCCTCGTCCGCAAGAGGAAGGTCGGATGCCTGGAGCTACTCGACACCTACCTCGCGCGAGTGGAAAAGTACAACTCCAGGCTCAACGCGATCATCGCCATGAACCTGGAGGCGGCGCGACGCCGGGCGCGGGCGGCCGACCGGGCCCTCGCCCGGAAGGAAGTCTGGGGGCCGCTGCACGGCGTACCGATGACGATCAAGGAATCGTACGACGTGGTGGGCATGCCGACCACCTGGGGAGCGCCGGAGCTCAAGGACAATTATCCGAAGCGGAACGCGCTCGCCGTCGACCGCTTGCTCCAGGCCGGGGTGGTGCTGTTCGGCAAGACCAATGTGCCGCTGTACCTGGCCGACTGGCAGAGCTTCAACTCGATCTACGGAACGACCAACAATCCGTGGGACCTGTCGCGCTCCCCCGGCGGCTCGTCTGGCGGCTCGGCGGCGGCGCTGGCCGCCGGCCTGACGGGGCTGGAGGCCGGGAGCGATATCGGGTCCTCGATCCGCAACCCGGCGCATTACTGCGGCGTCTACGGTCACAAGCCGACCTACGGCATGGTGCCGCCGCGTGGCCAGGCGCTGCCGGGCAAGATCACTCCGTCCGACATCTCCGCCATCGGCCCCCTGGCCCGGAGCGCCGCGGACCTGGAGCTCGGGCTCGCGGTGATGGCCGGTCCCGATGAGATCGACGCGAGCGGGTGGGAGCTGCGCCTGCCCCCGCCGCGGAAGAAGACGCTCAGGGAATACAAGATCGCCGTCATGCTCACGGACCCCAACTCGGAGGTGGACCGGGAGATTCAGGACCGGCTACAGGTCCTCGCCGACTTCCTGGCGAAGAAGAAGGTCAAGGTCAGTGACCGTGCCCGTCCCGCCATCGACACGCGGGAAGCGCAGCGCGTCTACATCCAGCTCCTCCGCGCCGCGACCTCCGGGCGGCAGACCGACGAGGACTTCCGGCAGAATCTCGAGATCGCCCGAGGTCTCTCGCCCGAGGACGAGAGCTACTACGCGCGCATGATGCGGGCCAACACGATGTCCCATCGCGACTGGCTGGCGGCGAACGAAGCGCGGCACCAGATGCGCTGGCGGTGGGCCGAGTTCTTCAAGGACTACGACCTGCTGCTCTGCCCGCCCGCGGCATCCGCGGCCTTCCCCCACGATCAGAAGGGGGAGCGGCACGAGCGGACCATTCGCGTCAACGGCCGGGAGGTGCCGACCACCGACCAGCTCTTCTGGGCCGGCTACTCCGGCATGGTCTATCTGCCCTCGACCGTGGCGCCCGCGGGCTTCACCCCCGCGCGGCTGCCGGTGGGCGTGCAGATCATCGGCCCCCAGTACGGCGACCGGATGTGCATCGACTTCGCGCACCTGCTGGAGGGTGAGTTCCAGGGTTTCGTCCCGCCCGACGGCTACGCATGAGCGGGGTTCGCGTCTGGGCGGCAGATCCGGTCGCGCAACACGGGCGATACTATCCAGGGGGGAGGAGAGCCCGCTAGGAGGCTGCTGAAAAAGGCCCATCTGCTGCGTTCTCTCGGAGGGGGCCTCGACGGCCCCCTCCGAATCCTCCCCCTTTCGGGGCGCG
>WNGA01005488.1_pt1 | contig 26131 bp, 27 predicted proteins | sample 5400061 | NCBI WGS metagenome assembly WNGA01 (sample SAMN13153366, study PRJNA577476) | soil metagenome | isolation source: 100 cm soil or saprolite under grassland replicate 2 | place: USA:California | collected 2016-06-15 | reverse complement strand
GGAGGTGGTAGGGAGTGTTCGAGGGGTTCCCGTCCGTCGCCATGCTTCCGGCGTCGGACATCGAGCGCGCCAAGCGCTGGTATCAGGAGAAGCTCGGACTGACCCCGTCCGTGGAGAACGAGGGCGGTCTGGAGTACAGCACGGCGGGAGGGACCAGGTTCGGCGTTTACCCGAGCCAGTTCGCCGGAACGAACCAGGCCACGGCCATGGGGTTCGAGGTGGACGATCTGGACAAGGTCGCCGACGACCTGATCGGCAAGGGCATCGAGTTCGAGCACTTCGACCTGCCCTACGCGAAGACCGACGAGCGTGGCGTGGCCGAGATGGGTCCCTACCGCGGGTTCTGGTTCAAGGACAGCGAAGGGAACGTCCTCAACTGCTACCGCATGCAGAGCTGAGTGCAGCGCCAGCTCGTAGCCAGAGGCGTCCCACCGACGGGGCGCCTCTGACGATTTCTGCTCCCTCGAGACCAGTGCTCCGGCGTCAGCTTGCGCCGGTCCGAATGGCTGAGTGGACAGGGTCAGGACGGCACTTGTGCGATCTCAACGATGTTGCCCTCGCTGTCCTTGAACCAGGCCGCCTTGTAGCCGCCGGCCTCGAACAGACCGTTCTCTGTCTTGAAGTTCGGCAGGTCATACTCCTCGAAGGCCACCCCGCGCCTCCTGAGCTCCTCCATCAGATCCTCGATGCCGGTGACGGAGAAGCTGACGGCCGTGTTCTGGGCCGTCCCCGCGTAACCGCTCGGGGTGAGGACCACCCACGTGCCGTCGGCGCACGCGTACCACAATCCTCCCGGATCCTCGTTCGTCGGGGACATCCCGATTTTCGCTTGCCACCAGGCCTTGGCTCGCTGCAGATCAGATGCCGGAAGAACCGCGTAGACGCGGAATCGGTCGAGCATGATCTCACCTCCTGTCTCGGATGGGTGCCGTACCATAGGTCATCGGGGAGCGTCCGGACAACCGGGCTCCCGCATGCTTGTCTTACGACTATTACCTCTCCCTCGAACGGGGTATGACTGCTCCCTCGGTGAGGGTGGTCTGCTCGTTACGCAATTTGGCGTATTGCTTGGATACAAGTGACAGAGCAAGCTTGGCGAGTTAAGGAAGGACTTTTCCTCGCGGAGGTAGGGGATGAGAAGGGTGATCGTGGTCTTGCTAGCTGTGGGAGGGCTTACCATTGCGGCTCCGACCAGTGCCGCGATCGCGGATACTCGCGGCGGTCAAGCGAGCTGTATGGGGTTCGAAGCGTCGGGCATATCTCCTCCTGGGTCGAGCGATGAGATTCCTGGGGGAATGCCGGAGCTGAAGGCTTTTATCGACGCGGCGTTTCCTGGCGTTCCTCCCGGAGTGATCTTCAAGACTATTGCTCACCTGCATGAAGGCTCTCACGAGGCGTGCGACGAGGCCCTAGAGGGCTGATTTCAGGCGGGCCCTTGCCTATGTTCATCTTCGTTTAGTGAGGAACATAGGCGGCTGTCCACACTTCAACTCCCGCCGGGGCTGGGAGAGAGATCGGGGAGGCATTGGGGAGGGAGAGAAATCGGGGAGACCGATGCGGCAGGAGTCGGGTCTCATCTTCTCCTAGGGCGTGAGCTGGACTGTCCAGACCACTTTGTCCAAATAACGGGGACTCCACCCATGTTCGCGTCCCAGGCCTGCCTGGGTTCGTACGCCTGTCGGTCCGCCTCCGCAGCCGGGAATCGAACTGATTACCAAGTCGAGCGCTGAGGATCGGCTACTGGGGAAGGGTCCCGTACGAGTGGGCCCCGAGCCCGATCTCATCCGGCGACCGAGTAGGTGGCGTTTACCTGGACAAATGCGCTTATCGGATGTCTGCACTCTCGTTCGGTTCGCCCCCCGGCACCGACTCTCTTCCTCCGAGGCGCCCACCTGGGGCAGTCAGGCTATTCCGGCGCCGTACCCTGCAGCGTCGCTTCGCTTTTGCGTACTATCTCGAATCGGGGAAGCCGGAGGACGAGCTCCTTGTCATATCCATCCGACGGCCAGACGTGGCTCTAGCAGGACTGTCGCCAAGCATGAGAATCGGCGGAGGTGACGGATGGATCAGCCGCGGCTACTCGGTGTCTTCGCCCACCCGGACGACGAGGTCTTCTGCGTGGGGGGGACGTTGGCCAAGTGTGTGTCACATGGATGGGAAGCGATGGTCGTATCTGCGACCCGTGGGCAAGGTGGACAAATACGCGACGCTGGTGCCGCCACCCGGCGCACCTTGGGCCAGGTCCGAGAGCGGGAGCTTCAACAGGCCTGTTCGATCCTGGGCGTTCAGAACGCCCTTTGCCTTGACTACACGGACGGCCAACTAGCCGAGATCGACCGCGTGGTGCTTTCCGAGCATGTCCTTCGCATCACACGCGACTTCCGGCCGGACGTTGTCATCACGTTTGGCCCAGAGGGCGCCTACGGGCACCCGGATCACATCGCCATCAGCGACGCAACAACTGAAGCCTTCAGGCGGGCGCTCGTTGACAGTCCCGCCGAAGGCCTCCATGGGCCCGCTCCCTCACGCCTGTTTCACAGCCATTTCCCCCGCAGTCGCCTGCTACTCCTGGATCTCTTAGCCAAGTGGCTGGTGGAGGCCAACACCGTTTTCAAGGGGAGCGGCGACTTCGTGCATGCCCTCTCGCTCTTCGCCCAGGAGTCGACCACGCTTCGCTATGTCTCTGACACCATCGAGATCGAGTGGTTCCCACCGGGCATCTACATCCTGGAGCAGGGCGAGCCCGCCAAGAGCCTGTACCTCATCCTCTCGGGCGAAGTGGAGGTGACCAAGGAGGAGCCCGACGGCACCATGCGCCCCGCCAAGAGGATGGGCCCCGGGGAGTTCTTCGGGGAGCTTGGGATCGTCCATCGAGCTGCCCGAACCGCTCACGTCATAGCCGCCGACAGCGTCACATGTCTCGTTCTCTCGCCCCACGAGCGCACTGCGTTCGCCTCCCGGGGGACGTCATTCCCTGGCCGGGAGATCTGGCCTGGCGATGCGATACAGGGAGATGCGGGGAGTGAAACCACGACCGTGATCGACGTCTCGCAGTATGTGGAGCGAAAGATCGCGGCCGTGGCCGCCCATCGCACCCAGTTCCCCATCCGGACCGACATGTTTCCGCTCTCCCTACTCACGGAGATGATGGGGAGGGAGTACTTCCTCCGCCCATACCCCCCTGGTGAGCCTGAGACGGAGCTGCTTCCTGGGCGTGGTCGGGCTTCTTAGAGCTCATGCATCTCGGGTCGTCCGTACCAAACAGGATGCGCCGCTCGACACTTCGGGCGACACTGTCCTCGGCAGTTCGCGCTCTATGGCTTCCCAGGCCACAGGGTCGGCTCCAGCTAGCCTTGGATGAAGTCTGGCTTCGGACGCCACCTCGACTTGAACCACCGCATCTGCGCCTGGGGAATCTGTGCGTGTTCCACCTCGGGCAGGAACCCGCATTGGGGCGCGCTGAGACTCACGGTATTCCCAGGCGTCGGCGTGGAGTCGAGGACCTCGCCGCCGTACGATGCGTCTGCCAACGGGCCGTCAAGACCGAAGCAGGGCCGCGTCGAGCGAGAGGGGCCGTCATGGAGATCGACACCTCGACCACCCACCGTCTGCCGTCGTTGGAGGAGATCCGCGCGGCCGCCCATCGAGTTTCCCAGTGGGCCCTCCGCACCCCGCTGGTCCGCCTGAACGTCGACGAGGCCCCCGCCGAGGTCTACCTCAAGCTCGAGAACCTCAACCGATCGGCGCCTTCAAGATCCGGGGCGCCGGCAACGCCGTGGCCCAGGTCGACCCCGCCCGACTGGCCCGGGGCGTCTACACGGCGAGCGCTGGGAACATGGCCCAGGGGTTGGCCTGGCATGCGCGACGGCTTGGCATCGCCTGCACGGCCGTGGTGCCTGAGACCGCGCCGGAGGCGAAGCTGTCCGCCATCACCCGATTGGGGGCCGATTACCTCAAGGTTCCTTTCGATGAGTGGTGGCAGTGATGGCGGACCATTCCCACCCGGCCTTCCCCGGCCGGCTGTTCGTCCATCCGTTCGCCGACCAGGCGGTGATGGCCGGCAACGGCACCATCGGGCTGGAGATCCTGGAGGATCTGCCGGACGCGGACGCCGTGGTCGTGCCCTACGGTGGGGGTGGGCTTTCCACCGGTATCGCCGCGGCGGTCAAGCCCCTCCGGCCGGAAGCGAAGGTGTTCGCCGCCGAGGCCGAGACGGCCGCACCCCTCGCCGCTTCGCTCGCGGCCGGCAGGCCCACGAGCGTGGAGTACACCCCGAGCTTCGGACGGGATCGGGGGCAAGGCCGTATTCGAGGCCATGTGGCCCCTGGTCAGCCGGATCCTCGATGGTTCGCTCACCGTATCGGTGGCGGACAGCGCCAGGGCCGTGCGGGTGCTGGTCGAGCGGAACCAGGTGGTGGCGGAAGGGGCGGGGGCCGCGTTGGTTGCCGCGGCCGCGGCCGGGCTGGCCGGAACGGGGCGAGTTGTCGCGGTGGTGTCCGGCGGCAACATCGATCCGGCCAAGTTGGCGGCCATCCTGACCGGCACGCTTCCCTGAGGGGATGTCATGGAAGGGCTCGGAGAAGAGGCCGGTAGGGGCGCTGGTGCGTTGCTCGAACTCGAAGACATCGAGCGCGCCCGGGCCCGGATCGAGGGCCGGGTCCACGTCACGCCGACGATGTCTTCCACCACCGTCGGCGATGAGCTGGGCGTGCACCTGCATCTCAAGGTGGAGCTCTTCCAGAAGACCGGCTCGTTCAAGCCCCGTGGGGTGTTCAACAAGCTCCTGTCGATGCACCCGACTGACCTGTCGCGCGGGCTGGTGTCCCTGTCGGCCGGGAACCACGCCGCTGCTCTCGCCTACGGCGCCGCCGCCGTGGGGGCCAAGGCCACAATCGTCATGCCTCTGACTGCCATGCCATCCAAGGTCGAGGCGACCAGACGCTACGGCGGCGAGGTCGTCCAGACCGAGGGGAGCCTCTTCGACGCCTGCCTGGCCCTGCAGCGAGAGCGGAACCTCACGCTGGTCCACCCCTTCGACGACCTGGCCATCATGGCCGGCCAGGGGACGGTAGGGCTCGAGATTCTCCAGCAGGTCCCGACCGTCGACCTCGTCGCGGTTCCGGTCGGAGGGGGTGGCCTCATCTCCGGCATCGCGGCGGCGGTGAAGCTCCAGCACCCATCCGCCCGCGTGGTGGGGGTCGAGCCTGCGGGAGCAGACGCGATGAGTCGAAGCCTGGAGCGGGGAGCGCCGGTGCATCTGGACAAGGTCGAAACGATCGCCGATGGTCTCGCCCCTCCATTCGTCGGCGAGCACACCTTCCGGCACGCCCGGCGCTTCGTGGACGAGATGGTGAGGGTGACGGACGCAGAGATCCTCGACGCGCTTCGCATGCTGATCCAGCGGACCAAGCTCGTCACGGAGCCTTCCGGCGGCGCCGGCCTGGCCGCCTTGCTGGCGGGCAAGGTGGCCCCAAAGGCGGGGTCCACGGTCGTGTGCGTCATCAGCGGGGGGAACATTGGACTCGACCTCCTGAGGCAGCTCCTGTGAGCCGTCCCCTGTGTCGATGGCGTCCGCCAGACGCTCCATTTCGGGTCGTGCTGGGACGATCGGCCCGAGGTGTGCCAACTCCCAGTCGAGCAGGCCACTGGCGAGTGCCCAGAACCGAGCATCCAGAGCCAGAAAGATTCGGGACCGCTTCAGAAGACCTCAACAACGGACACGCCGTGGACAATCTGTCGAAAGACCAGATTCCCTTGGAGGCTCCGTTGTGGTTCAGGAAAGATGCCTGGATGCGCTCCCTGCAGGTCAAACTGCTTCCCGGAAAGCACCGACCATGGCCAAGACCCCAGGGGCCTCTCGTTGACCTGAACCACAGGGCGTCAGTCAGGGCCACTAGGTTATCGACCTGATTTGGTCCAAGGCATGCGAACCAGCAACTCAAAGCCCATATCAACCCGTGTGGATTCTGTAGGCGCCCGGCCCCGGGCACTGTCTATCTCGGACGCGTCCCTGGGGAGCCCCTGGAGCCGACACGTCCGGTGCCGCAAGCCTGAGCGGGACGTCCGGATGGGGCAGGACCAGTACCACCTCGATGTTCCGGTTCTCCTTGAGGTACGTCACGCTCTTGACCAGGCGGGTCAGAATCCGCCGACGGATGTCGTCCGGGCCGCTCAGTAGCACCGCGCTGAGTTCAGGTCCCACTTCCCTCAACCTCTCGACGGAGGCGAGCTGAACCTGCTCGTCCGGCTTCCGGGATAGCTGGGCCAGTTCCTCACGCAGGCGGTTTTCCTCCTCTGAGAGGCGGTCGATGGCCTCTCGGATGAGCGCCGGGTCGATCCCATGGCGGAACCCGTTCAGCTTGGCCAGCTTCTCCTCATGGAGTTCCGCCAGCGCCTGCGCTCCAGGCGGGTGCGTCCTTTCAGGCTGGACTTCTGTCGTTCCCGGAAGGCATTGCTCAGCTTCCGCTGGAGCGTCGCGGCTCTCAAGGGATCCAGGGGCACTGTTGCATTGGGCGCCGAGCGCCGCTTCGGGGAGACTTCGTCCATGAGATCACGCTCTCACCCTCGCCCCCGTCCAGCACGAAGCTCAGCCTTCACCGGGTACCGGTTTCCGCCCAAGGTCATCACCCTGGCGGTCCGCTGGTACCTGCGATTCGGTCTCTCGTACCGGGACGGGCCGCGAGCGCGTGAGGTGGCTGCCGGAATGCTCGCATCCATGCCTGAAACAATCAACCGAGACATGAGTCTGAGACACTCATGTCTTCCCCCTGGAAGGCCGGGCGCGAGGGCACCGGGCATCCCTGAAAGGCCCGTCAGGCCCAGCCGGCACCCGATCCACGATGGTCACATGGGCAGGTGAACGGCGTGATCCGAATGAATGCACCCCACACCTTCATAACCGCCGCCGGCTCGATTTCTTGCACCCAACAGCTTGGGCTGCCGCTAAGGCTCTACGAATCCCTTGACAGGTGCGCGCGTCCGGCCGCGCCCACCTGCTGTGCCCAGTTAGCCGCCGTTGACGCTGTCGATCTCGAAACGCTGGACGCGCATCTCCGAGCCCTGGCCGAAGAGGTTCGGGCCGCCGACAAACGCCGCCGGGAACGTTACGCCGGTGCGAGGGAAACAAGCCCCGTCCGGACGGCGGCAGGCCGCCGTCGAGCAGAGTGAACAGCGCCGTCCCGCAATTCAGACGCCGCGGCGCCGCCGGCTGCGGGATGCCGCCGTGGTCGATGATCGTCGTCGCGCCCGGCGACGGCAGGCCGATGTGGTCGACCCGGGCGACCTCCTGGTCATCGACAAGCCAGCGGACGACGCCCGCGGCGCGGTTGTACGCCACCGTCACCTTCGCCTGGTCGCCCGGCGTCCGCCAGACCGGCTGGAACACCGACGAGAAAGCATCCTAGGTCGCCGTGCCGCTCAGGTTAGGGTGGATCGGCTTGATCTTGGCTATCGTTGTCGTCATCGCATTGGTGTACTTCCTGTTTGGTAGGAGTCGCGTCTAACACGAGCGGCGCGTTCGCGAAACTGGAGTCCACATCCCAGGCCCCTTAGCCTGGTCGCTCTTTCAGCACCGGCCCAATGAGGCCGAACTATTTACTGGTTGGGCTCCGCCTCGCTAGTGTCCGCCAAGGCGGAATCAAGGTCTTGATCAATAGCCAGGCCGCCGATCGACACGATCCCCACGGGGCTGCCCTCCTTGATCACGGGCACCCATCGAATGGCCTTACCGGCCATCAATCGAACGGCGTCAGAGACGGAATCTTCCGGTGAGAGGGTGACCATTTCCCACTGCAAACCTCTCCAAGAGTCGCCGTGCTCAGGTCCTGACCTGTCCTGGCTTCGTCCGCATCTGCTCAGGCAGACACGGAAGTTACTGTGGGCAGCAACGACTTCATCTTCTCCCAGAACAAGCAGAACGAGCCCGCTGTCGCCATCAACCCTATCCAGCCGAACATCGTGGCGGCCGGTACGAACGACAACATCGACATGGAGGCTTGTAACGCAGCAGCCGATAACACCTGCCCGTTCACGCCGGATGTGGGAGGCTCGGGCGTCCACTTCTCACAGGACGGAGGAGCGAGCTGGGTCCAGCCTACCTACACGGGGATCACCGCCCGTAACTGTCTGGGTGTACCTGGCGACGACGACCCACCTTGCCAGCCCGAGCAGGGCCCGATCGGAACTCTCCCTCGGTACGACGAGGTCGGGGTGGTCTCCGACGGTGATCCGGCGCTGGCCTGGGGACCAAGGCCGGGCGAGGACGGCTTCTCCTGGGACAACGGAGCGCGGCTGTACTACGCCAACCTGACCAGCAACCTCAGCGCGGGCGGTTCGGAGTCCTTCAAGGGATTCGAGGGTATCTTCGTTTCGCGGACCGACGACATCGCCGGCGCCGTGGCCGGCGAGAATAACGCCTGGATGAGGCCGGTTCGGGTCTCCAAGCAGAGCTCGGCCACGTTCGCCGACAAGGAGCAGATCCGAGTCGACAACGCCGCGAGCAGCCCCTTCTTCGGCAGGGCCTACGTCTGCTGGGCCAACTTCACCGGCAACGGAGCCGCGCCCGTCAGGGTTGCCCGGTCCACCGATGGCGGGGACACGTGGAGCCAGAAGCAGGTGAGTCCCGCCAGCAATGTGGCTCCCCGACATTGGGGGCGGACCGGATGCACGATCCGCACCGACAGCAACGGTGTTGTGTACGTCTTCTGGGAGCTGTTCCAGTCGCCCTTCTTCTTTCAGCCGCCCAAGGGAAGACTTCAGATGGTGAGGTCCTTCGATGGTGGCGTGAGGTGGACCCGGCCGCGGACCATCCAAGAAACCGTGGATCCCTGCTACTTCGTGGACCCGGTCATCCTTCGGTGCATGATGGACGGAGTGGCTGGCGCCCGCAACGACCTGTCCGGCGGTCCCGGCGTGGACATAGCGAACGGAGCTCCCACGGGTGAAGGCGCCACCGATGACATCATCCTTACCTGGGTGGACGGTCGGCGCGGCCTCAACAACGAGGATGTGATGGTGTCGTTCTCTGGTGACAGGGGGGAGTCTTGGTCCGCCCCCACTCCGATCCAAACAGGAGGGGATCGCGGGTACTACTCAGCACCGGCGCTGTCTCCCGACGGATCCGATGCGTGGATCGTCTACAACGCGTTCACTACGCCCTTCCGGGACACCACCTTCACACCGAGGGGCCTGGTTGGGGTGGTGAAGCACGCCGACGTCACGCCGCACGTGGGCCCCGGGGCGTTCACCGAGGTGCACCGGGGCGCGGAAGGTGACCCCCGCGGTTCGTCGCAGAACAACCTGCAGGCCGAGTTCCTGGGCGACTACGTCTACGCTGATGCCACGAACGACTATGCCACGTTTGTGTGGAACGACGCCCGGAACGCGGCGGACTGTCCTGCCATGGACGCCTACCGGATGTCGCTACGGACCGACGGTTCGGAGGATGACCTGCCTGCTCCCGCGGTGCAGCAGGAGTGTCCGGCAACCTTCGGGAACACCGACATCTTCGGGGCGTCGGTGACCGACCCGACCTAGCACCGTAGCCGCGGCAAGCGAGGAGCGGGCGCCGACACAGGCGCCCCTCCTCCTCCCGCAGTCGCTCGGCGTGTGGGGGAGTACCGCCGTGACGGTCCCTCGCCGCTCCAAGACTTCCTTCACCGCGTCGTACCGCTCCTCCACGACCCCCTGCTCCACCAGCACGATCCCGACCTCCTCCCGAGGGCCGCGGTGGACACGAGAGCAGGCCGGGCGCCAGTGTCAAACATCTGGTGGAGCTGTCAACTAATCAGGTGGAACTGAGCTCCTGACTTGTTTGGATGCTGTGAGCAGCCGGGCAACGCGAGCCCGTAGGGTGCGAGGTCGATGGCCGGCTGGCTCCCAGGCTCCTTGCCCACCTGGCGGTGTGGCTCGCTCATAGCGTGCTGGCCGGTCACCGACTGCCGTCGGCGTGGCTCGATAGAGGCGTGAAGCGCTTGCTTGAACTCAGGTTGCCCGCCGCGGTCCCCACCGTCGGAGCCTGGAGGAAGGAGGCGCACGTGATCACGATTGGTGTTGATCCCCACAAGTGCTCGCACACAGCGGTCGCGCTGAATGAGGGCGGAGAGGTGCTCGATGAACTTCGAGTGCCGGCGAACAAGGCCACCGTGACGACGCTCCAAAGATGGGCTCGCGACTGGCCCGAGCGGACCTGGGCGATCGAGGGCGCGAACGGCCTGGGCCACCTACTCGCGCAGCAGCTCGTTACCGAAGGCGAGGTCGTGGTCGACGTCCCGGCGACGCTTGTCGCACGGCGCGCCAGTTTGACCGGGGCCACGGCAGGAAGACCGACGGCATCGATGCGCAGGCCGTGGCCACGCTGGCTCAGCGCCATCACGACCTGCGACGAGTTGTTTCCGAGGGCTACTTCCGTGTGCTCAGGCTCCTCTCTGACCGTAGGGACGAGCTGGCCGGAGAGCGCAGGCGAGTGGTGAACCGGCTCCATCGCCTCCTTCGGGACCTGCATCCGGGCGGTGCGCCGATGGAACAGTCCGCGGAGACCGCTGTGTGGTGCATTCAGTCTCTTCCTTTCGGAGACCGGGCTGCACCGTCCCGGCCTTAAGGCAGGCCCAACGGACTCCCCGTGGGCCCGCCTCGGGATCGACGGAGGATCGCCTTCGCCCAGCCACTGGGTCCGAACGAAGCTTCCACGGGTGCGATGGCGTGCCCCCTACATGCCACAGGAGCCGTACAAACGGGTCAGAAGACATGGCAACGCTGCCAGGTGAGCCCCTAATGTCCTTTGCACCCGGGCGGCCGGCTTCTTCCGCCGGCTCCGCCCCGACCGTAGACTCGGAACGTGTCCACGGCCCGAAAGACGGTCACCATTCTGTTCTGCGACGTAACGGGCTCGACTGCACTCGGCGAGGAGCTCGACCCGGAGTCCCTGCGCGAGGTTATCCAGCGCTATTTCACCGAGATGCGCGCGGTGATCGAACGCCACGGCGGCACGGTAGAGAAGTTCATCGGCGACGCCGTGATGGCGGTGTTCGGCGTTCCCCAGATCCATGAGGACGACGCCCTCCGGGCGGTCCGGACGGCGATCGACATGCAGTCGGCGCTGGAGGCCCTGAACGTCGACATCGAGCGCGGATGGGGAACTCGGATCCAGGCGCGCATCGGGGTGAACACCGGGGAGGTCCTGGCGTCCGATCCCGCGTCGGGGCAGTCGTTCGTATCGGGCGACGCGGTGAACGTCGCCGCCCGGCTGGAGCAGGCGGCCGAGCCCGGGGAGATCCTCCTCGGCGAATCCACGTACCGGCTTGTCCGGGCAGCCGTGATCGCCGAACCGTTGGAGCCGCTCTCGGTGAAGGGAAAGGCCGAGCCGCTGTCGGCCTACCGACTGCTGGTGGTGGAGACCGGCGCCGAGATCCTCCCTCGGCGCTTCGACTCGCCGCTGGTGGGGCGGACGAAAGAGCTCGCGGCGATCCGCGACACGTTCGAGGAGGCCGTGACCGGTTCGGCCTGCCGCCTGGTGACGGTCATCGGCCACGCGGGGGTGGGCAAGTCCCGGCTCACCCACGAGGCGGTGGCGTCGCTGGGCGCCCGTGCCCGGGTTCTTCGGGGGCGCTGTCTTCCGTACGGCGAGGGCATCACGTTCTGGCCCGTGGCCGAGGCGCTTCGGGAAGCCACCGGGCTCGACGAAGCCACCTCAGCCGAGGAGGCCGAGGCCAAGATCGCCGCTGTACTCCCGACCGGCCAAGACCGCGTCTTGGTGGTGGACCGGCTGGCGGCCATCCTCGGGGTGGGCGGTGCCGCCGGGCCGATCCAGGAGTCCTTCTGGGCCATCCGAAAGAGCTTCGAGGGCCTGGCGGCCGAGAAACCGCTGGTCCTGGTGTTCGACGACATCCAGTGGGCCGAGCCTACGTTCCTCGACCTCGTCCAGTACCTGGCCACGTTCGCCTCGGGCCATCCCATGCTCCTGCTGTGCCTGGCGCGGCCGGAGCTGCTGGAGACCCGGTCGGACTGGGGAGATACGGGCGCCGTGATCCGCTTGGAGCCGCTCCGATCGGAGGAGAGCGAGCGCTTGGTCGGCAACCTCCTCGGCGAGTGGTCCGGGCCTGAGGATGTCGGGCGCCAGATCGTTGACGGCGCGGGCGGCAATCCCCTGTTCATCGAGGAGATGTTGCGGATGCTGGTGGACGACGGCGCCCTGGCCCAGGAGGACGGACGGTGGGTCCTTCGGGGAGATCGTTCCCGGATCGGCGCGCCGGAGACGGTCCACGCCGTCATCGCGGCTCGGCTCGACCGGCTGGATCCGGCCGACCGTGACGTCCTGGAGCGCGCTTCGGTGGTGGGCGAGGTGTTCTGGTGGGGGGCGGTGGCCGACCTTTCCACCGAGGCTCAGGCGACGAGCGTGGGTCGAAGCCTCCAGGCCCTGGTTCGAAAGGACCTCATCCGGCCAGACCCTTCCACCTTCGCCGGCGAAGACGGCTTCCGCTTCGGCCACCTCTTGATCAGGGACGTCGCATACGAGTCGCTGCCGAAGAAGGTTCGGGCCGACCTGCACGCCCGGTTCGCCTCGTGGCTCGAACGACGCAGCGGAGAGCGCGCCGGGGAGTACGAGGAGATCGTCGGCTACCATGCCGAGCGAGCCCACGGGTACCTGGCGGAGCTGGGCTCGATGGACGAACGAGGGACCGCGCTGGCCGCCCTCGCGGCCGAGCGCCTCGCGTCTGCGGGAGTCCGGAGCTTCGACCGAGGGGACATGCCCTCGGCGGCGAACCTGCTGTCCCGTGCCGTCGCCCTGCTGCCCGCTCAGGACCTACGGCAGCTCGAGCTCCTGCAGTCGCTGGCGGTGGCGCTCGAGGTGATGGGCCAGTTCGAGGATGCCGACGGCGTATTCGAGCGGGCGATCGAGGGAGGGAGGGCGATCGGCGACCGGCGCATCGAGCTCCGTGCGACAACCCGGTACAGATTCAGCTGGATGCTCAGGTCGCCCGAGGCCACGCACGCGGATGCCCTGGCGGAGATGGAACGAGCGATCGCCGTGTTCGAGGAGCTGGATGACGACGCCGGTCTGGCGGAGGCGCTCCGGATGGTTGGGATCGTGCGGCTGTGGGCCGGCAAGTGCGGCCAGGCCCTGCAGCACTGGGAGCGCGGGGTCGGGCACGCCCGCCGATCGGGCGACCGCCGGCTGGAAATCGACGTGCTGCGCTGGATGGGGTTGGCCCTGACCCAGGGTTTGACGCCTGCCGGAGAAGCGATCGACCGGATCCAGGCGCTGCTTCGAGGCCACGAGGATGACCCGATGCTTCGGAGCCAGATGGGTCGCCATCAAGCCGAGCTGGAAGCGATGCGCGGCCGGTTCTCGGAGGCCCGTTCGCTCCTTGACCAGGGGACGGAGGTGGCCCGGCAGCTCGGCCTGATCATGGAGCTCGGCGCCGGGTTTCAGCGGTCTGCCGGCTACGTCGCCTTCCTTGCCGGGGATCTGCATGCGGCGGAGGCGGCCCTACGGCAAGGCCTGGAGGCCCTCGAGCGGATCGGCGACATCGGTCATCAGGTGAGCGTCGCAGCCGACCTCGCCCTGGTGCTCCTGGAGCTGGACGGGCGGGAGCGCGAAGTCCTCGCTCTTGCCGACGCCAACGAGCGGTTGATGATCGAAGACGATGTGGACGCCCAGGTTCGGTGGGATGCCGCCCGAGCCCGGGCTGTGGCCCGTCTCGGCGACGCAGCGGAGGCCGAGAGGCTTGCCCGACGATCGGTCGATCGGGCCTGGGCTACCGACTACTCGGAGCTTCAAGGCTTATCGCAGGTCGCGCTGGCGGAAGTCCTCCAGGGATCGGGGCAAACGGAAGAGGCAGCCGAAGCGCTCAGGAAAGCGGTCGCCGTGCACGAGGCCAAGGGCAACGTGGTTTCCGCCGCCATCACCCGCCAGAAGCTCGAAGATATGGAAGCCGTCGCCCCGAATCCCGGCCCAACCGGCATCTAGACCTCGAGTTGTAGCTCTCACACCCGTTGTCTTGGGGGGTGAGCAGCTCCCTGTCGTCAGGGACCAACCGGCGCCCAGGCGGTCCGAGCCTGGCTACACGGAGAGTTCGAGTTCCTGGTATCCCCCCTCCTGCTCGAGGAGCTCAGGCAAGCGCTCCAGTACCCGAAGCTGCTTAAGCGGGTCGGACCGGGGGAAGCGGATCGCGTCGTCGACTGGCTTGAGACCGAGGCGACCATGGCTTGACCCCGGTAGCGCTCCGTCCATCCGACCGCCCGATCCTGGCGACGACTACTTGATCGCGCTGGCCGACGCGGAACAGGCGGCGCTCGCCTCCGGAGACCAACACCTACTCGGGCTGGGGGAGGACCTCCCGATCTTCTCGCCGGTGGGCTTCCTGACCCGGTCGGTGGGGCCCACTTCCAGGATGGGATGTGACGGCCGATGGTCTCCTGGTTCCGCTCCACGGCGGTGTTCACACGAGCACCATCGGATTGCCGGCGTGACAGGCGCCGGGCCACTGAGGCCATGGTGGGACCCCGATGGATCGATCCGTATTCTGAGGCGCGGAGCCTGAGTTGAGAGCGAGGTGCGTTTTTCGGCATCTTCGACACCTTCGAGGACGACGCCGGCCGGCAGGCCCATCTTTCAGGCAAGGTGGCGGAGGCGCTCATGGCGAATGCGCCAGAGCTGTTTGTCCGCCCGCCGGACATCCGGCCGGTCGACGTCTTGGCATTGAAGTAGTCCCGCTCGCGAGTCGACCATCGCCGAGGGAGCGTACTCGAGACCGGACTCGCGCCCCGGGCTCACCTCGAGTGTGCTTGCTATGCGGCTTTCCGAAGTGGAGTCCTGAGCGACCTCCGCCCACCAGTGGGCGACTTGACCGTCCACGCTAGTGCAACGCGTGCGAGCGCGCGCGAGCGCGCCGATGAAGAGCCCACGCCAGTCACCTGCGTGTCTCGCCTGCCTGCGCAGCCAGACGATTTGACGATCTGTTCCCTCGGGGAGGTTTCAGACTTCCTGGCCTTGCTCCTTGGCCATCTCGACGATGTTCCGAACCGCCTCTCCCGGGGAGATGGTGTTCGCCTCAGCCGAGGCAACGATCTCGCTCCAGAGGATGTTGCGCTCGTCGTTGTGAGCATCCTCAGGGATGCCACATCCGCAATTCGCACACATGACGCCTCCTTTCCACTCGCCGGTCAAGGTGTTTGACTCTAACGCCAATGCAGCCTAGTAGAAGAGGTTCGGGACGTCAAATCTTGTGTGAGCGCTCGCATGTTTTAGAATGAGGCACGAATGAACAGAAGTCAATCGGAACGCGATCTGCATGACTTGGCACTGCTGACGGAGCCGGTGCGCCGTGAGCTGTATGACTACGTGGCTGCACGCCCAACCGCGGTCGGGCGAGACGAGGCAGCACGTGAGGTCGGAGTTTCCAGAAGCCTGGCAGCCTTTCACCTGGATCGGTTGGTGGAAGCTGGCCTGCTGGATACCGAATACCTGCGTCTCTCAGGGCGAACGGGACCCGGCGCGGGCCGGCCGTCCAAGTTGTACCGGCGATCCGCCCGAGAGTTCGGGGTCTCCATTCCACCCCGCGACTACGAGGTTCCCGCCCGGCTACTGGCGGGCGTCATGAGCGGGCCCACACCGTCCCTGAAAGCCGCGATCGAGCGAGCCCGGGTAGCCGGCTTGAAACTGGGAGAGACGCTTCGGCGGCAAGAGCGAAGGAAGAGTCGAAAGCGCCTGGTGGCCTCCCTTCGTGTCGCCTTGAGGGACCACGGGTTCGATCCACAGCCCGAAGGCAAGAAGGAGCTTCGACTCGGCAATTGCCCCTTCGATTCCCTGGCCCGCGAGTACACGAGTCTGATGTGCGGGATGAACCACGCCATGATGAGTGGGGTCGCCCGGGGTCTCAAGGTGCCCGGGGTCGAGGCCGTGTTGGATCCACAGCCCGGCTCGTGCTGCGTCAGGTTCCGCTGGGGGCAGCCTCGCCTGCTCTCCCCCGAGGGCCACGTCTGCCCCTCCGGGTACCCCGCGCCTGACGCCGATCGCAACGCGAGCCGGGGGGACACAAGATGCGGCTGGTGACGCTCGGCGTGGGAGCGCAGAACTCGCCACGGTTCGGACCGGCGGGCCTGCTCGTGGCCTCCAGGGGCGTGCGGGTGATGCTTGACGGCGGACCCGGGGCGGAGCCACCCGACAAGATCGACGCGTGGCTGGTGACCGACGAACACGCAGAACTCATCGCCCGGATCCGGCGCCTCGCCCGCGACCGAGGGCTGGACGTCCGAGTCGCGGACTTCGAGCGCGGTGGTCTCCGGGTCCAGTGCCGGCCCGTTGTCCACACGAACCATCCCACGTTCGGCTACCTCATCGTGGCCTCCCACCCGCGCGCCACGGCGGTGTGGGCTCCTGAGTTCATGGAGTTCCCGAAGTGGGCCGGCGGGTCGGTCCTGATGTTCGCCGAGGCCTCGGGATGGAACCGCCCCATCCGTTTCGCCGGAGGAGTGGGAGGCCATCTCGATACCCTGAGTGTTGCCAACGAGGCCCGGCGTCGCCGGGTCCGTCGCCTGGTCTTCGCCCACATCGGCCGGCCCACCATCCGAGCCATGGACCGCGGCGAGCGCGTCCCATTCGGCGAGTTCGCGCGGGATGGGCAGGTCTTCGTCCTGCGGAGTCGGCCGTGAGGACTGGATCCGCGGACGTGCTGGCAAAGGGCAAGGGCGATGCCGACCTGGAGTCTGACCGGCCGGGTACCAGCTCTGTGGTCGACAGGCCTCGAACAGGTGTCGGGGCCACTTGCCCCGAGACTGATTGGACCGAGCGGCCCCGCGACGCCGAATCGATGATTCGCGACTAGCTCGCCTTGCGGATGGCCTTTATCAGGTCCCACTTCCCCATGCTGGAGCGGCCGGGGATGTTTTTCCGCTTGGCCACCTCGTAGAGGTCCTGCCGCGTTCGGTCTTCGAGGTTGCGACCGGGCCTACCGCCTCTCGCCCGCGACCTCGCAGCCTGCCGGCTGAGGTCCCGCCGCACCTCCTTCGGGAGGTGCAGGATGGTCTTCTTGGCCTTCGCGGCCTGCCGGGCCTTCACGATGTTCCGCTTGGCCGCTTGCACTTGCCTCTGCGACGCCATGCAGCATCACCTCCGTGGCGTATCGGCCTTTGTTACAAATACCCATCTCACGTCATCGTGACGCTCTGAGAGCCGTCGGCCAGGACCCCTGGCGCCCACCGGAGAGTTGCTGCGATGCCGCAGCCTTTCCTTGGTGATCCATCTGCCGATTCGTCTTGAGTCTGAGCGACGGCATCCCGACAATCCTGTTGATGCGACGGGGGGTTGTCTCAGCCCGGGCGGTACGCGCCCTCATCGTGGTGCTCGGGATCGGTCTCGTTGCCCTGATCCCAGTCCGTCATGCCCCGGCCGAGATTCCCGGATCGGCCAGCTTGGCCGCGTCTTCTTCCCACGTGACCTTCGGGGAGTCGGTCGAGCTCGCCGGCCAGGTAGAGGCCGGATCGGACTGTTCGTCGGGGAGAACCGTTCAGCTCCTGCGCAGGACCGCGGGGACCGACACGTGGGAGGCCATCGACTCCACCACCTCTGGCCTGGATGGGGCGTTCGCCTTCGCACCCTCGCCCCCGCACACGGCCGGCTACCAGGCTCTGGTCCCCGGGACAGACGGAGACGTTCCCTGCGCCGAGATCGCCTCGCCGACCGCTTCGGTGGCGGTGGCGGCGGCTGTGACGCTCACGCCGGCCTCCTATTCGGTCGCTGCCGGAGAATGCGCCACCCTGTCCGTGTCGGTCTCGCCCGACAAGACTGGACAGGCGGTGTGGATTCAGCGCCACCGCTCGTGGGGGTGGCAGCGGATACAGACGGTTCCGCTGGGACAGGGTTCCGTGGCTGTCGCCCGGCCCTGCTTCCGGTGGGGGGACCTGGGAGCCCTGTCGATCCGGGCCCGCTGGCCCAGCCAGGATGAGCTCAACGAGGTGGGCAAGAGCTCCCCCTTAACTCTCCAGATCGTCAAGGCGAGATGGATGCGTCGGATCGACCGTCTCACCGCGGGCATCCGCATGAGTGTCTCGGTCCGCGAGGCCGGGTCGTACCTGTATCGGCGCCGCGACCAGACGCTTCGGGTGCCAGCGTCGAACGAGAAGCTTCTGGTGTCCATGGCTCTGCTGGACCAGTTCGGTCCGGACTTCCAGATCCCCACCCGCGCCATGGCCCGCATCGTCCAGGACGGGGTGATCCGCGGCGACCTGTGGATCGTCGGGGGCGGGGACCCCAGCGTGAACCGGGTCCGGGTCAGGCGTCTGGCCCGGGGCATCATGGATGCGGGGGTCCGCCGGATCCGGGGCTCCGTCCTCGGGAGCAAGACGTACTTCGCCCGGGATTGGTGGGCCCCGGGATGGAAGCGGGACTTTCCCCGCGATGAAGTCGCCCTCCCAACGGCTCTGACCTTTCGGGGCAACGAGTTTCGCGGCAGGCACGTCTCCGATCCCGAGCGGCGCGCCGCCGTGACCCTCACCCGAGCCCTGAGGCGGTTGGGAGTGCGGGTCGATGGCAAACCCGGCTCCGGGCGATCACCGCGCGGCCTGGTCGAGGTGGCCCGTGTGGAGTCGTCGCAGCTGGCCGGACTCCTCAGGGTAATGAACGTGTACTCGTCGAACTTCTACGCCGAGGTCCTGGGCAAGCGGTTGGGTGTAGCCGGTCAGGGAGTCCCCGGCACCATCTCCAAGGGGGCGGTCACCACCGCCGGCTGGGCAAGGGCGCATGGGGTCTCCTTGACCACGTACGACGGCTCGGGCCTCTCTTACCGGAATCGAGTGACCGCAAGCGGCCTCGCCCGGCTGCTCGGGCTTGCCGAGGAACAGTCGTGGGGTCTGAATCTTCGGCTGTCCCTCCCGGCGCCGGGTCAAGGAACCCTGAGGCATCGATTGAAGGGTGTGCTGGTCCGCGCCAAGACCGGAACACTCACCAGAATCTCGGCCCTCTCGGGGTGGGTTTGGCTGGAGCATCGACAGGCGTGGGGCGAATTCTCCATCCTGTCATCGGGCACTGCTGTCTCCTCGGCAAAGGCCCTTGAGGACCAGGTGGTCCGGATACTCGCCGACCGCGGCCGGTAGGGCAGCACCCAGGTTCAGCCGTACCCTCCCAAGAATCGCAGGAACGGCGCAGGCGAAGCCCGCCGCCTGGCTGGGATCGGCCTTCATGCTCAGCATGTCGGTCCCGTTCACGCCTCTCTCGGTGATCGCCTCCGTCCCGAGGCTCAGGGAACGCCGTCAGCACAGCTAAGCTTCCGGTCAGCCACCGATGAGGTTGCTGCGTCCCGCCGTCCAAAACGGCTCCACCAGCCGGCAGAGTCAGCCGATCGCGTACATCACTTCGGGCGGAAACCGGGAACTCACGAGGATCCTGTGCACCGTCGACGCCTCCCAGGCTCGTCTTGACACGCCGGTAGGCCGGACGGGAAAATCCCGCTCACGGTTCCCCATCCGGTTCTGTCGGCTCACCGATGGCGGGGAGCCTGAGGCCAGGGAGGGGGAATCCGATGAAGGCCCGGTCCATGCTGGCGACGGCGCTCGCCGTCGCCATGATCGCGTCGCTGTATGGCTTTGCAAGCGCAGCCCCGCAAGCAGATTCTCGCTCGACGGCACGCATCGATCGGGCCCTGCAGAGAGGGCGGTATACGAGCCGCTCGGAACGCACGCTCCCGAAGAACTTCCTGCCGGCCGTGGTCGCCGCCAACCGCCTCGGCCGCTATTTCGTCGTGATGAAGGCGTCCAGCGTGGCCCAGCGGATCCGGGCCAGCCACATCTCGGGCGCACAGCAGCGCGTAGCAAAGGCGCTGGCTCTGCAGTCCCAGGAAGGCGCGATCCGCCAGGCGCAATCGATGGGAGCCCGGATCGTCTTCCGATACGGCACGCTCGTGAACGCGTTCTCGGCCAAGCTCTCGCCAAAGGCAGCTGACGCCCTCGCCCGGCGTCCCGACGTCGCGTCGGTGCAGCCCGTGTCCATCGTGGTGAAGCAGAACGAGACCAGCGTTCCCTTCATCGGCGCGCCTCAGGTCTGGAGCCACTTCGGCGCGCAGGGGCAGGGGATGAAGCTGGCCCTGGTGGATACCGGCATCGACTACACGCACAAGGACTTCGGAGGCTCGGGCAACCCCGCGGACTACGCGAACAACGACCCGAACTTCATCGAGCCGGGAACCTTCCCCACCAAGAAGGTGATCGGCGGGTACGACTTCGTGGGATCGAACTATGACGTCCTCGACGGCGACCCCTCGAACGACATCCCGCGGCCGGACTTCGACCCGCTCGACCGGGACGGTCACGGGACGCACACCGGGGGCACCTGCTGCGGCAACGGCGTCCCTGGCAAGGTGGGCAAAGGGGTCGCCCCCAAGGTGAAGATCCTCGCGTACAAGGTGTGGGACGTCGGGAACTCGACCGACGACGTGTTGGTGGCCGGCTACGAGCGGGCCATCGACCCGAACCAGGACGGCGACACGCACGATCACGCCGACGTCCTTTCCTTCTCAGGAGGAGTCGACTACGGAACCCTGAACTCCGTGGAAGCCACTGCCGCCCAGCGGGTGGTGGACGTGGGAACCGTATTCGTGGCATCGGCCGGAAACTCCGGCAACCAGCCTTCTTTAGGTTCCGCCTACATCACCGGCACGCCGGCGAACGCCCGGGGGGTCATCTCGGTGGCCGCTTCCATCGATGAGTTTCAGGCCCTGCAACTCGAGATCAACAGCTCGTCTGCCCCGATCTCCCTTCCGGACAACGGGATCATGGTGCACCAGGACTGGTCTGGCGACCTCCCTCCGGGTGGGCTGACCCACGACCTGTCGGACGGCAACGAGTGGGACCCGGTCGGCGACCCGAACGACCCGAGCCCGGCGGACCGCCAGTTCTGCGACGCGATCGGGGCAGACCTCACCGACAAGGTGGTGCTGGTCTACAAGGGATCGACGGGAGCGGGGGACTGCTCAGGGTCCACGAAGGTATTCAACGCCGAGAACGCTGGGGCCACCGCCGTCATCCTCGTCTCGCTGTTCGGAGGGCTTCCCTTCGGTCTCGGGTCGGGCGGCGAACCCATCACCATCCCTGCTGTCATGATCTCGGGGAACGACGGGAAGGCCATTCTCGACGTGCTCAGCCCCAGCCCGCCGCCCTTCAACACCGGCAGCGTCAACGCGACCCTGCACGCCACGCCGGCTCCGGTACCCGGCTTCAACGATGCCATGACTGACTTCACGTCCGAGGGTCCTGCCCGGCTGACCTCAGACCTCAAGCCCGACGTCTCGGCACCGGGGTTCGACATCACGTCGGCCGGTGTGGGCACGGGTGACGGGGCGGCCGTACTGTCCGGAACCTCCATGGCCGCGCCTCACGTGTCGGGCTCGGCGGTCCTGCTCCGCCAACTCCACCCGAAGTGGTCGCCGGCGAAGATCAAGGCCCTGATCATGAACCAGGCCACCCGGGCGATGAAGAACAACGACCTGTCCACGCCAGTGCCGGCAACGGTCATGGGCTCGGGCCGGGTGCGAGTGTTCCAGTCCGCCCTCGCCCGATCACTGGCGGTGCCGGGCAGCCTGTCGTTCGGACTGCACTACGCGGAGGGGACCGAGTCGAGTGTCCGGACGATCCGCGTCACGAACTACGACAGCGTCGGGCACGACTACAAGGTGTCCGGCTCGGACAGATACTTCGACTTCGACCCGGCCCTCACCGGGATCGGGATCTCGCTGAACGGGACGTCGTACGGCTCGACCAAGAGCTTCCACCTCGGTCCCCACAAGGGGAAGACGGTATGGGTCAAGCTGACGCTCCATCCCGGCGTCATTTCGCCGCCGGAGCAGGAGTACGGCCTCTACTACTTCCACCCGAACATGGATGGGACCATCACCATCAAGCAGAACGGGCCCCACACGGACATCCTGCGGGTCGCTTGGCACGTTGCGCCATTGGCGGCGTCGGACGACAGCCTGTCCGAGTCATCCCTCGACCTGACCGGCGGTCCCGCCACCATGCAGATGCTCTCGGCGGGGATGGGTCAGCCCTACGGCGATCTCTATCTCCTCGGCGCCACCGACCCGGTGAACAGCACCGGTGAGGAGGACCTGGTGGCGATCGGGGCTCGGTCGTTCACCGGCGATTCGATCGACGGGGTTCCGGAGGGGATCCCCACCGGCCACGAGCCGCTGTTCGGCCTTACTTGGCAGGACTTCTTGACCAATGACAACGTTCCCATTGAGCCGGTGGAGTTCGGGGTCCAGGCGGCCGCCCTCCACAATACGACCGAGACCCTCGAGATCGACGTCAAGGTCGACGCTGGTGCCGACGGCGTGTTCGCCGACCCGGACCTCCAGGCCGATTACTTCGTCGTCAAGCTGCCGGGGCAGGGTGGGGTCGTGTGTGTGTTCGATCTCTCGGTGCCCGATCCGTTCGACAACTGTGCCGAGACGTACTTCGCGGACTACAGCAACTACAATGCGAACGTGGCCGGCCTGGTGGTCGACGCCCAGGCCATCGGACTGAGCGATGCCCAGCATACGTTGTCGTACCAGGTGACGGGGTGCACGGGACGGTACTCGGGCGACGTCCCCGGCTTCTTCTGTGACACGGCTGGAGGCTTCGACGAGGGCACCGGGACCTACACCGCCGTCCTGGACGCGACGGACCCGGCGCTCGACATCGACCCGCTCGTTTGCCAGGGATTCTGGAGCGAGCGGGCTTGCGACAGCGGCGACCCGATCACGGTCTCCACAGGCTCCGCGGGGCCCGGGGACAACCCGACGATCCTGGCGCTGTTCCCGGACAACGCACCATCGCGCACGCCGACGCTCGTGGAGACCCAGACCTAGCGTTCGGGTTGGAGACGATCAACGAGAGGGGGCGGCCAATGCCGCCCCCTCTTTCGATCGGTTCACTCGATCACGGCGAGCATAGTGTTCACAACGCGAGCCACGAGGGAGTCGATCACGCGGGCGAACGTGCGCCTGCCCGGTGAGGCGGTGCCGATCCCGGCCCCCTGCACCAGCCGGCGGAGATCGTCGACGTACCCTGGTGCGGAGAAGGGGACCCCGTTGCTGTCCGAGTCGTAACCGTGCTGGGACATCCAGTACTCCATCAGGATCTGGGCCTGGCTCTCCTTGCTGAAGTCCGTGAGGCGCATGGCTCGCTTGACGCCTTCTGCGCCGCCGAAGTCGTACGGGTCATGGCCAAGAAGCTTGCCCGTCTGTTCGACCAGCCCTTTCAACACCTGGGCCTGCCCGGTCTGGTGTTCCCACACGTGGCCGAGCTCGTGGATGAGGGTGGATTCATCGGGCAGGTCCCCGGCGCGGCGAGCCCGTTTGAAGCGGATGACCGTGTTGCACGTCCACCCCGTTCCTGCCGGGCCGAACACCGCCCAGCTCCCCCTCACTCGCATTCCGGTGAAGTCGATGGAAGGCCCGTAGTAGGCCTTCGCCGCGGAAAGCCAGTCATCAACAGGGCATACGGTGACCTGGAACTGACGTGAGGCATCGCCGCACCGCGCGGTGATCGTGTACACGCCTCCGGAGCCGAAGACGGTGGTGAATCGAGGACCCGAGCCCGCAGCCGGCTCCCCGCCTCCCGACCACTCGATCTCGCCTTCGTACTCTTGGGGGGGAGAGGCTTCGAATGTGAACGAATCGCCCGGAAACCCTGCCTCGCGCTTCGCCTTGCCTTCGATGTCCATGGCAACTCCTCAGGTGGTCCCAGCGATGCCGGAAGCTACAGGCCCAGGACGGCGCCTTCAGCCCGAGGATCAGTGGCTCCGGCGAAGCCCTTGTCTTCAACCATGATGGCGTGGGCGTGACCCATCACGGCGTCGAGCTCTGCAGCGAGTGAGATGTGGTGGCCTCGGGCTCGAAGGTCGGCGAGCCACCCGGGGTCGAACCTCGATTCGGCCAGGACCGTCCAGTCTTCGGGCGAAAGCACCCATCGGGGCGCGGCGATGGCCCGCTGCACGTCCACACCGTCGTCGATGACCCCGGTGAGGAGCTGCAGATGTGTCTGGGCCTGACCATCGCCGCCCATCGAGCCGAAGACCAACCAGGGGCGGTCATCTCGCACCGCCATGGCAGGGATCAATGTGTGAAGGGTGCGCTTCCGAGGAGCGATCACGTTGACGTGACTGGGATCCAACGAGAAGTATGACCCGCGGTTCTGGAGATTGATGCCCCAATCGGGAACGGTGATACCCGACCCGAACCCCATCCAGTTCGACTGGATCAGGCTCACGAACATCCCACCGGCGTCGGCCACGCACATGTACGCGGTGCCCCCCACCCTGGCCCGGCCGGGCAGGGGATTCGATGCCCGCCGAGGGTCGAAGCCTCGGATGCGCTCGGAGATCCAATCGTCTGCGATGAGGTCCTCCGATGGACGCCTCATCTCGGCCGCATCGGTCAGGTACGCATCACGGTCGGCCAGAGCCAGCTTCATCGTCTCGATCAGGAGGTGGTGGCGGTCCGGGCCATCGGGAGGGAGGGGGCCGCTCGCCTCCACGATTCGCAGTGCCTCGAGGACGGTGATGCCCTGCGTATTGGGGGGGAGCTCCAGGACCTGCACGCCCCTGTAGCCGGCCGAGACGGGCTCGATCCACTCGCCGCGATGCTCGGCGAGGTCCTCCTCCGACAGCAGGCCCCCCAGCGAGCTGACGTGATCGGCGATCGCCTGGCCGATCTGGCCCCGGTAATACGCATCGGGCCCGTCGGTGCTCAGCATGTCGATGGTTCTGGCCAGACCGGGCTGGTGCAGTAGCTCGCCGGCTCTTGTCCGACCGTACAGGGCCATCCAGTCGGGCGAATCGGCGAAGCGCTGGCGTGCCCGGGCAAGGCTATGTTCGGCCTTGGCGGTGAGCGGGAACCCCTCGTGCGCGTAGCGGCGAGCCTGTCGGACGAGATCCCCGAACCACATGGTGCCGAATCGCTCGAGCAGAACGAACCAGGCCTCGATGACCCCGGGGACCGTGACCGAATGCGGCCCGACCGATGGGATGTGATCGTTCCCCACCGCCCGTCGAACGGCATCGAGGGTGGCGGCCGCCGGCGCGCGTCCGGAGCCGTTGTATGCGAAGACAGCGTCGTCCTTCCAGATGATGGCGAACAGATCCCCGCCATACCCACACAGGTAGGGGGTCACCACGCCGAGCGTGAGGTTCGTGGCGATGGCCGCGTCGAGTGCGTTGCCGCCCGAGGCCAACACTGCCAGCCCGGCCGAGGAGGCCAGGTAATGCGGTGACGCCACGCACGCCGTGGGGAAACGCTTGGCCTCCATCGACAGGAACGGTTCCCGAGTCGGCAGCCGATTATCCGGTCGGAGGCGGAGGAGGTGGGACGATCGGCTCGCCCACCAGCGCCTGGGGCGGGGGGCCGCCAGTGCTCACCGCCGGCTCCCTGCCGGGTGAACCGTCCTCCAGGGAGAACGGCGGGTACTCGTCCGTCAGGAAGGCAGCGTACGTGACAACTCGCAGAGACCAACGTGACACCCCGACGACGAACGAGCGCATCCCCTTGGGCCACTTGCCCGTGAACAGCACTGCGAAGAAGCTCACCAGGACCACGAAGAAGACTGCGATTCGCAAGAAGAGTAGAACGATGTAATGGGGGATCGCCAGCAACCACTTGAACAGAGGTCCCCATCGATTCAACTCTTGGGGGTAATCGGTGGACAGCCACGCGGGGTCCATCCCGTCGTCCAGAGCCGTGGAGCCGAAGCTGAACGGCGGGTAGGACTCCCTCATCCAGACCGCGTAGGTCCCCACCCGCCAGCCGTACCGCCTGGTCATCACGATCAAATCGAACATCTGTTGGGGGATCTTCTTCGTGAACAACACCGTGAAGAACGCGATCAGGAGCAGGACCCGACGCAGGATGCTGAGCGCGTACAGGATCAGGTAGTGGGGAATGGCCAGCAACCAGTGGACCAGGGGCCGCCAGTTCTTGACCTCCAGAGGTGCTTCGATCCCGAGCCGCGCCGGATACGAGCCGTTCGCCATCCCCTTCACCTCCACGGGCATCCTTCCACAGTGCGGGCGTCCGTTCCAAACCGAGCGGTTCAACGGGCGCGGGCGGCCCCCGCGTGTGGGAAGCTAACAACCGTGAGCGAGGAACGAAGCGAGGTCGATCGA
>WNGA01002862.1_pt1 | contig 26131 bp, 20 predicted proteins | sample 5400061 | NCBI WGS metagenome assembly WNGA01 (sample SAMN13153366, study PRJNA577476) | soil metagenome | isolation source: 100 cm soil or saprolite under grassland replicate 2 | place: USA:California | collected 2016-06-15 | reverse complement strand
CGCTGTCGGTCGAGCCCCAGATCCAGGGCGGGCCTTGCGGCGCTTGCGCCGCGAGGCTCTCCAGCCGGCGCCGGCTGTGGCAGATGAGCAGGACGTTGCCGCGCTCGCGACCGGTATCGGTCGCGAGCGCGGCGGTGTACGCGGCGAGTTTGGCGCCGACGCGTTTGGCGGGTTCGGTGCCGCGGTCGAGCTCGAGGTAGAAGGTGAGTTCGCCGTCGGGGAGCAGGTGGCGGCCGTAGGCGTCGGGCCGGACGTGGCCGCCTGCGCCCTGTTGGGCGCGCGTCTCGCCGTGCCAGCACCAGAGGCCCTCGCTGGGCCGGTGGAGGCTGCGCTCGACGAGGTCACACATGAAGCGGGCGACCGCGCGCCGGTGTTCGAGGTCGGGAAGCGAAAGCGACGGGGTTCGTCGCGCGGGTGCGTCGAGGAGCGCGCGGGCTTCGGCCGTGAGGAACCAGAGTGCCTCGGTTGTGCCCTTGCGTCCGGCGGTCGGGTAGACTCGGAGCAGCAGCCGTTGCTGTTCGAGTTGGGCGAGGCGGACGCGGCAGGTGCGGGCGCCGGTGAAGAAGAGCAGGAGCAGCTCGCCGGTGGCGAGCGGCTCGTGCTCGGCGAGCTGGGCGAGCAGGGCGCGATCGCGTTCGGTCAGCGCCGGGAGCGGCGGCCGTTCAGGCCGCCGCACGCGGCTCATCCTCATCCTGGTTCAGCTCATCGTTGTCGGACTTCTCCGAGCTGCCGAAGCTGGCGTCTTCATGCGCGCTTGGGCGAGTCCGGGGTCCTCCTTCCGGTGGAGGAGTGGACGGAGGACCGGAGGGCGGACCGGCGTCCGGGGCGGCGCTGCCGCCGCCGTCGCCTGGATCGGGTCTGCCGTAGCGTGCTCTGAGTGCCGCCTCGACCTCCGATGCGGTAAGCGCGCGACCGCGCGCGGCGGCACGGATCCGCTCCGCTGGATTCGCGCGTGTCGGCAGCGGGAGCGGAGACGCGACCGCAGTCGCGGCCGGGAGCTGCCGGCCGTCGTGCGAGATCCGGCAGGCGAGTCGGTAGCGGCCGAGCCGGCGCAGGTCGTCCTCATCGAGGCGCGGCAGGAAGTGCGCCTCCATGCGGTGCGCGTCCTGCGGCGGCAGCGCGAAGCAGAGCTTCGTCTGCGTGTTGGCGTGGACCGCCTCGACGAGGTCGGAGTCTGCGAGTTGGGCCAGGTGCTGATGAGCGAGCACGAACCCGAGCCGGTAGCCGCGTGCCTCCGCCAACGCTTGCGCGAGCCCCTGCGGGAGCCGGCAGAAGCGATGCGCCTCATCGACCAGGCAGACGAACGGCGTCCTGGCCGGATCGGGACCGAGCCGCTGGGCTGCTTGCCATAGCCGGTAGACGATCACCGAGCCGACGAGATCGGAGGCATCGCCGAGCGTGCGCGCCGGCAGCGAGACAAGCAACAGCTTCCGGCCGGCGATGATCCGCTCGAAGTCGGGCGCCCCTTCCTGGCAGAGCACGTTGCGCAAGGCACGACGGCCAAGGAAGGCCCGCAGCTTGTTCGCAAGCGGTGCGAGTGCCTGCTCGCGTTGGCTGTCGGAGAGCGCGCGCCACTGACGCCAGAACTGCGCCAACGCGACCGGGTCGGACACCGGGCGGCGGGCCTTCTCCGCCGGGTCGGTGAGCAACGCGAGCACGTCCGCGAGGGTCGGCATCGGCAGGCTCGGGTAGCGGTTGGCGAGCAGCGTCGCGAGTGCCGAGCGGAAGATGTCTTCCGAACGTGGCCCCCAGAAGCGGCCAAAGAGTCGCGCGAAGATGCCGACCAGCGCCTGCACGTGCACGTCCTCGTCGCCCGGTGCGCAGGCAAGCAGGTTGAGGGCGGGCGGGTGCAGCTCGTCGCCGAGGTCGAGCAGCACGACGTCGTCCGCTCGTTCGGTCGGGATCCGCTGGAGCACGGCGTTGACGGCGTCGCCCTTTGGCTCGATGTAGGCGGCGCCAAGCCCGAGCCGCGCGGCCCCGAGGTAGAGGTTGCAGAGCTGGGTCGTCTTGCCGCGGCCGGTCGGACCGAGCACGTGGACGTGCTGAAGCAACGCCTCGCTTTCGATCCGCAGCTCACCACCGAGCCCGTGTTGCTCGGCGACCCCGATCAGAACGCCCGCTCTGGGTGCATCGGCGACCGCCGCCACAACGCGTGTGGGCGCCTCCGGCAGCGCGAGCGGAGCCGCGGCCGCGTGCTCGGGCAGCGGGAGCAGCGCCGCCGCCTCCGCCGCGGTCACGATCAGCGGCGGTCGGGGCGCGGGCATCCGCCGGGCGAACCGCCGCGCGAGCCGGAACTCGCGCCTGGGCCGAAGCCCGCCGAGCTCGTGGAACTGGGTGAAGCTCGCCGCGAGCCCGGAGAGCCGCTCTCGCGCCCACCGGCGCTGTGTCGCGCCGGTCGCGAGCCGGGCTGTGAGCGCCAGCGCGGGCTCGGCCGCCTTGCGGCCGATCGCAGTGGCCTGCTCGATTGCCCACGGATCCGATCGGATCACGGGTGCCGGCGCGCTGGTACGAGGCGCCGAGGGTCCCGGTGTCGCGAAGTCGAGCAACTCGTTTGCCACGCTCCGCCCGAATGCCGCGAGCGAAGCCCACGTGCCGCCGCGCCGTCCGCCGCGGAGCGCCCAGGCCTCCTTCCTCGCCCGTGTTCGCGCGCGCCGCGCGAGCGGCGAGAACACGAGCTGCGCAGACGCGACCTCGCCTGGCGCGTGTCCCTGCAATGCCGCGAGCACCTGCGCCGCCGGATCGCGGCGATGTTCGGCCCGGAGTGGCAGCCACACCGAGCCAGCAGGACGCAGGACGCAGCGTGCCCAGCGACGCGGCTGCTCGCTGCGCTCGACTGTCGGCGTGAGCCACTCGACGCTCGCCCCGCGGATCGCCGCCTTGAGCGCAGCCACCACCTGGGGCGCGAAAACGCCGGCGCAACAGAGCTCCGCCTCGAGCCGCTGCCCTTCGGCGGAAACCGTGAACGCAACCCAGGAAGGAGGGCCGCCGAGCCGTGGATGAAGCAGCGACGACAGCGTCCGGAAGAATCCGATGAGTCCCTCGCGATCGAACTGCTCGGGCAGCAGGACGCGAAGGCGAACTGCCTGTGCCGCCGCCCGACGGCGCAGCACGAGCCGGACGATCCAGCCGGCGGTAGCAAGCGCCAAGAGCACGGCGCAGGCGACCGCGGCGAGCGCGAGATAGTGGACGAGCTGAGCCAGCAGCCTCTCGACATCGAGCCGAGACAGGCGTTCCGGCCAGCTCAGATACCAGGGGCCATCGGCCCGCTGGCGGGGGTGCTCCTGCTGGTGCGCCGCTCCTGCGAGCGCGCGCTCAAACCAATCCGTCGTGACCAACCTCCTTCATCCGATGAACGATTCCTCGCAGGCGAGGACGGTCGCCCGGCTGCGATTAAGCTCTTGCACTAGACAGACGTCGCAGAAGGCCCTCGAATTGGACAACGGATTTTGCGACCACCGCGCGGCGTCGCCGCTGACCCGCATGCCCACGCGCTTTTATCAGGATGCGGCGGGAGCGTCAGAAGCCGAATTGCATAACCTGTAGGACATGCAAAAACGCCGATCCGACGGTCCCGGGCCGCCCCCGCTGCTGCCCGCGCTCGACCTGCTCGGCGACCCCACTCGGCGCCTGATCATCTGGGAACTCGCCTACAACCCCCGCACCGTCACCGAGCTCGCCGGCCGGATAGGACAGAGCCAGCCGCTGGTCAGCAAGCACCTACGCATCCTCCGCGACGCCGAACTCGTCGAGTATCGACCTCATCGCGACGACGGCCGCGCCCGCGTCTACGACATCCGCCGTGAGCACCTCATCCAGGTTCACGCCTGGATCCATCATCTCGAGGAGCACTGGCGGGACCGCACCCGCCTGATACCTACCGATCCCGACTACTACAAGGGCCATCGTCTCGACCCAAACGTCACCACGCGCGGCACGCCGCGCATCCGCAACCTCCGCCGGCTAAAGGATCCCTGGGAGCGCTAAGGGCCGAGCGAACTCGGTTCGCTCGTGACAACCGCCGCGGCCCACACGCGAGCTCCAGCAGGGGTTCCGCAGTCGTCCCGCCACGGCTACGCCGTTACGGCGGGAGTCGTCACATCGCGGCAAGTCGGACAGATCTTCGGCTTCCTACCTCTCGTGCGCACGCGGTCGAACCTACCGCCGCACGACGCGCAGACGAGCGTTTCTACCTCGGCAGCTCTTGTCGTCGTCGCGACGGTTGAGGCGCGTGGCTTTCGCGGCCTCGGCTGCTGCTGACCTTCGATCTTCGCCGCCGCATAGGCGATCCGCTTGTGCAGGTCATCGACGATTTCTGGCCGAGCGGCGCGTTCGCCGTAGATCGCGATCCCGCGCGCTGCCCACTCTCGTGCAGCCTGCCAGAGCTTCGCCTTCTGACACCGGACTGCCGCCTGTCGGTACATCTCGATCACGGGAATGACGCCGAACTTGTCGAGCAGGGCAGGTCGGATCGTGACCATCTCCTCGTCGTGCTGAGAGCAGACGGCATCGAACTCGTCGAGCGCCGATGGGAGGACCGTGCGGCTCCTGTACAGGCGATGCTCCAGCTCGCAGAGCATGTAGTGCCTGTCAATCGGGTCACGCTCGGCCTCAAGGAATGACCGCAACTGCTCGATGGCGTTGACGTCGTTCTCGGAGAGCTTCCGGTACCAGGACAGGTCATAGCTGTCGTCTTCAAGGTCTGTCGTGATCGCCTCGGAGAACCCGGTTCGGAGGTTGCCGTTCGACGTGTGATGGGGGGCGAGGCCGAAGTCGGCTGGGTTGTGATCCAGGAACACGCCGAGGTGTCCGATGCCATCGGGGCGCGGGCCGCCTCCGACGATCACGCCTGGCAGGGCGACAAGGCCGTTGGTGCTCGTCTCCATCAGCCGGAGAACTCCGGGTCTATACGCTGCCGCGTCGTCGCGGGAGAGGTAACCGACGAGCGTGCCGTCGACCCGAACCTCAATCGCGTTTGGGTCATAGCGGTTGGACGGATCAGGCACCAGGACCGCGTGGGTCTCGTGGCGCACCGGATCAGGATTGCGGCCGCCGACGATCCGCCAAAGCGCCTCCTGGTAGTGCGATTCACCAACGACTTCCAGCGTCTCGTGGCCTGGGTAGAGCGTTGCCTCCACCGTTCCGACGTGAGCCGCTTCTGTTGGCGGCGTTCGCGGGCCGAAGAGACGGTTGAGAAAGCTTGGCATGACCTGATCTTGGTCGTAAGCGGGCTGCATCTCAAGGTGCCGATGCTCAGAAGGTCAGATAGACGCGTTACGCGGCCGCTCCGTCGAGGGCGCGCCTGGCTGCCTCGAGCTTGCGCGCCCGGCGCTCGAGGTGGAACGTGTGCCGCTGCTGGGCAGCTCGGGTCCCCGGCCTCGGCTGGCCTGCCACGCGTAAGAACTCGAGCTCGCGGTGAACCAGCAGCTGCTCGGGCGTCAGCAGGCCTAGCCGCGCGCGCCTGCGCTTCTTGTGGTGTCGGTGTCTCGGCATCTCGTCCTCTCGTGTCAGAGAGGAGTCAGCGCGAGTGCGGTCGTGCTTTACGTCCGTAAGTGTTCGGCCGGGAGATGGCGACTTCCCGTCGTGTGGGAGTTCGACGAACCAGGATTCGCCCCGAAGCGACGTAGGATCGGCTCGTGGAAGAGGAGCGAGCCGTTGCGTCGGACCGGACGGGGCGTGATGCGGAGGATGCGCGTCTTCTTGAGGCCGGCGATCATGCCACTCTTCTGGCGGCCTATTACCCGACCATTCTCCTCCGGCTCCGGACGCGACGGTTACCCCTTGACGAAGCGGAGGAAGTCCGGCAGCGCGTGGTCGAGCATCTGCTGCGCGAGCTTCGTCGCGGCAAGAAGTTCGACGTTCCGTTCCGCGTCATCGTCCACCAGCGGACGACCTGGACGCTGCTCGATTACTACAAGGAGCGGCAGCAGCAGCCCGGCGACTCCGTCGACGAGCAGGCCGTCGACTCGCCCGCGCTTGAGCATGTGGAGGCCAATCTTGACTTCGAGCGTCTCATCGAAGACCTTCCTGCGCGCGAGCTACAGGTCGTCGTCTTGCGATGGCAGCACGGACTCGACGTGCCAGAGATCGGGGAGGCTCTCGGAATGAAGGCGAACGCCGTTCACCAGGCTCTCTTCCGCGCCCACGAGAAACTGAGGAAGAGTCTTGCCTGACCCGCTGTTCGAACTCTTCGATGAGTACGCCGTCCGTTACGCCCGCGGTGAGCAGCCCGATCCCGTCTTGTTTCTCGACCGCGCAGGCGATGACGCTGACGCGCTCGCGGAGATGATCGACCGGTTCCTCCAGTGGGTGCCCCCGCCTGCCCTCGACGATGTTGCGGTGGCGCTGATGCAGGCCTGGCTCGCAGGTGAGCCACCTCTTCGCGAGTTGCGGGTGAAGCGAGGGCTCCGCGTCGAGGACGTAGTTCGGCAGCTTTCGGCCGAATTCGATCTCGACGTCGCTCACGTAGGGAAGCTCCGGCGGTACTTCCAACGGCTTGAGAGAGGTGGGCTCGATGCCGGTCGAGTCGACAGGCGTGTTTTCGAGGCGCTCGCGGCGGCGTTGCAGACCTCCGCGTCGACGCTTCGCAGCTGGGCGAGTGCGCCCCGCCGAGCTCAGACGGCGGCGCCGGCCTATCGAGGCGCGCGGGAACCGACGGTGGCACCCGCAGTGCCACTCGCCGAGGATGAAGGCTGGGATGGGGTCGACGAGCTGTTTCTCGGACCGAGAGCCGGGGCGTAAGGGTTCTCGCCCTAGCTGCCGACTTCTCATAGATGAGTGGTCCGGCGGCCTTTGCAAATCCGGGTATGAGCAGCAGAATCGGTCATATGGCGACGATCGACCCGCGTGTGGCAGCTTTGCTCGAGCGCTACTACGAGCATTTCAACGCAGATGAGCTGCCGATCCCCATCGAGTCGATCGCTGTCGATCTGCTCGGGTTGGTAGTCGAGGAAGACGAGGCCCTCGACGTCTCGGGAATGCTGGTCCCGGTCGACCATCAGATCTGGCTCAACGGCCGCGAGGCCCGCCAGAGCTCAGGCCGCCGCAGGTTCACGCTCGCGCATGAGGTCGGCCACTGGATCTGCCATTACGAGCAGGGACGCGTCGAGCCGAAGTACTGCCGATCGGAGGAGATCGGCGTCGGCGTCGGCCGAGCTCGAGAGCGGGAGGCCAACGCCTTCGCGGCGCAGCTGCTGATGCCCGAAGGCCTCGTCCGCCGTGAGGCGGCAACTCTCCGACTCAACGTGCATGCGCTGGCGCGTCGCTTCGACGTCTCCTCCCCGGCGATGAAGGTTCGCCTCCAGCAGTTGTCCCTCCTCCCGGCCTACATGCAATGAGAGTCATCCACGTCGCCGACACGCATCTCGGCTACCGCAACTTCAGCGGCAAGCTCGATCCTGTCCGGAACCTCAACCAGCGGGAGTGCGACGTCTACGACGCGTGGCACGCCGCGATCGATATCACGCTCGAGCGCCAGCCGCAGCTCTTCATTCACGCGGGTGATCTCTTCGACTCGTCGCGACCGTCCCCGCGCGCGATCGTCGAGGCTCTGAGCGGCTTCGCTAAGTTGCGTGACGCGGGTATCCCGGCCGTTGTGATCGCCGGCAATCACTCCACTCCACGCTTCCGCAGTGGCGGCAGCGTCTTCGAAATCCTCAGTGAGTTTGGCATCACCGCGATCTGGGGCGAGCCGCAGACGGTCAGGGTGAACGGCGCCTCCGTCCACTGCATCCCGCACGAGCCGCAGGCCGAGCAGCTGCTTGAAGATATCCGCAGCCTGAGACTCGACGGGACCGCCGACGCGAACCTCCTCGTTCTCCACGCCGGGCTCGAAGGCGTCCGCCAGGACTACCACGAAGTGAACGAGATCGCGCTTTCTCCCGAGGATCTCGCCGAGGCCGAATACGCCTACGTCGCGCTCGGCCATCTGCACCGGTTTCAAGCGCCGCAGTTGAACGCCGCGTACCCGGGATCGCTCGAGCGGCTCGACTTCGGCGACATCGACGGCGACAAGGCAGTCGTCGAAATCGATCTAGCCGCCGGCGCCGGTTCTGATGACTTCATCCACCGTCATCCGATCCCGACGAGACCGATGTATGACGTCGCCCTCCCCTGCGATGGAGTCGGTCCGGCCGAAGTCATCGAAGCGCTCGAACGCCAGCTCAATGGCTTGTCGCTCGACGGCGCCCTGCTCCAACTACGCCTCGACTCGATCCAGCGTGATGTCTGGCACTCACTCGACCTTGCGGCAATCAACGAGATGCTCGCTCCATGTCTTCATGTCGTGCTGCGCCCCGGACGCAGCGGCCTGATCATGGATGCGGAAGAAGCTGCGGGCGACGTCTCCTTCGCCGCCTTCGCACGCCGCGAGATGCCGAAAGGCGTCGATCCAGAAGCGGTCGTCCGCCTGGCGCTCGGATATCTCGATGACGCGGCAGCGGCCGAGGCCGAAGGCGAGGCCGCCGGATGAGGCTTATCTCGTTGCGCCTCCACCAGTGGCGCTGTTTCGAGGACTGCGCCATCGAGTTCCCGGACGGACTGATCGGCGTCCGAGGCCAGAACGGTGCCGGCAAGTCGACGATCGCTGAAGCGATCGGCTGGGCGCTCTTCGGCAAGCTGCGCCATCGTGCGAAAGTCGCTGACCTGCGCCGGCAAGGAACGCCGAAGGGTTCGAAATCGTTCGTCGAGTTCGAATTCCAGCTCGGCTCCAGCGACTACCGCGTCGAGCGATTCGTCGGAGGAGACGCGAAGCTCTGGATCAACGGCGAGCTCGAAAGTCAGAAGGTGACAGACACGAACCTTCGCATCGCGCAGGAACTCGATCTGACGTGGGACGTCTTCCAGCGCACAGTCTTTGCGCAGCAGAAGGATGTCGCCGCGCTTGATCCCGGCGCGACCTCGGACCAACGCAAGAGTCACGTCGAGCGCCTGCTCGGACTTGAGAGGTTCAAGAACGCGGCGACGAGAGCGCGGAGCGATGCCAAGCTCCGCGGCGCTGAGCTCGATGGGCTGCGGGCAAACGCACCCGACCCGGCGAGCATCGCGTCGGAGCTGAAGGAGGCGGAGCAGAAGGCGTCCGAGGGCGATCCTGCCGTCGCCGCGGCAACCGAGAAGCTCGAGAAGACGACACAGGCGCGCGACGACGCGCGAAGGCAGCTGGAAGCTGAGCAGGAGCGGCTCCGAACCTACGAGCTGCTGAGCCAGCGCCAGAAGACGGAGAAGAAGACACATGGCGAGGCCTCGCAGGCGGTCGTTGACCTGTCGACAAAGGTGAAGGAACGTACGGAGCAGCTTGCGCGCCTCGCGAAGCTCGCCCCCGAAGGGACGAAGCTCAAGGAAGCCGAAAAAACGCTCGCGCTCTGGGATGACCTCGCTGCCGGAGTCGATGAGCTGCAGGAACTCGACGCGGCGCTGGACGCGATCCCGTACAACGCGAAGGAAGCCACCGAGGAGCGCAAACGCCTCGACCAACTGATCGAAGAGCGGGCAAACCTACTCGCCGACCGGCCAGAGCTCGCAGCCGGCGTCGCGGCTGCAAAGACGCGAGCAGAGGCGCTTCGGGCGGTTGAGCGGACGGGATCTGTCGACGATGCCAAGGGCGCGGTAAAGGATCTCGAGCGTGAGTTCGCTGAGGCACGGGAGCAACTGGCGGTCACGGGGGCAGAGCTCGCCCATGACCAGACCCACCTCGACGAAGTCGCAAAGGGTGGACCGAAGACACCGTGTCCAGTCTGCAAGAAGCCTTACGGCGACGACTACGACGAGATCCTCGACGGCTACCGAAGCCGGATCGCCGTCAACCGCGAGCGCATTCCCAAGCTCGAGGTGAAGTGCCAGCGTCTCGAGAATCGTCTCGAGAAAGCACGAGGGAAGCACGAAGATGCGCGCGCAGCCGCGAAGCAGCTGGCGCAGACCGAGGGCGCGGCTGATGCAGCGTCGGCGAGCGACGAACTCGCGGAGCTGGAGCGACAACTCAACCGCCTCGACGAGCGGCTCGAAACGCTCAAGACGGAAATCCCCAAGCTCTCAGAGAAGTCCTCCGCGGACGAGGAGCACGAAGAGCGCTGGCGCGAACTCGACGCTACCCGAAAGGAAAAGGCGAAGAGCATAAACGCGGTGGTCAAGACGCTCGGCCGAGCCGCGTATAGCGAGCCTGCTCACGCGAAGGCCCGAGAAACGTACGAGCGTCTTTGCACCGTTGCTGAAGAGGTCTCCTCACTGCGCGACGCGACTGGCGACACAGCGCATCTGAGATCCGAACTTGAGAAGCAAACTCAGCGAGCAAACGATGCGAAGGAGCAGCTGAGCTCGATCGATCAAGAGCTGCGCGAACTTGCGTTCAATGAGGGGCAGCTCGCCTCGCTCCGAAAGGGAACTCAGGACGCAGACGAAGCGCGCGAAACTGCGCAACAGGCGCTCATGCAGGCGAAGCTCGAGGCCCAGAGCCGTAGTAAGGACGTCCAGGTTCTACGCGACAGGCTTGCCGAAGCCGCTGGCATCCACGAAGCCATCGCCGCGAAGACGAACGAATTGCGGCAGCACGAGGTCGCGGCCGAGCTCCTCTCCAAGTACCGGAGCCGGCAGGCACAGCGCGCCTGGCCGCGCCTCGAGCAGGTCGCCAGCAGTCTCTTGAGCGCCGCGACCGACGGTCGCTACGCCGATGTCAAGCTCTCCGAGGACTACCGGCTGATGATCGTCGACCGCGGCGAAGACCACGAACTCTCGCGATTCTCCGGCGGTGAGCAGGATCTCGCCAACCTTTGCCTACGACTGGCAATCGCCGACTGGGTGAGCAAGGAGCGGAACGTCGACCTCGGCTTCGTCGTCCTCGACGAGGTCTTCGGAAGCCAGGACGACGAACGGCGTCAGCGACTCCTCGCCGAGCTACGTTCGCTCAGTAATCGCTTTCGCCAGATGCTCGTCATCACGCACCTGACTGAAATCGCCGAGCTGTGCGAGTCTCAGCTGGAGGTCTCGTTGCTCGAGCCGGGGCGCAGCCTTGCGACAGTGGCGTGATCACGAGGCCAACGGCACCGCGCGTCACGCCAGCGGGTGCACGGGCACCTCTCGGCCCAAGCACGGCGCGCAGTTGCTGTACGGCATCACGGCCGGATCAAGGGCTGCGACACGGGAGGCCGATACGGCTCTAACGAGCGACGCCGTGCGTCCTTTCCGCCGAGCTCTTGAGGAGATCGGATCCAGTTTTACTCAGAGGGTTCTACGATGCCTCAGGTGATTAGGGGTAGACAGCACGGTGCGGCCAGGCATCTTCGTGTGCGGGTTTTCTCGGCCAACCGCGCGACGCGTGACCGGCCGGTTGACCGTGTTCGGAGCACGGGGCGGGCGTGAGCGAGCCGGATCAGGGAGCGCAGGGGACCGAGCCCGTCCTTCAGGGTCGCGCCCGCCGGCGTGTCCTTGAGCAGATTGACGTCTGGCGGAAGGAGCTCATCAACCTCGCGCGCACGAACCGGCTCCTGTACTTCCGACACACGAAGTCGTCGACGCTAGAGATCGTCCGTGAGCCCGATCAGGTGCCGCAGGTCGTGGAGCGGCTCCTCACTGGCGGATCCTGGCGGTTCCACTTCCCACCGGAGCTGGACGAGAAGCAGGAGACGGACGACGATCAGCTGTTCGCCAACGAGATCGCTCAGGTCCCAGAACCAGACGAACTGATCACGACGAAGACGGATGCGCGGACACTCCGCAATGCGCTGCGTCTGCTTGACCGACGCGCGACGCAGGAGTTCATGGACAAGGGGCTCTGGATCCTATACCTGGCTGCCGGGATCCTGCATTGGTCAGACCCGGACACGCACGAGCCGGCTGAGAGTCCTCTGGTCCTGATCCCGGTTCAGCTCTACCGCGAGAACCCGCGCGAACCGTACGAGCTCCGCCGGGCTGAGGAGGACGTCGTGATCAACCCGGCGCTCGGCGTGAAGCTCGCTGATTTCGGGATCGACTTGCCAACGATCGAGGAGGACGAGTTTGACCTTGAGGCGGTGCTTGTGGAGGTCGAGCAAGCCCTCGCCTCGCACCCGGGGTGGGAGGTGCGTCGGCGCCTGGTGATCAGTCCTTTCTCCTTTCACAAGGAAGTGATGTTTCGCGATCTCATGAAGAACGAGGAGGAGATCGCCGATCACACCCTCGTTCAGGCGCTGTCGCTCGGTGCCGAAGAAGGCTCTGAGCTCGACTTCGATCCGGTCGCTGAAGAAGACCTCGACGAGGAGGAGCCTCCCGAGGAGGTAGACACGATCCTCGACGCGGACGCGACGCAGCGGCAGTGCATCGCTGCCGCTAATTCAGGGCGGAGCTTCGTGATGGATGGACCGCCGGGTACCGGAAAGAGCCAGACAATCGCGAATGTGATCGCCGAGCTGCTTGCCAAGGGCAAGACCGTGCTGTTCGTGAGCGAGAAGGCGGCCGCGCTCGAAGTCGTTCAGAAGCGCCTTCGTGCGGCGGGCCTCGGCGACTACGCGCTGGAGCTGCACAGCCACAAGGCGACGCGAAAGGAGGTCGCGCAACAGCTCGGTGCGTCCCTCGAACTTCATCCTACGGCGCCGCCCGCCATGTCCCACACGGCGTTGAGCAAGCTGGTGCGGCGGCGCGAAGAGCTGTCAGAGCGGGCGAAGGCGATGAACGAGATCAGGCTCCCGCTCGGGCGCAGTCTCCACCAGGTCATCGGCCGAATCGCGCAGCTCCAGCAGCTGCCCCAGGCGCCCCCGCCGCCCGAGATCGGCAGCGACCTCAGCGCCGAGCAGCTCTCGCAGACCCTCATCGCGGCAGGCGAAATCGCACGTGCATGGGGCCCTGTCGAGCGCGGCGACGAGTTCCTCTGGCGGGACCTCAAGGATGTCCGGCTCGACGCCGCTCGGCAGCAACGCACCGCTGAGGAGGTGCTTGCAGCGACCAGCCAACTACAAGGCGTGAGCCAGCTCGCGGCCGATGCGGCCGAAGCGCTTCTTCTCCGCGTACCGCAGGATTTCAGCAGCGCGGAAACCCTCGTCCGGGTCCTCAAGCAGATCGAAGCCCGGCATGAGGTCCCCGAGGCATGGCTTACAACCGTGACATTCGGCGAGGTCGCGGAGCGGTTGCAGGAGCGCGAGAAGCAGGCTTCGACGTATGCGGAAACCGAACGGACACTCGTAGACATCGTCGGCGAACGCTGGCGCGATGTCGACCCCGCCGCCGATACGAAGCTCAACGACGCAACCGACGACCTTCGCGGTCTTCCGCTCCCGTTCGAGATCCCGGACGACCTTCCGGTAAGCGAGCTTCGGCCGCTTCAGCAATTCGTCACGACGAGCGCCGCCCTGTTCGAGTCGGCGCAGGCCGACGCGCGCGCGATCGCGGAATCGTTCGGGCTCCCTACGAGCGGTACGACGCTCGGCCGGGCCGTTCAGCTCGCCGAGCTTGCACTGCTCGCCGGAGAATCCGCTCGACCTGAACCGGGCTGGGTCAACCCGGCTGTCGTTGAGACCGTCGAACAGGCGGCAACGAGCCTGCAGCCATTATGCGCGGCGTTCGCAGATCGGCGCGAAATGCTAGGGCACGTATTCACGGATGACGTACTGACGCTCGATCTCGAGAGCCTATGCCAGCGCTTCGCAACGATGCACACCGGACTTCGGAAGCTAAAGGGTGCGTATCGCGCGGACAAGAAGACGGTTGCCGCAGCGACCCGTGCGGGGAAGGCAACGAAAGAGACGATTGCGCTCCTGCCCCAGGTTCTCGAGTGGCAGGAGCTAGGCCGCAGACTGGAGGTCGCCGAACGGCAGCACGCGCATGCGCTCGGGGATCACTACTACCACCGCACCGAGAGCGACTTCGACTCGATTACTCGTGCACTCGAGAACGTGCGCAGGGCGCTCGAGATCGCAGGTCGCCACCTGAACGCCGAGGCAATGCGGCGCCAACTGGGCCGCGGTAGCGTGCCTGACCCCGAGCTCCTTCCGGCCGCGCAGCGCCTGAAAGAGACGATCGAACCCTGGCGCCAACAGGCGTCGAGCATGCTTGGGCCATTCGCTGATCGACTCACAATCGCAGAGATCGAGGCGGCCGGCGCATGGTGTCGGGACGCAGGAGATCCACTCGGCCGAGTCGCAGACGTGGCGATCGTGCTTCCACAGCTTTCTGGACGACCGCTGACGTTTAGTCAAGCGCAGCGCGCACTCCACGCACGGGCCGGCGCCGCCCTGATCGAGACGACGATCTCGCAGGCGTTCGACGCGGATCGGTCGCTCCTTGGGAACCTGTACGAGGGCCTACAGACGAACTGGGAAGCACTGCGTGCCGCAGCCGAGTGGACGTCCGGGTTCCGCACGCTGGTAGGTGAACCAATCTCATCCGGCGCCGCGCAGCGCGTTCGGACGCTTGAGTTGAACTGGTCGGAGCTCGACGATGCGCTCGCCGACTGGTACCGCACCCGTGACGTAGTCCTCGACAACTTCGTTCAGGAACGATGCGACGAGCTGCGCAGCGATCTCGACACGACGTTCGCCGATGCGAAACAGCTTCTCGCTGCGCTCAACGAGACGCTGGGAGACATCGACGAATGGGTGGAACACCAGAGTGCGCGGGAGGAACTCCGTAATCTCAATGCCGCGGAGGTCATCGGCTTCTGCACATCGAACAGAGTGGCCTCTGACGACGTGCCGCGCATTGTCGAGCGCGCATGCCTCGAACGATGGGCGGATGCCGTGATCGACGAAGACATGGCTCGGCTCAAGCACCTGCGCGCCGACCAGCTCGATCCAATCGTCGACGAGTTCCGGCAGCTGGACGTCGAATTGATCGACCACGTCGGTGGGCGCGTGACCAGCGCCTGCAACCTCCGGCGTCCACGAACCACCGTCGGTGCCGCCGGAACGATCAAGCGCGAGGCGGAGAAGCAGCGAAAGCACATGCCCGTGCGGAAGCTGCTCGAAGAGGCCGGCGAGGTTGCCCAAGCGCTAAAGCCGTGCTTCATGATGAGCCCACTGACGGTTAGCCAATTCCTCCCGTCGTCGCTGAAGTTCGACGCGGTCGTCTTCGACGAGGCATCGCAGGTGCGGCCGAGCGACGCGATCAACTGCGTCTATCGTGGCTCGCAGCTCATAGTCGCCGGCGACGATAAGCAGCTTCCGCCGACGTCGTTTTTCGAAGCGGTCTTGACGGACGGCGACGATGAGTGGGAGGAGGAGCAGTTCGACGAGTTCGAGTCGATCCTGCAGCTCTGCAAGGGCTCAGGCGGGCTGCGTGAACTGCCGCTCCAATGGCACTACCGGAGCCAGCACGAGGACCTGATCACCTACTCGAACCAGTCGTTCTACGACGGCCGGCTGATCACGTTTCCCGGCGCCGCACACGAAGTTGACGATCTCGGCGTCAAGTTCTTCCACGTCGAAGACGGCGTCTATCGCAGAGGCACATCTCGCGACAACCCTCGCGAGGCTGAGGTCGTTGCTGATCGCGTGATGCAGTGGGCGCGGACGAGCCTCGAGAACCCTGATCGAGACTTCACGGTCGGGGTCGTTGCGTTCTCCGAGTCGCAGGCGACTGCGATCGAAGTCGCTCTGGACAAGCGACGGCAGGGCGCGCCCGAGCTCGATGCCTTCTTCGCCGAGGACCGCCTGGACGGGTTCTTCGTCAAGAACCTTGAGAACGTCCAGGGCGACGAACGCGACGTCATGATCTTCAGCGTCGGCTATGGCCGCGACGAGAACGGCAAGCTCACGATGAACTTCGGCCCGCTGAATCGAGACGGCGGCCAGCGACGACTGAACGTCGCGATCACACGAGCGCGGCGGCGTGTCGAAGTAGTCGCGTCAATTGCCGGAACCGAGCCGGAGTTCAACGCCCAGATCAAGGAGGGAGCGCGGCATCTACAGCGCTACCTCGACTACGCGGCCCGCGGGCCCCTTGCGCTCGCACTCGAGCTCGGCGAGAGCGGTCTTGATGCGGACAGCCCGTTCGAGGAGGAGGTCATCCGCACCATCCGCTCGTGGGGATACGAGGTCCAGCCGCAGGTCGGAACGGCTGGCTACCGGGTCGACATCGGCGTCAAGCACCCGGACAAGAGCGGCTTCTTCGCCCTCGGTGTCGAGTGCGATGGCTGGATGTACCACTCTTCTAAGGTCGCACGCGACCGCGACCGCCTGCGCCAGGAGGTGCTCGAACGCCTTGGCTGGCGCATCTACCGAATCTGGGGCACCGCCTGGTATCGGAACCGCTCCGAACAGGAGCAACGACTGCGCGCCGCCCTCGAATCGGCAATCAACGGCGGGGGCTACCGGCCGCCACGCCCACGGAAGCTCGACACGCCGACGTGGGACAACAACGCGAGCTTCCGAGCCGTAACGCTCAACGAAGCGCCGAGCTGGACGGTTCAGTACCGCGTTGCCGACCCGAAGCGGCCTTCGCGCCGCGGGCTCGACATGCACTTGCCCGAGTCGCAGACGGACTTTCGCCGGATGATCGTCGAGGTTGTCGAGGTCGAGGGCCCAATCCGGGACGCACTCGTGCTCCGGCGCGTACGGGAGGCGTGGGGCGTCGGACGGGCTGGGCACAGAATCCGGGAAGCATTCGACAGAGCAATCGCCGCTCTCGTCCGCCGAGGCGACATCAAGAAAGTCGAGCATACGTTCGTCGCTCTCAACGAGAGCCAACTGGCCGCAGTCCGCGTTCCGGGCGGCGACGCGAGAGCTCGGCGGGAGGTCGACGAGGTTCCACCCACCGAGCTGAAGCTAGCCGTCGATCATCTCGTCAGCGACGCACGACGTGTGTCGCGCGACGAGCTTACGTTCGAGGTCGCACGCCTATTCGGCTGGAACAGGCGCGGTCCTGACATCGCGGCCGCGCTCGACGGCGCAGTCGACGCGCTCGTTCGAGACGGCACGATCGGCGCGGACGGCGACTACCTGAAGGCGCTCTAGACTCGCTTCGGCGCGTTCAGCGTGCGCCGATGGCCTTTAAGTCCGAGGCTCGGCCGCGCAGCCCGCGTGAATCTGGAACAGCGGTGATCCCGAGCGCCGGCAAGCTGCTCTCCGCTCGCGGCGGCTCGGACCGTCGCGAGCGTCAGTCGAGAGCATGGATCTCGACGAAGCGGTAGGCGTTCGCGCACTCCTGTGGCGACCCCGATTACCTGTTTGGCAGAGCGGCTCGAGGACAGCCGGGCCGCTACCTCGACGATCTCCTGAACGAGAGCCGAATTGCCGTCCATACCCCTCGAACCGGACTAGTCAGAACTCGACCAGGAACCGCGGAACGAATGTCTCTTCGGTTGGGCGGACGCCGGCAATTCGGTCTACGCGGTAGCCGCGGAGCTGACCGTAGTCATTCACTACGAACAGGAGAAGGTTCCCGTCTCTCGTCAGGCGGAGGGAGTACGGCTCGACACGGCGCGGCCCCCATCGGCCGTCTTCGGCACGGTAGTCGATGTCCACCTTGAGCCGGTTCGCGCCGGCGTAGCGAATGAGTTCAAGGGGGACGCCGCGGCGCCATGAGGTGATCGCCCGCGGCGCAGCCCAGGCAGGATCGAGGTCGGCCCGCTCGATTCGCTGCGGGACGACGACAGGCGCCTCGCCGGTCAACCACACAAAGACCGCGTCGAGCGTGACCCAGAATTCGGCGAATGGCGGCAGCGGGCTGGGGAGCTGGTGGCCGAGCATGTTCTCCCACTCAACCTCAATCTCATCTCGGTACGGAGAGGCGCTGATTGCTTCGGCGGTCGGAACATCGATCCCGGCGTGCTCGCACTTCCGCGCAAGAACACTCGCAACCATCGGTGCCTGGCCGACGAGGTCCGGGTGGCGATGCATATGCACGACGTCGTAGAGATCCCGTGGACGGCACCGTTCGCTCAGGGCGCGCAGCTTCTCGCCAAACAGTTCAACGAGTGCGTACGAGAGGACACCGTCTCCGGGCAGCGGCGCGTCGCTGTACTGGTGCCCGATGGGTCGGGGCACCGGCGTCTCTACCACGACCTCGTCGGACGTGATGTCCAGCTTCACCTTCGGAAGTTGCGGCGGCGGGTTCGGTCCTCGGTAGGCGATCCGACCCAGGGTGGTTGCATTGCCCCGGAGGTTCTGCCGCCGCCGGAACGAGTTCTCCTCGACGACAAGCTCGATGCCGGACTGCTCCCGCAGCCACTCACTGACCTCGCCAAAGATCGGCAGCAAATCCTCCGGCGCCTCGGGTCCACCATCGACGACCGTGAAGTCGAGGTCCTCCGAAAAGCGGTAGGTCTCGTAGTAACACTTGCGCAGGCACGTCCCGCCCTTGAACAGCCAGGTCGAGGCGAGCTGGGGATGGTTCGCGATGGCAGCAAGAAGCCAACCGAGCACATAGTCCTTCTCGATGACTCCGGCATCGAGGGACCACTCTGCCCGGAGATCCAGCACTTCGCGTGCCGGGATCACGCTGGGTGCTCTCGTCCGATCTCGACGTTCACCCTGAGCCCCCACCGATTGACTCGCCGGCCTCCTCGCGGGCCGTCCGGATCCAGCAGAGAGACGCCGGCAGACAGCCGTGCGCGGCATGCGTCGACAACCGCTCCTCCGATCCCGAGCGTTTCGGCGATGTATCCGAGCCGCTTGAAGACCGCTCGGTTCCCGAGACGATCGCCGTAGTCGATCAGGGGTGCGAAATCGTGGTCGTCGAGGTAGCTCGCGACGATCTCTGCTCCGTGCCGGATTCCGCCTCCAAGCCGCGGGGCATCGAGAATGTCCACGACCGCCCTCGCCGGATCAGCCATCTGAAGGCGGACTTCGCCGCGCCACTCAGTCTTCGTGCCCCATGCCAGCTCGGCCGCGTCGATGTGAGTCAGGAGGTAGTCGTGTTCGAGCAGCGTCACGGCCGAAGCGCGGACGCGCCGGGCCGTCTTGAGAACGGTCGTCCGAAACGTCTGCTCCGTCAGCCCCCAATGGTTCGCGGCTGTCCAGCCGGTGAAGTAGCAGGGCGCCCAAACGGCCGCGGCGACAATAAGGGCGTCCTCCGACCACGTCGCTGGGTTGGCCGCATCGAGCGGGACCGGGATGTACAAGCCACGCCGGGCACGACGCAGCCAGCCGTCGGCTGCCCATCGGGAGAGCTTCTTCGCGGCAGTGTCGGGATCAACGCCGAGCGCCTGGACCACGTCGGTGGGCGTCACGAAGCGTCGGCGTGAGCCGAGTACGGCGGTCAGCTCGGCCCGGCCCTTTGGGCTGATGCCTGCTCTTCTTGTTATCACAAGGCCAGCAACTCCTGGAATATGAGAATTACTGGACTGATGGTATCAGACGCCAACGATCCAGTAACTCCGGAATCGTATGAGTTACTGGATCAGCGCTGACGCACGAATCGGCCACGTCATCTCGGGGCCGTATCGTCTGCGTGGTGAGCGAGCACGAGCTGTCCATGTCGCTCCCGCTCGATAGCGACGGCTTCCTCCGCAACGAGTGCCCTACCTGCGAGCGGGAGTTCAAGTCGCGGCCGACGCCCGAAGGGGAGGAGCCGACACCCGCGCCCGCCGGCGGGTACTTCTGCCCGTACTGCGCCGTGCAGGCTGCTCCCGATGCCTGGCTCACGAAGGCTCAGATCGAACGTGCGACCGCCATCGCGTACAACGAGGTCGTCGCCCCGGAACTCGAAGAGTTCAAGCGGAGCGTCGAGGGCATCAACCAGTCCGGCGGTGGCCTGCTCGGCATCAGGGCCGAGGTGAGCATGGAGGGACCCGATGCTCCTCCCGAGCTCGAGGAGCCCGACGACATGCGACGCGTCGACTTCCCCTGCCACCCCGCTGAGCCGGCCAAGGTCCTCGACGACTGGGACCGCGAAGTGCACTGCCTCATCTGCGGGAAAGCGGTGGCCTCCTAGCCTGCGATTTCCGCCGCCTTCTCGACGAACACTTCGAGCCCGGCTTTGAACGGCTCGCCGATTGCAGCTACGCGATCCTCCAGCATGCGATCGGCAGCAACGCTGCCCACTGGGGCCTCCGCTGGCGGAGGCTGCCAGAAGAAATCGTTGCCCATTACCGCACGCCTCGCCACCAAGACGTAGGTCCGGAAGACGAGGGTCCCGCTCTCGGTCAGGTCAAGCCCGACACCGAAACTGAAGTCGAGCGGAACAACTTGCCCGGCGGAGATGCGGCTTGTCCGATCGTGTCGCCAGACAATCAGCTCGCGCCCCATCGCATCAGGCGAATGGAGGAGCGCCCGGGCGGACGACTCCCCGCTCATTCCGATTTCGGCACGGGGCATCACGTGCTGCAGGGCCTCGTTCAGGGGCCGCACCAGCTCTTGGAGCTTCCGAGCGGCTTCCAGCGCGAGCTCGCGTCTCTGGTCGGCCAGGTCCTCCTTCGCAATCTGACCTTCCAGCCGCCTGCGCAGCTCCGCGCCCACCTTGCTCACGTCGATAGCGAACGCTCGCTGGCCGAGACCGTGCCATGCCGCCAGATCATCTGCGACCTCCTGCATTGTCGGCCGCTCCTCCGCATGCAGCCGGGTCGCTCGGTCGACGAGGCGGTCGAGCGCAGCCGCATTGGCGTTGGGCCGAAGATCGTTGATCGAGTAGCTCCGGGTGCCGGCGGGCTGATGCCCTTCCGGCGGGAAAGGGAGACCTGTCGCCAGCACCCACAGGGTCTTGCCGAGTGAGTAGACGTCCGCGGGGAACGGGTCGGCGCCCGCGGGATCGAGAATCAGCTCGTACGCGGTGTAGTGGGCAGGGCCGAGGCGGCGGTCGTTGCGCGTCAGCTCCTCGGCGTTCGGAAGTGAGATCAACCCGAAGTCCCCTACGAGCCATTGGCCGTCCGAGAAGTAGAGGTTGCCCGGCTTGATGTCACGGTGCGCCACGCCATGCACCGCCCGAAGCCGGGCGAGCGTCGCGGCGATCTCCGCGAACGCCGCCACAACCGCCTCCAGCGGAGCCTCGTGAAGTCTCTCGGCGATCGGAGTCGCCAGCGGCATTGCCAGCCAGGCTCGGTCGGTTCCCGAGGGCCTGTCCGGAAGATGGGCGTCGACGAGTGGGAGCACTCCCCGCTCGTCTGGGATCGACCGCAGGAAGTCAGCCTCCCGCACGAACCGCCGGTACTGCTCCGTCCCCGCCTTGGTGGAGTTGACGACCTTGAGCGCAACCTCCTCGTCACGGCGGCTCGCTCGCCAAACGGACGCGTTGCCGCCTTTGCCCAGCCTCTCGTGGAGCGTCCACGGTACGATGGTTGCGTCCTCGGCCACCAGGTTCAGATTAGGGCCTCGTGTCTCAAGCCTCCCTATGGCACTACAGCTGCCGGACTTCGGTGAGCCGATAGGCCGTCGTAGATGTCTGTCCAAATCCCGCCCCCGCTATGGACTCATTAGCGACCAGGCTCTGAAGGTCGCGGGCTTTTGTGAAGGCGCTCGAAACGAGCGCCTTCACTGGTATTTGAGCGGCGTTCTTGTCGATTGCGACCGAGAGCCGGAACGCGTCGAAGACCCGGCGACGTAGCTCAGGTTCGGCGCGTGCCAGCGCGTCGCCGAGATCGGGCAGGCCGTCGAGAACCGCGCAGGCGTCGTCGACGTCGATGGAAGCCTCCCCGTTCCTCGATCCGTCGAGCTCTGGGCGGAACCGCGTGAGTCGGTCCTCTGCGAAAACGTGCGTCGTGAAGAAGCGGTCGATCTGCTCGAGGAGTAGGTCCTCGCGGACGTACTGCCACGTCCCGTGCCCGAGTGCCTCGGCGGCCTTGTCGCCATAGGAGATTCGGTACGAGCATGCGTAGTAAGTGATTCCTTTTCTCTCCTTCCCGTGCATTCGGAGCGGGTTGTGGCCGGTCGCGCAGTGGACGATCCCGCGCAGCAGGTACGAGCGCCGCTGCTGGCTCGGTCGTCTTGAGCCCTCGCTTTGGCGCCGCTTCGTCAGTCCGGCGGCGGCGCGCTCGAACCACTCATCGGGGATGAGAGCCTTGTGCCGGCGCTCAGCCTGGACCCACTCCTCTTCTGAGCGGCGCAGGACCGATCCTTCGGAGCTTGGCCGCACGAAAATCAAGCCGGTTCCAATGCAGCCTGCCCGTGCAGGGCCGGGTTCTCGAGGATCGCGCGGATCGTCGTCTTCGACCATTTGCCAGCCGTGTTGCGCTGGCTGTCAACGTGGCGGGGCGGCGCCGGCCCGCCCGGGCGGTTCAGGTGGTTGGCGATCTCCTTGAATCCCCAGCCGGCGAGGTAGCGGTCGAAGATCTCAACCACGACCGGCGCCTGTTCGGAGTCCGGCGCGAGCCGGGACTTGTGGTCTCCCGCGCGTGCGCATCGCGGATCGGGATGTGGCTGGCGCTCCAGGCAGTAGCCGTAGGGCGCGCGCCCGCCGCTGCGATAGCCCTGTCGCGTGTTCTCGGTCTGCCCGCGCCGCGTCTCGCGTCCCAGCTTTTCGACCTCGAACTGGTCGAGCGCCTGGAAGATGTGGCGAACGAGCCGACCTTCAGGGCTCGACTGATCGCCTGCCGCAACCGCGTAGAGGACCTCGACTCTGGCCCGCGCGAGCTCCCGCTCGTAGGCGAGCGCGCGGAACAGATCGCGCGCGAGCCGCGAGGTCGAGTAGATGACAACGGCGTCGAAGCGTCGCCTTTCGGGATCGCGCGCCTCCCTAACGAGTTCGCTCCAGGCAGCTCGATCGTCGCGGCGACCACTTTCCTGATCGGTGAGGTCCGCGACGATCCGGCCGCCCAATTCCTCGACCTTGCGCTCACACGTTTCGCGCTGTGACGGGAATGACAGCGTTGGGTCTTGCTTGTCCTTCGTCGAGAGCCGCCCGTACCAGGCGAAGCGGCGCATCACCAGGCGCCACCCTTATCGGCGCTCGACGATCTCTTTGGCGGCACGCTTTCCAAGCCCCGCCAGCTCGATGACCGCCCGTGCTTGTTCCCGGCGGAGTAAGGCGTCCCGCACGGTTCCTGCTCGCGTCTCGCTGATGGTGGCGACGGTTTCCCAGTCATCGGTGCTCCCATTGGTAGCGGCGCCTTGGGCTCGCGCCAGGGCGAGCTCGAAATCACTAGCTCGACGGCGCTCAGATGGCAAGTCGTCCCTCCACAGGGGCGCCGTGTCGGAGAACGAGTACGTCCTCGTGGGCGATCAGAAGCATGCGCGGGATCGCACCGGCGCGTTGTTGTTGCATTTGGAAGAAGCTCGGTCGTGGCACGAGATCGGCGCCGCGGAGGCGGCAGAGCAGGGCAACAAGCCGGTCATGAAGCTCAAGGCCTGTCTCCGCGGCGAGCTGCTCTAGCTGGCCAGGCAGGTCGACCAGCTCACCGCCGCGGCGGTAGGGGCGGGCGGTGACGACGAGCAGCCCGTCGGGAGCGAGCAGCCGACGGCAGCCGGCGAAGATCTCAGCGAGTGCCGTTGTGAACGAGGGGCGGCCGCGTCGCCCGCGGAGCTGCGGCAGTTCGGCGAGGTTGTCGCGGTTGTGCGAGTAGCGGTTGTCGTACTGCTCGACCGGCCGCGCCCCGGTTCACACCTGCCCGTGCAGGGACTTGCTGTACGGCGGCGAGGTGACGATCAGGTCGACGCGGCCGGCGAGTTGGTCGAGCAGACCGCGTCCGAGGAGGCGCGCGTAGCCGCGGGTGACGAGACCCCAGCCGGTGGCGCCCTGGTCGCGTGCGAGTGCCAGGTTTGCGGCGGCGAGCCCGACCCAGCGCGGCTCGAGCTCGACGCCGATCGCTTCGCGGCCGAGCTGGACGGCCTCACCGAGGGTTGTCCCGGTTCCGCACATCGGGTCGAGCACGAGCTCGCCGACCTTGCTGTAGGTCGCGATCGCTGTGCGCGCGAGTGCGGGCAGCATCTTGGCGGGGTGTGCGGTCGAGGCTGGCAGGTAGCGGCCGCGGCGCTGCGCGTGCGCTGTCTGCTGTGCGATCGGCCAGACCGAGCGCGGCTTGCGCGCACTCACGCTGCGACCCTTGTTACGGCTGCCGCTTCGCTCGCGAGCGCATCAGCTTGCGCCGGGCGGCGGAAGACGAGCAGGTCGCGGTGGCTGCGGACCGAGCGACCACGGTTGGTCGCCGTGTCCGAATCAGCGGCTTTCCTGCTCGGGCTCGCCGGGGTCGATGGCGACGACGTGCTGCCAGTACTGCAGCCCCTGCTGCTGGCAGCCGCGGACGATTGCACCGATCGGGCCGCGTGCATCGTCGGGGGCGAGTACCAAGAAGCCGCCGGGTTTGAGGCGGTCGCGCAGCTGCGCGGCGAGGCCGGCTGCGCCGCGCTCGCGCAGGCGCGCGTTCACGGCGGCGAGCGCGAGCCCGGCGCGCTCGTCCGGTCGTAGCGCGACGAGCTCCGCGGACCGAGCGGCCTCGCGGCTTTGTGCCCGACGCGTGTTGTGCGGTACTGCGCGGCGATGGAGCCTTCTCGCCTGTCCGAGCGCGTCGGTTGTTCCCTGCGCCAGGAGTACAAGGTCGCCCGGTTCGGTGTAGTGCGCGATCAGCTGCTGCGCGAGTTCGCTCGCGGCAGTGCCCGCTTGCTCGTGCGTTCGAGACGCCAGACTGCGAGCGCGGGCTTGAGACGCGCTCGGGTGCGTTCCGCTCCGCTGCTTATGCGAGCGTCCGTGTCGGTGACCAGCTGCATCTGCCGTGCGGACTTCGTCGTTCGTGTGAGCGGGGATGCAAAAGGCGCCCCTTTCTTACGGCAACTGGAACTACGAGCGTAGCGGCAGCGACCTCAAGACCGAGGACGACCGCTTCGACCCGACTCCGCCGGCCAACCAGAGCAAGACCCTCGATGCGATCGTCTACCTCGAACGGGCCGTCGTCGGCGCGACAGCCTTGGAGGGCTTCGCTCCTGCGTCACGTCAACCACTACGGGCCCGGCACCGGCTTCGACCTCGACGGAGATCTGGTCAAGCTCGTGCGCAAGCGCCGGTTCCCGATCGTCGGCAACGGTGCCGGTGTCTGGTCGTTCATCCATGTCGACGATCTCGCCCAGGCGACGATCGCGGCGGTCGAGTGCGGCAAGCCGGGCGTCTACAACATCGTCGACGACGAGCCGGCGCCAGTCGCGGCCTGGCTGCCGGAACTGGCGCGGGCAGTTGGCGCCAAGCCGCCCAGGCACGTGCCGGTCTGGCTCGGCAAACTCGCCAGCGGCGACGTCGGCGGCGCGATGATGACTCAGATCCGCGGCACCTCGAACGCCAAGGCCAAGCGCGAGTTCGGGTGGCAACCGCACTACAAGAGCTGGCGCGACGGTTTCCGCACCGGACTCGGAGAGATAACCCCTCCCGGCTCCGATCGTACGCACCTCCAGCGCCGCCCAAGACGACTGACCGGAGCCCGTAGGGTTCGCAAACTCGTCCGCGGCTCTCTAGAGCGTTCGTCTCGGTAGGTTCGGCGCTCTTGCCGTGGTCGAGGGAGGGCTGCTTGCTCTGGTCGTTCGTCTATTTCGTTGTCCGGAACCTGTTCGCGCTGGTGTGGCTGCTGGGGCGGCCGCGTCGCTCAAAGGAGTTGGAGATCCTCGTCTCCGCCATGAGCTGGCGATCCTCCGCCGACAGCGGTCGAGGCCGAGGCTGACACGAGCGGATCGTGCACTGCTGACGGCGCTGAGCCGCTCACTTCCGCGGGCGGCTTGGGCCGCCTTCCCGTTCAAGCCGGAGACGCTGCTTCGCTGGCACCGCCAGCTCATGGCCCGTCGGTGGACATACTCGCACCGGTCGCCTGGCCGACCGCCGCTCGAGCGCTCGCTCCGGGAGCTGATCGTGCGACTCGCCACGGAGAACCCGCACTGGGATACAAGCGGATCGTTTGGCGAGCTCAAGGGCCTCGGCATCTCGGTTTCGGCGACGTCCGTGCGCAGGTGCTGCTCGAGGCGGGCCTCCAGCCGGCGCCACAACGAACGCATTCGTCGTGGCGAACCTTCTTGCGAGCGCAGGCAGCGAGCACGCTCGCCTGCGACTTCCTGACCGTCGGAACCATCTTCCTGCAGCGGATCTATTTCCTCTTCTTCATCTCGCTCGCGACCCGGCGGATCGAGTACGTCGCCTGCAGCTCGCACCCGGACGGACGCTGGCTCACCCAGCAGGCGCGCAACCTCGCCATGGAGTTCGCGGACGAGCAGCCGTTCCGGTTCCTCATCCATGATCGCGACACCAAGTTCGGCAACGCGTTCGACGAGGTCATCCGGGCGGAAGGCATCAAGGTGATCGGCACGCCGGTTCAGGCGCCGAACGCGAACGCCTT
>WNGA01003787.1_pt1 | contig 26135 bp, 24 predicted proteins | sample 5400061 | NCBI WGS metagenome assembly WNGA01 (sample SAMN13153366, study PRJNA577476) | soil metagenome | isolation source: 100 cm soil or saprolite under grassland replicate 2 | place: USA:California | collected 2016-06-15 | reverse complement strand
CCGCACGTACCCCTGCCGACGCTTCGCCCTCGCCCTTGCGGACGACGACGCACGGCTCGGAGCCAGTGCAGTTCGCTACTCCTTCACTGTTGGACTTTTTCATTCCTTTCAACTTGCCGGTGTGACCGGCGCACGGAGGAAACATGAACGAGACCCACGCGAAGAGGTGGAAGCTCACGGCAATAATGGTCGTCGTCGGACCGTGCGCCGGCATGGCCCTCGGGTCGTGCACGGGGGCGACCGGCGCCGCCGGCGGCCCGATGGTGGCGTCTCCGGTCGAGCCCGCGACCACGGCGCATGCGCCCGACGGCGTCAACCCGTTCGACGGCGCCCGCCTCTACGCTGATCCCGACTTCGCCGAGATGGTGAGCGGCGCCCCCGCGACCGCGACCGAAAAGGCGGCGCTCAAGAAGGTCGCCGGGTTCCCGACCGCGGTGTGGCTGGAGTCGACCGAGACCGCCAAACAAACGTCGCGTTGGCTGGACGACGCCGGCCGCCAGCAAGCGACGGCGGGCATCCCGGTGGTGCCCGTGTTCGTCATCTACAACCTCCCCAACCGCGACTGCGCCGCCGAGGGCTCGCGCGGCGAGCTGGCGGCGGATTCGTCCGGCGAGGCGCGCTACCAGAAGGAGTTCATCGACGTGATCGCGGCGCAGTTCCGCGCCCACGCGAGCCAGCGCATCGTCGCCATCGTCGAGCCCGACTCGCTCGCCAACCTCGCCACCAACCTCGATCGTCCGCGCTGCGCGGCGTCCGCGGACATCTATCACCGCGGCGTCGCCTACGCGATCGCCAAGCTGTCGCTGCCCAACGTGTTCGTGTATGTCGACGCCGCGCACGGCGGTTGGCTGGGCTGGGGGCAGAACCGCCCCAAGATCGCCGCCATCTTCCGCGACGTGCTGGCCGCCGCGGGCGGGCCCGATCGCGTCCGCGGCTTCGCGCTCAACATCTCCAACTACAACCCCGCGCGCGACCCGAACGGCAAGCGCGCGAAGCCCGAAGACGAGCCGCCGCCCGACGAGGTCACGTACGCGAGCGATCTCAGCCAGGCGCTCGCGAAGGTGGGCATCACCGGCAAGGGCTTCGTCATCGACACCGCCCGCAACGGCCGCGGCGGCCTGCGCACCGACCCGGGCAACTGGTGCAACGTCAAGGGCGCGGGCCTCGGCGAGCGCCCCGCGATCGCGCCCGCCCCGCTCGTCGACGCGTACCTGTGGGTGAAGACCCCAGGCGAGTCCGACGGCACGTCCGATCCCAAGCAGCCCCGCTACGACGTCAACTGCAGCTCCGACGACGCCCACCCCGGCGCTCCGCAAGCGGGCGAGCTGTTCAAGCCCTACCTGCTCGACCTCGTGAAAAACGCGAACCCTCCGCTCTAGCCCGCCCTTTCCGGTCCCCTCGCCCCGCGCAGCGGGGAGAGGGTTAGGGAGAGGGTCCGACGCGGATCGGACGGCCGGCCGCGCGCGAGCAACGCCGACGAGACGAAGCCGAACATCCCTACGTGGACGTCGTCGTCGAGAACTTGGCGATAGGCGAGACCGCCGTGCGCAGCGAAGCGTGCCTGCGAGCTTGCGACTCGTTCATCGAGCCGACGACGTTCATGCCCCGTCGTCCCCTGGATCACGGTCACCGCCTCGCCGCGCGCCACCTTCCGCTACCTGGCGGATGAAGCTCTCGCCCTTCATGGCCTCCGCGGCGAGGTGATCGAGGAAGCGGGCGTAGCGCCCTCGCGCGCTCTGCTCGGCGGTGGGCTTCATGCCGGCGTCGATGGGCGGCGTGTGCGCGAGCCAGACCTGAAGGAACACGTCGAACGCGTGCGACAGGACGTCCAGATCGCGTTCGAGGACGGCCAGGTCCTGCCCCACCCGGTCGAGCCGCCGCAGGAGCAGCGCCCGATCGCTCGCGTCCCCATCGAGGTACTGCGCGAGCGCGGCCTCGACGACTGACGAGTAACTCGTCCCCTTCTTGGATGCGTACAGGGACAGCCGTTTCCGGCGCCGGCGCGATGCACGGGTAGATCTGCTGGCGGGTCCTCATGCGATCTCCCTTCGCGACGCTGCAGTCACGGCGCCGGATCCCCTGGCTTGAGCGCCCGGGACCTCGTCGCAAGGCTCCGCCGTCGGGGTTCTGGGGTCGCGGCCCTCTTCGTCTCGCGCCGCGCTGGTCGAGGAGCCTCCACGGAGGGAGAGCACCGGGCGCGGGTTGATCTGCCCCGCGGTCGCCACCGCGGCGCAGCCGCGACGGGCCCCCATTGCTCGCCCGACGTTGATGCTCCATCAGGCGCCGTTCTCGCGGCGAGCGCGGGGACTGTTGCCCCGGTCGGGCGCAGGGAACTCGCCGAGTTCCAAGAGTGGAGCTCTCGGTTGAGTACTGTCTCGCGCCGTATACGCACCGTGCCAAATCGCTTCTCTCGTGCTGTCCTCGAAACCGAGGCGGCCGGCGTCGGTCGACTTCGCCTTGGGGTGTGCCGGATCGCCGACGGGTCACCACGTCCCCGCGGCTATCCCCACCGTGTGAAAGCGAGCGGGCGGGCCAACCGGGCCTAACGGGCAGTGCCAACCAGGGTCCCAGCGGTTCCTCGTGGACCGCATTGGCCTGCGTTTTCGCGGTTGCACGCGCTTCTCTTGTTGGCTCGCGAGCCGCGTCCGCGTTCCGCTCGGGATTTACTCGTAAGGGTCTCGTAATTTGCCTCCGGACTCGACCCTCGCGATATCGGTGGCGAAAGGCACGTAGGGCTTATCGTCCGCCCGCGAGACACGTGGGAGGCTCACAGCCAGGGCGACGACGGCCCAGACAGAGGCGAAGCAGCGCAGAAAGGATACGTCGGAACGCCTCAGCTGAGGTGTCGCCCGACCTACTTCCAATTGTCGGGCAGGGGGACGGACGTTGGGTCGTCGGCATACAAGAGCGTTGGCTTGTCCGGGTCGGGAAGAAGGCCGGTGGTGTAGATCTCGGACGACAAGAGATCTGGCATCGTGCCCGACGCATCCCCCTTGTTCCACTTGATGACCTCGAAGAAGCCCATCGTGAAGCTGTCTTCTCCGGTACCGACCTGGGCATATCCGGTCACCCATGGATCTCCTGGATGAAACAGCAGATTGACCGGAGAAGATGAACCTCTACGGAAGGTGTGGACCGTTGCTTCGATGGCCAAGTTGGGGACCTCGAACGACACGGTCTTTACCAAAGTCGGCCTTGAAATTGCTTCGTCGTACAAGGATGCCGGAACCTGGAGTCGCATGAACGGTTGCGGATAGGCGTCATCAATCACGACGCCATCTCGCAGGGCGTCGCCGATTCCTCTGCCCGCGTAGAATGTATGCGACCCGTCCGCGTTCTGAAGAGCGGCGCGATCGTGCTCTCGGTTTGGTTCGGACGACGCTGATTCGCATCCACTCAGCACGATCAAGAGCAACGCGAACGCCCTGATATGGAACATCGAACTCCGTCCTTCGTGCCGCCAGCCGCCCACGCGACGCCATGGGCTTACCTCATGGACTACTTCCAGGTGGGCGGTAGCTGCACAGCTGTTGGGTTCTTATCGTACAAGAGGACCGGCATATGGTCGTCCGGCAGGAGACCGGTCGAATAGATTCTTTGAGCGAGCGCGCCCGGCATGGTGCCGCTCTCATCTTTCACCCAATGGATCACGTCAAACAGCCCCATCGTGAAGCTGTCCGGCGTGATCCCTACCTGTGCGTAGCCACTGACCCACGGATCTCCCGGGTGAAAATACAATGTCTCCGCTACGCGGGGCGAGGGGACCAGATCGGAAACGCCCACGCGTCGGGGTCGCTACTTCACGAAGGTCTTGAGGGGGAGGGAGCTGGTCTTGAGCGCGGTCGAGACTACGCCGGCGAGCTGGGTGGCGCCGGACTCGCCGAAGTGGGTACCCTCGGAGGGGGTGGCGAAGAGGGACGAGAGGTTCGTGACCGTGCGGTAGTAGGCGAGCGAGAGCGTGGTCAGATCGACGAGGGCGACGTTCTGGGCGGCGGCCAGATCGCGCACTTGCTGGTCGAGGCCGGCGAACCCCGGACTCGCGGCGGTGGCCGACTTACGGGCGACCGGGGTGAACAACACCGGGGTCGCGTTCCGGGCCCGCGCATCGTTAACGTACTTCATGAGGTTTGACTGGTAAGCAGCTATGTCGACGTCATTTTTCTGGTCATTGTGCCCGAACTGGATGAACAGGTAGTCGCCCGCCCGCATCGCGGTCCGCGCCGGGGGGAAGAACTTCGAATAGCAGCTGGCGGCGGTCTCGCCCGAGTCGGCGTAGTTGGCGACCGCGATCGCGGGGGTGAGGAACTGCGACAGCTCCTGGCCCCAGCCGCGCTCGGACGGATCGATGATGCTCGCGAGCGCCGGGTCCCAGTCGCACACGGTCGAGTCGGCGGCGATGAAGATGGTCGGGATCGTGGTCGCGGGCGCGAAGCCGAGGCCGTGCAACTTGGGCGCCGGACCGGACGCCGGAGCGTCGACGAGCACGTCGAGCACCATGCCCGGCGCCGAGTAGCCGTCGTGCTGCTCGCTGCGGACATTCACGCTGAACGTCTGTTGCACGAGCTGGCCGGCGGCGATCGACAGCTGCGGGACCACGATGCGGTAGAGCTCGGCCTGCACGCGCGCGACCGACGCCGCGGCCGGGTCGCCGAGCTCGACGGTCACCGTGTAGTTGAGGGTGTTGGTCGGAACCGGGATCGTGCAGCGGATCGGATTCGTGCCCGTGCAGCGCGAGAGCAACCCGGGATCGAGCGGCACGGCGCCGCTCGATCCACCCGCAGCGCCCGCTGCGCCTCGCCCGCCCGACCCGGCGAGCCCGGTTGCGCCGCCCGTGCCGCCACGTCCGCCCGAACCTGCGATAGATCCCGCCCCGCCCGCGCCGCCACCACGGCCCGCGCTCGACCCGCCACCGCTTCCCGCGATCGCTCCCCCGCTACTTCCCGCGGTCGCTGCGCCGCCGGCCCCCGAGCCGCCGCCCGTGCCCGCCGTCGTCACCGTGCCGCCCGTGCCCGCGGTCGTGATCGCGCCGCCGATTCCCGCGGTCGACACACCTCCGTCGGTTCCCGCGGTCGACACACCTCCGCCGGTTCCCGCCGCCGAGATCGCGCCCCCCGTCCCCGCCGAGTCGCCGCCGCTCCCCGATCCCGGCGTGGCCGTCTCTGGTCCGCACGCCGCGCCCGCCGCCAACATCAAGCCCGAAATCAAAGCCGGCCAGCGCGCATGCATCGGAAAGATTCGTGTCGTCACGCCCCGGATCCTTCGCGCCCAATCCCATCGTAAAGGTGCTTAACTGACCCGATGGCGGAGGCAGTCGACGAACGCGGCCTGATGGCCAAGCTCACCTGGCGGCTGATTCCGTTCCTGTGCCTCTGCTTCCTGGTCGCGTTCCTGGACCGCGTCAACGTGGGCTTCGCCGCGCTGCAGATGCAGACCGATTTGAAGTTCAGCGACACGGTCTATTCGCTTGGCGCCGGGATGTTCTTCATCGGGTACTTCCTGTTCGAGGTGCCGAGCAACCTGATTCTCGAGAAGGTCGGGGCGCGGATCTGGATCGCCCGCATCATGATCGTCTGGGGGGTCATCTCGGCGGGGATGATGTTCGTGCGATCGCCGACGTCGTTCTACGTCGCCCGATTCGCGCTGGGGGCCGCAGAGGCCGGTTTCTTCCCGGGCATCATCCTCTACCTCACCTACTGGTTTCCGAGCGCGCATCGCTCGCGCACGATCGCGATGTTCATGACCGCGCCGGCGTTGTCCGGCATCGTCGGCGCGCCGCTGTCCGGCTATCTGCTGGATCACCACCCCGCGTCCGTGCCCGGGTGGCAGTGGCTGTTTCTGGTCGAGGGCATTCCCTCGGTGGTGCTGGGCATCGTCGTGCTGTTCGTGTTGCCCAACGGCCCGCGCGCCGTCAAGTGGCTGAACGCGGCGGAATCCGACTGGCTCGCCCGCCGTCTCGACGGAGAGCGGGAGGAGCGAGAGCGGCACCACGCGATGAGCGTCTGGCGGACGCTCTATCACCCAAAGGTGTTGATGTTGTGCCTGGTGTATTTCCTGGTCGTGATCGGCGCCTACGGCTTCGACTTCTTCATGCCCAAGATCCTCGCCCGCGTGTTCGGCGGCGCCAGCAAGACCGAGCTCGGCCTGATCGCCGCCGTGCCGTCGCTCTACACCGTGTTCATCATGGTGATCTGGGGCCGCCGCTCGGACCGGCTTGCGGAACGACGGTGGCACGTCGTGTGGCCGGCGTTGTGGGCGGCCGGTGGGCTGGTGGTGGCGTCCTTCGACGTGGCGCCCGCGGTCGCGTTGTTCGCGGCGGCGATCGCCGTCTCTGGACGCTGGAGCTGCATCCCGCCGTTCTGGAGCTTGCCCACGGCGTTTTTGAGCGGCACGGCCGCGGCCGGGGGGATCGCGCTCATCAACGCGGTTGGTAATCTGGGCGGCTTCGTCGGGCCGTACCTCATGGGCGCGCTCAAGGACGCGACCGGGTCCTACTCGGCCGGGCTCCGGGTGCTCGCGGGCGCCTACGTCCTGGGCGGGGTGGTCGTGCTTTCGCTCCGAACCCGCGCCCCGACCCCGCGGGACCTCGCGGGCGCCGTGGAAACCCAACACGCGTGACCCCGAAGGCCGCTCCGCCGGCCGCGCTCGCGCTGCTCGAGCGGCGTCGCGCCCCGTACGCCGGCCTGCTGGCCGCGATCGTCGCCGATACGTTGGATCGATCGCCCCCGCTGCCCCATCTCCCCGTGGTCGAGCTCGGCGCCGGCGCGGGCCAGCTCCGGGCGTGGCTTCCGGCGGCGCTCGCCGCGCGCATCGTGCACACCGACGTGGCGCCCGAGGCGCTGCGCGCGCTGCGCGCCCGCGCGCCCGACGCCGATATGCGGGTCGCCGCCGCCGAGAAGCTCCCGTTCGAGGCGGCGGCGTGCGCCGCGGTCGTCGGCCTGTGCGTGTTCGACGCACTCGCCGACGAGAGGAAGGCGGTCGCCGAGGCTGCGCGCGTGCTCGCACCCGGCGGGCGCTTCGTCCACTTCCTGGACATGGCCACGCTGCTCGAATCGCCGTTTCGCAAGCTCGCTGCGTCGGGGCTCGTGCCCATCCCCAACGTGCTCGGCGATCCCGGCGACCACGAATGGCCGCTCGACATCCTGCTGCTTCAGCGTGACTGGCTGGCGGGATTGATCGACTTCGCGCGCGGCCAAGGTCACCCGCTCATCCGAAGATTCGGGCGCAGTTTCGAAATCCTTCTGGCAGCCCCCTTCGATCCGATCGTTGCCGCCCGCGCCTTCCAGCAGATCGGCGCGAGCGGCGCCGACCGCCGCGCGCTGGCCCGCGAGCTCGTGTCGGCCGCCCAGCTCGCGGCAGCGGGCGGCTACCCGCCGCTCGCGCCGGTTCCCTTCCACTCTGGCAAGTACCTGCGCAGCCTCCTCGAGACGACGTTCGCCGAAAACGCCGGGTTCGAGGTCGAGCGCTCGGAGATCGTCGCGCGGTCGGCGCTGGCGCCCGCCGAGCCCGGCGTCGCCTACCGCAGCCTATGCCTCGGCCACGAGCGCGTGTTCGACGCCCTGCCCCACCGGCTGCTGGCGCCCCCGCCCGCCCCCGCACGCGCTCCCGGCGAGATGCTGGTCGAAGCCGCGATGTTCGTGTTCGTCGCGCGCCGGCGATAGCGAAGCGCCCACGCGAGTAGCGCCAGCGCCGACGCCCGTGCCGACGCGACGGCCAGCCCCCGCGCGCCGGTGTCGTGACCGCGTCCAGCTTCGCCCGCCACGGCGCACGAGCACCCGGACCCGCTGGGTGCCGGCGGAGGCGGCGGGCTCGCAGAGCAGACAGTCGCGCTCCAAATCATCCCTGGCGACATGTCGCCCATCCCCGCAAGCGCCGCGCACGTGGCCTGGCACTGAGCGTCGGCGCGCAGGCAGGGAACGATGGCCTGGACTTGGTCGTACGACATCAGCTTGCTCCACGTCGTGCCCTGGTCCGTCGAGGTGGCGAGCGCGAACCCGTCGCCGAAGTTGTCGGTGGCGGCGTAGATCGTGCCCGCGCGCTCCGCTAGCGCGCGGATCGCCGGCGGGCGTTCGACGACCTCGAAGCGCGCGCCGCCATCGCGCGAGCGATGAAGCACGGGCGTGATCCCGGCGTCGACGACCGCGGACACCATCAGCGTCCCATCCGCGAGGCGAAGGGCTCCGGTGAGGTTGCCCATGATCGTGAGCAGCGCGGTCGCTGTCGCGCCGCCGTCGCGCGTGATTGCGACCGCCTGCTGGTCGGCGCCGATCCATCGCAGCAGCACGACCCGCGGATCCTGCGAATCGACGGCGATGATGCGCAGCAGGCCGGCGCCGAGATCGGCGAACAGGTCGTTTTCCGTCCAGTGCGCGCCGCGGTCGTCCGAGCGCGCGAGCCGCGGATGGGTGTCGACGGCGCCCGTCATCGACACATAGACGGTCGCCGGGTCGCTGCGCGCGATCTCGACGCCGCCGATGCCGTCGCCGCCCGGGGCCCGGTAGATCGCATCGCCGAAGGCCGCGGCCCCGTCTAAAGACGCGTGCACGGCATAGCGAGCGTCCGCAAACGCGATCGCGAGCACCCGATTGCCGTCACCGGGATCCGCGAAGTAGTCGGTGACGATCCGTCCGGTCAGGCTGCCGCCCGCGACGCTCCACCAGCACGTGTCATCGTCCGAGTACACGAGGGCTTGGTTGGCGACCGCGAACAACCGCCGCCGCGGCGCCGGGCCGCGCTGGTAGAGGATGCCGAACGCGTTGACGTCGCGCTCGCACGACCATTGCCACGAGCCGCCCCCGTCGTGCGAGAGCACGACGCCGAAGTTCGTGACCAGCATGATTTCCTGCGGTCGGTCCCCGGGCACGAGAACCGTCTGCGAGTCGGGGAACGCGCCATCGGCACGTGCGGCCGCGGGCGCCACCCCGAGAACCGCAGCGGCCAGCACCAGTACCCGCCCCATCACGGCGGTGTGAACGCTTCCAAGATCGCGGTGGTGCCGCTGCCGCCCAGCGCGGTCGCGCCGCCCGGCACATAGAGCTTGCCGTCGAGTCCGGCGGCGCCGGTCCCGTGGCGGGGCGTCCGCATCGGCGCGAACACGCGCCATGTGTTGGTCGCTGGGTCGTAGCCGTTGTTGTCGGGAAACACGCGGTTGGGATTGATCTCGGGCGCGTTGCCCTCGCCGCCGACAACGATGATGAGGCCGTTGACCACGCCGCCCATGCAGCCGCCGCGCGCGACCGGCATCGGCGCCTTGGCCGTCCACGTCTTGGCGACGGGATCGTAGGCGTCCATCCGGCTCTGTAGGCCGTCGGTCGGGCCGTTCGTCCGCCCGCCCACGATGTAGAAGATCCCGCCGACCGCCGCGCCGACCGCGTGGTTCCTCCCCGGGGTCGGCAGCTCGGCCAGCGTCTCCCAGGTGTTGGTCACGGTGTCGAACGCCGCAAAGTCGCGCACGGTGGGGCCGAAGCTGGCGCCGTTCGAGCCCATCGCGCCGCCCGCGACGTAGACCTTGGTTCCGATCGCCGCGGTCGCGGACGCCGCGCGCTGGGTCGGGATCGGCGCCCGCATCGTCCACGCGTTCGCGACCGGATCGTATTCGGCGCTCTGCTGTGCGCCCACCTCGCCCAGGATGTAGAGCTTGTCGGCGGTGGTGGCGACGTTCGGGTGATCGGACGCGAACGGGATGTCGGCCTTGGTCGACCAGGTGTTGGTCGTCGGATCGTAGGCCTCGAGCCGACGCGAGGACGCGCTGGTCCCGAACGCGCCGACCGCGTACACGAGGCCCTTGAGCGCGGCGACCTGGAACTCCTGGCGCGCGCCGAGCGCCATCGGCGCCAGCAGCTCCCAGCTGCCCACGCCGCCGCCCGCGCCGGTGCGGCCGCCGCCGCCCGCGCCGGTGCTGCCGCCGCCGCCCGCTGCGGTGCTACCGCCGCGTCCGCCGCTGCCGGTCGTCCCCGCGTTGGCGCCGGTCGTCCCCGCCGCGCCGGTCGCGCCCGCGTTGGCGCCCGTCGTCCCCGCCGCGCCCATCGTCCCGGCGTTGGCGCCCATCGTCCCACCGACGGCCATCGTCCCCGCCGCGCCCAGCATGCCCGCCGCGCCGGTCGTGCCTCCGGCCCCGGAGGTGCCCGCGCCGCTCGAGGTCCCTGCCGCGCCGGTCGTACCCGCGCCGCTGCTCGTGCCCGCGCCCCCGCCCGCGCCACCGTTCCCCGCGCCTCCGCCGCACGCGCCAAGCATCGACGCGACGGCGAGAACCACTCCAGCAATCCGAAGCTGCCGAACCTGCGGCATCGTCGACCTCCTGCCGGGCCTGAACGCGGATGCGTCGCCGTCCCGGAGCATGCCTTTGCGCCATCGACCTCGCAAGCCTTTCACCACCGAACACGCCCGCGCCCAGATCGGCTCACCTAAAAGCTCGCGCGCGGCCGATTTGTCGCATCGTGCGTTGCCGCGCTACGGATACGCGAACAGCTCGCGCGAACGCAGATTTCGAGGCGCGCGCTCGCCCAGCGGCGGGCTGTCGTCCTCGACGATCAGGACGCGGAACGAAACGATGCGGTTCTCGATCAGCCCGGTGCGCTCGTGGTAGCGGAGAATCCACTCCTTGAGCGCCTGGTAGTACGCGGGCTCGCTGGGCAGGTGGTTCTCGTAACCGTAGAACAGCCAGCTCGGCGCGAGGTGTTCGGGAATCTGGATCCCGGGTGCCGGGTGGCGCGGGTTCGCCACCTCGTTGAAGGGATCCACGTGGCGCCCGTCGACGGTCACGGCGTCGACCACCACGTTGAAGTCGGTCATCGGCGCGTCGGGCGCGAACATCGACCAGCCCTGAAACAGATTGAGGTAGATGACGGCCGCGTCGATGGCGGGAGGCTTGTGATGCTCGATCACGACGTGCGCGGCCCGGTTCTCCTCCAGCAGCTGGCTGGTGGCGACCATGATGCAGCCGACCACGGTGAGCTCGCGCGCGAACGGGATCCGGCGCGCGAACGCCTGGGCCAGCGGCCCCGGGCCGGTCACGCGGACACGCCGGCCCGGCGTCAACGCCGCGGCGACCCGCAACACGAGCGCGCAGATCCGAGTCCGCGCCCGCGCCCAAGAGTGCGCTCGGCGCGGCGCACGCGCCCACCAGCGCTCGAGCGCGTCCCAGTCGTCGCGGTGCACGAAGTTCGGGGTGAACGCGAGCATCGCGGGCACGAAGCTACCGAGGTTCATGCACAGGGCGAACCCGCCGTGCAGCACCACCACGAGGACGATGGCGAGCCGCCTCGTGTAGCGCACCGCGAACGGCGACAGCAGCAACAGCGGCAGCGTCCACTCGATCGCCAGTGTTCCCCACGTGAGCAGCTTGCAGAGCTCGAACGGGATCACCCCGCGCACCCAGACCGCGAACCCGGTCGCGAGCCGGTCGAGGTGGAGCACGTAGTAGACCGCGCTCCCCTCCCTCCAGCTCGCGCCCTGTTTGTGGACGGCGTTGAAGAAATAGATGAGCGCCAGCTGAAACGTCAGCGCGAGCACGCCCAGCGACGTCGCGCTGCGGGCCGCTGCCGGCCGGCCGGCCAGCACGGCGTCGACCGACCAGCGCCGTCCGGTGGGAAGGAACGTCGTCCACAAGCAGACCAGACCGAGCACGACGTCGCCGCCGTTATCGAACAGCAGCAGCCGCCCGTGCAAGCTCAGCAGGCAGATGAGGCTCAGCACCTGCGCGAGGCGGGTGTGGAACCCCACCAGCAGCATCGTGTACGCGGCCCCGCACAGCACGAAGCCGACCGCCGCCTCGTACCCGCGCGAGGCAAGCAGAAACAGCGAGAACGCGTGGCTGAACGACGGGCGCCACAGGAGCGTGTGGTTCGGCAGCAGCCCGTCGTTGGTGTACCAGAGCCCGATCTCCGCCCAGCGCTTGGCGAGATCCAGCAACAGAACCAGCGCCATCACCACGCGTCCGGCGGCGAGGCTGCGGACGTCAGCGGTGAGATACACCTCCACCGCGCGATCGACGATCCTCCCCGGGGCCAGCCGGCGCGGAATGTCGACGGTCGATGCGCTCACTGCGGTGTGCGCTTGCACGAACGGGACCAGCAGCACGGCCGCGCGTTTCTGCGCATTTACGCGCCGTGCGCCGCGGCTCGCGCGTCGAGGCCGCGCGATCCGCGACTCGGCTGTCAGAGTCGCGCGCTAGACGCTCTCGCGCGAAGCGCGACTAGCCACGGCCGGCTGGCGCGCGATCCGCGTAGCGTCCGACCAACGTCAGCGCCGCGTCGAGCGCGAACGGCTTCCGCAACGTCTCCACGTTCGACATCGTCCGATCGCCGTCCGTGAGGGAGGCGGCGGCGGTGACGACCGCGACGGGGATCTCGGCGAGGCGGGGGTCATCGAGCTGCGCGGCGCGGAACTCCAAACCCGACATCCCCGGCATCATCAAGTCGAGCAGGATGAGGAATGGGCTGAGGCCGCCCTCGAGCGCCGCCAGCGCCTTGCGGGCGTCGGCGAACGCCGCCACCTCGTACCCCTGCGACGACATGATGTCGGCGAGAATCTCGCGCAGGTCATCGTCGTCGTCGACGATCATCAGGGGCCGCGACGTCGGCGAGCTCACAGCGGCAGCTCCACCGTGAACGCCGCCCCCTCTCCCGGCGCGCTGTCGAGCTTGATGCGCCCGTTGCTCGCCTGGACGATCTTGTGAGCGATCCATAGTCCCAGGCCCAGCCCGGCATGATGCCGCGCGGCCACCGCGCGCGCGAACGGACCGAAGATCTTGTTCTGCTCGTCGGCCGGGATGCCGACCCCGTGGTCGCGGACCACGACCATCGCGCGCGCGCCCTCCGCGCGCACCGTGATCTGGATCGGTTTGCCCTCGCCGTATTTGATCGCGTTCGACATTAGATTCGTGACGACCTGGTCGATGCGCGCACCATCCCAGTGGCCTCGCACCACCTCCGCGGCGGTCAGCTCCAGGGTGATCTGCCGGCGCTGCAACTCGGGCTCGAAGCGGTCGACGATCTCACGTACCAGCATGCCGAGGTCGACCGGCCCGACCACGAGGTCCAACCCCCCGCCAGTGATGCGCGATACGTCGAGCATCTCCGACACCAGGCCGGTCAGCCGATCGATCTGGCGTTTGAGCCGCGGTAGCTGCGGCCCGCGGAGCGGGCTCGGGGTGATCTCGGTCGCCGCCTCCGGCGAGATGCCCATGAGCAGGTGATCCACCAGCAGGGACAACGCCGTCAGCGGCGTCCGCAGCTCGTGGGCCGCGACCGCGAGGAACTGATCCCGCGCCGAGATCGCGAGCCGCCGGTCCTCGAGCAGCCGCTCGCGCTCATCGGCCACCAGCCGCAGCGCGGCCTCCGCTTCGTAGCGCAGCTGGCTCGAGTAGCTGAGGTCCTCGTGCAGCACCAGCAGCCCGAGCAGCACCTGCCGCATGTCCGGGTCGGTTTCGGCGGCGATGGACTCGTCCGTAATCGAGCACCGCCGCGCCCCGATCTCACCCAGATGCAGGAGGATTCGATCGGTCGGGCTCAGATCCACCTTCGCCGCCATCCCGCGGATATTTTAACCCGACCACCGCGAAACCAACCTAAGTCAGAACCCCTTGAAGAAGTCCCAGAATCCGGGAATCGCATATTGCGCCTGTGATCCGTGGGCCTGGTCCGTGGAAGTGCAGAAGACGATCGGGTAATCGACCGGGCAACCGGTGTACTGCTGGCAGCTGAATGTCGCGGTGTTGGGGACGAACGCGATCCGGTAGGCCGCCTTGGGCGCCGACGCCATCGTGGTGCCGCCCGTGCACTTGTTGAGCGCCAGCAGCCGCTCGAGCGCCGCCACCGACCCGGCGTAGGGGTTCGACTTGTCGTTGAAGTCGTGAATCAGAAACGCGGCGATCGGGTGATCGACGCAGGTCTTGACGCCGTCGCGAATGACAGGGGGCAGCCCGCCGGTCACGCTGCCCTGCACGCGAAGCACGTCAGGGAACTGGCAGCCGAGCTCCTGCGCCAGCCATCCCCCGCTCGAGTAGCCCTCGAAGAATTGCCGGTTGGTGTCGACGCAGTAGCTCGCCTCGACCACCTTGTGAAGGGCATCGAAGTACGCGTATTCGACCGAGTCCGGCGTGATCGCTGCCGCGCCGTCGTCGAAGCAGTAGTGACAGACGTCGCCGGTGCAGCCGAGGTTGTACTCGGCCTTGTTGTAGAAGCCGGGCTCCATCGCGACCAGGATGACTTCGGCTCCCGTCACCTGTTCCATCGGATAGACCTTCAGCATGGTCGGAATCTTGTCCTGCGCCGGGCCGCAGCCGGGGCCGAGGTAGATCGTCCGGTAGGGTTTGCTCGCGTCGTATCCCGCCGGCAAGCGAACGTAGTAGAGGCGATCGGTCGCATTCGCGGCCACGCCCGGCACGGTGAGCGTGAACCTCGCGTACTGCTCGAGCGACTGTGACGGCGCCGTGCCGCAGCCACTCGACGGCGCGGGCGCTGGGATTGTCCGCACCGCGCCGATGCCACCGCCGCCCCCGGCTCCGGTGCCGCCGCTGTCGCCGGCGATCCCGACCGCGCTCCGCCCGCCGGCGCCGGTGAAGCCGGTGACGATCGGGCTCGCGGTACACGCGCCGAGCGCGCCCGCGAGTGCCACGATCCTCATCACCGCAACCAGGCCGCGCATCGGCCAGTCTCTACACCAGAAGCGCTCCCACGTCAGCATCCTGACATAGATCCGGCAGGTTACCTCTGGCCGGCATCCACGCGCCGTGCCACGATTATCCATGCCTGACGACAACCCCGAGGCGCGCGCCGCACGTGCCAGTGGCGCGATCGAAGACGTGCTGGTCGCGCGGCGCAAGGCGCTCGCGGATCTCATGCACGCGCAGTCCATGGGGCAGGGAGACCTTCAGAACGCGGTCCACGAGATCACGGAGACCGCGGTCCAGATCATGAACGTCGAGCGCTCCAGCGTCTGGCGGCTGGTGGACGACGGCGCGGCGATCCAGTGCATCGACCTCTACGAGCGCACGCCCGGCCGGCACAGCGCCGGCATTCGCATCCCGGCGACCGAGGCGCCCCGGTATTTCGAGGCGCTGCAGCGCGAGCGGACGCTTCGTGCCGACGACGCCCGCACCGATCCGCGGACGAGCGAGTTCGTCGCCGCCTACCTCGAGCCGCTGGGCATTACTTCGATGCTGGACGCGCCCATCTTCGTGCGCGGCGCGATGGTGGGTGTCGTGTGTCACGAGCACATCGGCGGACCGCGGCGCTGGAGCTTCTCCGAGGAGCTCTTGGCCGGTACGTTCGCGGACTTCGTCGCGCTGGTGCTGGAGACCGAGTCCTGGCACGGAGCCGAGAAGGCGCTTCGCTTCGAACGCGATGCGCTCGAGAGCAAGGTCGCGGAGCGGACGGCCGACTTGCGCGAGACCGAAGCCAACCTGCGCGCCCTGCTGGAGCTGTCGCCGGTGTCGATGCTGCTGACGCGGATGTCGGATCACAAGGTGGCATTCGCCAACCGGCGCGCGGCGGAGATGTTCGAGATGCCGATCGAGACCGCCGAGGGCCAGAATGCGCCCGCGTTCTGGGTCGTCGACGCCGACCGCCAGCTCTTCCTCGTGAACCTCCAGCGCGACGGGCGCGTCGACAACATGGAGGTGCAGCTGCAGACCCGCAACGGGCGCATGTTCTGGGCGCGCGTCTCCGGGCAGCGGCTGCGCTTCCGCGGCGAAGACACTCTCCTCTGCGCGATGGTCGACATCACGGAGCAGAAGCTGGCGCAGGAACGGCTGCGCGAGCTGGCGACGCGCGACGCGCTAACCGGCACGTACAACCGCGGCCACCTCGAGGAGGTGATCCGCCGCGAGCTCGAGCGCTCGGTCCGCTACACGCGGCCGCTGACGATCGCGATGCTCGACGCCGATCACTTCAAGCGCATCAACGACACCTACGGCCACGCGGTCGGGGACCAGGTGCTGCGCGCGCTGGCCGACCGCTGCAAACGGACGCTGCGTTCGAACGACGTGCTCGGCCGCTACGGCGGCGAGGAGTTCGTCGCCGTGCTCCCCGAGACGTCGCTGGAGGAAGCCGCGATCGTCGCCGAGCGCATCCGCACCGGCATCGGGGACACCCCGGTCGCGTTCCCCGGCGGCAGCGTGCCGATTACGGTGTCGATTGGCCTCGCGAGCTCGAGCCCGGGCCAGCGCCTGGAGAGCCTGCTCGGAATGGCCGACTCCGCGCTCTATGCCGCCAAGCGCGACGGCCGCAACGTCGTCCGCAGGTTCGCCACGCAACCGATGTAACGCGGACCCTCTCGCTAGCCCTCTCCCGCTTGCGGCGCAAGCGGGAGAGGGACCGGAGTTCAGGACGGCGTCCGCCGAAAAGTCACCCTCGCCCGCGAAGCGGGAGAGGGCCGGGGAGAGGGCAAGCCTTGCGAGGGGTCACTCCTCGGCGCCGAGCCAGTCGGCCTTGATGTCGGAGCCGAGCTCCTGCTCGAGGAGGGCGCGGAAGCGGCGTTTGAGGTCGTTGGCGATCTGACCCATCCGCTGCTTCGTTACCTTGAAGCGAGCTCCGAGCTCGCCCAGCGCCACCGGATCCTCGGCGGCGAGGTGGTCGGTCCAGATCGCCCGCTCGCGCGGCTCGGTCAGGCTGGCCCCGAACCGGGCCACCAGCGCCGCCAACGCCGCGCCCATCTCCAACTTGGCGACCTCGGCCTCGGGCGACTCGCTGCCCCCGGCCACCCGCTCGGAAGGCGCGAACGCGTCCTCCGGGCTCTCACCCGGCCGGGGATCGAACGGGATCTCGCGCGACTCGAGGTGCTGGCGCACCTCGTCGAGCTCCTTCTCGTCGACGTCCAGCTTGGCGGCCAGCAGCTTGGGCGTGACCTCGATACCCGCGGCGAGGAGCTTCTGCCGCTCCTTCTCGAGCCGATAGTAGAGCTTGCGGCCCGCGCGCGTGTTGCCGACGTGAATGAGCCGCGAGTTCGTCATGAGGAAGCGCAGCACGTAGGCGCGGATCCAGTACGCCGCGTAGGTGCCGAATCGCGGGCCGAGCGTCGGCTCCCAGCGCTTGACCGCCTCCATGAGACCAACGCTGCCCTCCTGGAACAGGTCCAGGATATTGGCCCACGCGCGCCGGTACTGGTACGCGATCGAGATGACGAGCCGCAGGTTGTGGACGACCAGCGTGCGCGCGGCGTCCATGTCGCCGCGCTCGCGGACGGCGACGCCCAGCGCGCGCTCCTCGGCCTCGTTGAGCCGGCGATAGCGGCGCGCCTCGGCGAGGAAACGCCCGACCGGATCGCGCTGGCGGGCGAGCTTGCCGCCTTCCTCGCGATCGATCTCGACCAGATCACCGACCAGCGCCTCACCGTCCACAGAGGCGGCGTCGGCGAGCGTGTCCTCGTCGGAGTCGTCGGCCTCGTCGTCGTGGGGTTGGGTCGTCATCCGGGCGGTCCAGCTTGTTACTATGCCTTTGCTTGTGTCTAGCACCCAAGGCCCGCCTCCGCTTGGCCGTCGCGACCGTCGTTGCGGCGCTCTCGGGCTGTCGCGCGTGGGAAACAACGACGCCGCCCCCGGCGCCGCCGACATCGGCGCCGAGCGTCGACGCCGCGGCCCCGGCGCCGCCCCCCGCCCCCCGTGGCAAGGTGATCGCGGTCCTCTACTCGGCCGACCTGCTCGCCGCGATCGAGGCGTGCGCATGCCCCGGCCATCCGCTGGGCGGCATCGCGCGGCGCGCGACCCGGGTCGCAGAGGCGCGCGCGGAAACCGACGCGGTCGTCGTGGTCGATGCCGGCGACTTGCTGTTTCGGAGCGCGGCCGAGCTCGCGGGCAAACCCGCGCCCGACAAGCGGGAGGTCGCCCGCCGCGCCTGGCTGCTCGCCGGCGTCTACCGCCGCATCGGCATCGACGCGCTCGCGCCCGGTGATCGCGACCTCGCGCTCGGGCTGCCGCTCTTGCGCCGGGTGGCCGCCGACGCGCGGCTGCCGCTCGTGTCGGCGAATCTGTACGGCCGCGACGGCGGACGGCTATTTGACGCCGATCGGGTGATCGACACCGCCGGCGTGCGGGTGGGGGTGTTCGGCGTGACCGGCCCGGCGGGGGCCGAAGACGTGAACGCGTGGCGCGCGGCCGGAATCGAGGCACGCGATCCGATCGCCGCCGCGCGCGACGCGGCCGAGAGTCTTCGCGCGCGGGGCGCCGCGATCGTGATCGCGCTGGTCCACGTCGGCGACGCGGCGACCACGCGTCGGTTGCTGGAGGCGGTGCCGGGGATCGACTGGGCGGTCGTCGGCCACGCGGGGATGCGGCACGAGACGCCCGAGAGGGTCGGCACCGCGCGCATGCTGGCGGCGATGTCCGAAGGCAAGGAGCTCGGGCGCCTCGACCTGCACGTCGTCGCCGGCTCGGTCGCGTTCGTCGATCGCGGTGAACGCGGCGACCTCGCGGCCATCCTGGCCGACCACCGGCGCCAGCGCGCGAGCGCGGACCAGCCCGTGCTCGGGATCGATCCGGCATCGCTCGCCGACTACTACGAAGGGCGCCACAAGCAGCTCGAGACGGCGATCGAGCGCGAGGCGGCGGCGCTGGCGCGGCTGCCGCGCGAGATCACCGGCAGCTGGTTCGAGAACCGGCTCCTCGCGCTCGACCCCGCCACGCCCGAGGAGCCCGGCATAGCCGGCCTGGTGGCCATGTATCGCCGAGATGGGAGGGGAAAGGGTGGGGGGCCCCCACCCTCCCGCTCCCAAACCCTCCCGCGATGAGCTCCGCGCGGCAAAGCCGCACTCCGCTCGACGCGATACGCCCGTCCCCTAGCGCACGGCCCCCGCCCTCCTCTATAGTCGCGCCACATGGCCCCCGTTCCCTGGATTTCGGCGGTCGCGGCGCTGTGGCTGGTCGGGCCCGTGCCGGCGACGCCCGCGCCGGCGCCGCCGCCGGTGGCGCCGCCCACCGCGGCGCCGACCGCGGGCGCAACCTGGGAGGTGCTGGCTCGGAGCGCGGTGCGCACCCACGACGTCGCCACCGTGCTGGGACCGTTCGTGGACCGCTGCGACGCCGAGAAGCGCGACCTCGACCGCGCGCGCTGTCGCGCCGTTGGTGCCTACCTGCGCCGCACGTTGCCGCAGCAGACGTTCGCGCTCGGCAGCGAGGACCCCGCGGCGATCTCGCTCTCCGACTACGACGCGAGCGTCAAGGGCTACCACCTTTCGCTCGCCGGCTGCATCGCGTGCACGGCGCCGGTGCCGGTCGGCCGCGGCGGCGATCCCAAGTTCGTCACGCTCAAGGTGCCCGACAAGGCGGGCCCGACGTTGGCCAAGGCGGTGCCGATCTCGCGCAGCACGTTCGGGTTCGACAGCCTCGCCGCGGCCCGCCGCTGGCTGGAGACCGAGCGCCCGTTCATGCGCGCCGAGTTCCTATTCCAACCCCAGGCCACCGACGCCGACTGGAAGTACGGCGCCAGCGAGGGCGTGGCGGTCAAGCTGGTGGGCGCGCGCGTCTACAACCGCTGCACCGGCAAGGTGTTGATGTCGAGCCCGCCGTCGGAGCACGCCGCCGACCGGCCGAGCAGCGGCGAGCGCGACCCGAGCTGCCGCAGCGCCGAGCAGGGCGCCCGCGCGTCGCAGATGGCGCGCCCCGAGGATCTTCCTATCCAGCTGTCGAAGGCCGCGATCGGCGACGCGATGGGTAACATCCGGGCGCAGGTGTTTGCCTGCTACAAGCGCTACATGGCGCCGGGCCGGCTGGAGCTGACTTACGTGGTGACCGGCGCCGGCAACGTGCAGTCGGTCGTGCTCGGCGCCGCCTACGCCGGGACGCCCACCGGCCTGTGCGCGCTGGAGGTGGCGAAGGACGCCCACTTCCCCCAGTTCCGGCTCGACCACCAGAAGTTCACGTACCCCTTCTTTTTGCGCGAGTAGCTGCGCCACTCGTTGCGCGAGTCGCTACGCTACTCGTTGCGCGACTGGGCGCCCCGTCGCGCCCGCGTTCGGGCGAGCAGCGCGATCACCGCCGCGAGGCAAAGGAACCCGAACAGATCGCCGATGGTGCGGTAGAGCCCGCCGCCCGGCAACATCGCGAGGTCCACCAGCAGCGTGAGCGGCTCGGGCGGCGGCAGCTCGTCGGGATCGACGGAGCGGGTTTGGGCGAGCACCCGGCCGCCGGCGTCGATGTGCGCCGAGATGCCGGTATTGACCGCGCGGATCATCTCCAGCCGGTGCTCGACCGAACGGAACACGGCCAGCGCCAGGTGCTGCGCCGGCTCGGCCGTGCGTCCGAACCACGCGTCGTTGGTGATGTTGATGAACGCGTTCGGGCCGAGCTTCGCGGCGCGGCGCGCGAATCCGGGCAGGATATCCTCGTAGCAGATGAGCGGGCCGAGCTTGAAGCTGCGCCCGCCCGCGTCCAGCGGGAACACCGCCGGGTCGGACCCGCGGCTGAAGTTCGACGCTTCGGGGACGAGCTTCGTGAACCACGGAACCTGGTCGTAAAACGGGATGTACTCGCCGAACAGCATCAGGAACACCTTGTCGTAGCTGCCGGTGAAGTTACCGGCGCCGTCCATCATGAACGCGGTGTTGTAGGGGTAGCGATCCTTGCCCGCGAGCGGCTTGCCGACCGCGCGGCTCACCGCCCCGAACAGGAGCGGCGTGTCGAACCCCCGCCGCACGCGCCGCGGATCGTCGGCGGGGAGATCCTGTGCGACCGCGTGAGGTGGCCTCGGCAGCGCGTACGGGTACGACGACTCCGGCCACACCATCAGCTCGGCCCCGGCGCGCGCCAGCGCGGCCGATTCGCGCTGATGCAAGCTGAGTAGCCGCGCGAACTCGCGCGGGTCCCACTTCTCGATGATGCCGACGTTGGCCTGCACGACGCCGGTCTTGACCTTGGCCGCGGCGGCGCGGCGCGCGTCGACCTGGCGTAGGCGGAGCGCGCCGTACCCGAGGTCGAGCAGGATCAGCGCGGCGGCGATCGCCGGCCCGCGCAGCGCGACCCGACGCGGCTGCTTGCGCAGCAGCCACGCGTCCAGCAGCGCGCCGTTGCACGCCAGCATCAAGGCCGTCACCCCGAGCGGCCCGGTAATGTCCGCGATCTGGATGACGCTCGGCACGAACGCCTGCGAGATCCCCAGGTAGTAGGGGAAGATCTGCGGCATCACCAGCTCGACGGTGACCATCACGAGCGGCGCCAGCAGCACGAGCGGCAGCCCCGTGCGATCGCGCATCCGCCGCACGCCCCACGAGAAGAACGCAAACGCCAACCCCTGGTACCCGACCAGCAGCGCCATGATCGGCAGCGCCTCGACGGGCGGCATGTGCCCGAACCGCTCCAACAACCCGTCCATCCAGTAAAACGCGACCGCGTTGGCGACGAACCCGGTCAACCATCCCCACAGGAACGCCTGCTTGGGCGTCGCCGCCCCCAGCGCCACCTGCATCTGTGGCCCGAGCGCCATCCACATGAGCGGCCACAGCCCGAACGTCGGCACCGACGCAAACAACATCACCGCGGCCAGCAACGACAGCCCGAGGCGAACGAGGCGCTCCCGCATGGGCCGATGTCATACCGCGAAACCGGCGCTGCTCGAACTCAGCGGCCGTAGCGCAGCAGGCGGACCTCGAGCGGGCCGTTCCACAACTTGTGCGAGACCGCGGGCTTGCGGCCGATGGCGTGCGCGAGCGACGGGTTGCCACACAAGAGCACCACGCGCCAGTCGAGGAAACGCTCGAACGTGAGCGCGATGTTCCGGTACAGCTGGTCGAGCTCGCGCGGCGCCAGGCGCTCGCCGTACGGGGGGTTGGTGGCCAGCGTGCCGCTCGGCCACCGGTGCTCGAGCGTCGCCACGTCGGCGCGTTCGAATGTGATCGCGTCGTCGACGCCGGCCGCGGCGGCGTTCTGGCGTGCGGCGCCCAGTGCCTTGGCGTCGACGTCGGCGCACAGAATCGGCGGCAGTCGGCGGTCCGACCCGGCCGCCGCTTCGACCTCGGCCTCGCCCCGCATCCGCCCCCACGTCTCGCGCGCCTCCGCCGACAGCAGTGGCCAGCGCTCGAACCCGAACCGCCGCCGCAGCCCGGGCGCGATCCCGCGCGCTGCGAGCGCGTGCTCGATCGGCAACGTGCCCGAGCCCGCCATCGGATCGACGAACGGCAACTCGGACGCCACCCCGCCCAGCGCCAGCACCGCCGCCCCCAGCGTCTCCTTGAGCGGCGCGTCCACCATCGCGACCCGATAACCGCGGCGGTGCAGCGCCTCGCCCGCCAGATCGAGGAACAAGCCCGCGCGGCCACCCGCCAGGTGGAGGACGATCGAAACGTCCGGCGACTTGGGATCGACGTTGGGACGGGTGCCGCCGGTCGCGTCGCGCAAGGCGTCCGCAATCGCGTCTTTCACCTTGAGCGCGGCGAACCCCGAGTGCGTGATCGCGGGCGTGTCCCGGATGTTGGCGTGGACCGCGAACGTGCTCCGCGTGGTCAGCCAGTCGCGCCACGCCACCGCCCGCGCACCGGCGTAGAGATCCTTCGCATCGTACGCCTGGAACTCGGCGAGCCGCACCAGCACGCCGCGATGCGCATCGCGGCGATCTCGCGGCGCAGGGCACCCTCGGTCCCACGCGCGCAGGTGACGAAGAATCGAAACACGGTGGGCGAATATACTCTCCGCCGTGCTCTACCGTCGTTTTGGCCGCACCGACCTCCGACTGTCGGTGTTCTCGTGCGGCGGAATGCGGGCGCAGCAGAGCTGGTCCGCGCACGGCGACGGTCACCGACGCGAGCCAGCAGAACTTCGAGCGGACGGTTGCGCGGGCGCTGGACCTCGGCATCAACCACTTCGAGACCGCGCGCGGCTACGGAACCAGCGAAGTCCAGTTCGGGCAGGCGCTGGGGCGCCACCGGCGCGACGCGTTCGTGCTGCAGACCAAGCTGCGGCCGCACGAGAATCAGAAGACGTTCGAAGCGCAGCTCGAGGAGTCGTTCGCACGTTTGCGCGTCAGGACCATCGACCTGCTGTCGTTCCACGGCCTGAATGCGCAGCACGACCTGGACCTGACGCTGCACGCGGGCGGGTCGTGGGAGGTCGCGGACGCGTTCCGCCGCGCCGGCCGCATCCGCCACATCGGGTTTTCGACCCACGCGCCGACCCGCCTCATCGTCGACGCCATCCGCTCCGACAAGTTCGACTACGTCAACCTCCACTACTACTACCTCTTCCAGGACAACCGGCCCGCGCTCACCGCCGCCGCCGAACGCGATCTGGGCGTATTCATCATCAGCCCCACCGACAAGGGCGGCCGGCTGCACAAGCCGTCGGACAAGCTGCGCGCGCTGTGCGCCCCGCTCGCGCCGCTCGGGTTCAACGATCTCTGGTGCCTGTCGCACCCCGAGATCCACACGCTGTCGCTGGGCGCCGCGCGGCCGTCGGACTTCGACGCCCACATCGAGGTGCTGGCGCGGCTCGATGAGGCGCCGGGGCTGCTGCCGCCCGTCGTCGAGCGCCTGGAGGCGGCCACCCGCGAGGCGCTCGGCGCCGACTTCGCCGCGCGCTGGCGGGTCGGCCTGCCGGAGTGGACTGAGGTTCCGGGCCGGATCAACCTGCGCCGCATCCTGTGGCTCGACGCGCTCGTGCGCGCCTACGACCTCGTGGACTTCGCCCAGGAACGTTACGCCGCCATGAACCCGGACGACCACTGGGTCCCGGGCGCGCGCGCCGCGGAGTTCGACGACGCCGAGATGACGGCCGCCGTCCCCGACTGGCCTTTTCGCGGCGAGATCGCCCAACGCCTGCGCGCCGCGCACGCACGCCTCCACAACCCGGTGGTCAAGCCGCAGCCCTAGCGCGCGGGAGCTGACTTCCCGTCGGGTTAGCGGGCGCCGCTGACCGGCTGTGCGGCTCGGGCGTGCAGAGCGGCCGACGCCCGCGGCCTTCCCCGCAGCATGAGCGCCGCGAGGGCGAACGCGACGAGGACGCCAATCATCGCGACGCCGTACGCGTGACGATAACCAGCGATGAGCGCGTCCGCTGGCCGCGTGCCGGTGGCGACGAGAGCGGCGGTTCGGTGCGACGCGAACGTCGCGAGGATGGCGAGGTCGATGGCCGCAGCGAGTTGCATCGACAAGTTCACGATCGCCGAGCCAAGGCCGGCATCGGGAGGCGGCACATCGGACATCGCGATGGTCAGCAAAGGCAGGAACGAAGTCCCCGCGCCCACACCCAACAGCGCGAACGTCAAGAAACGCTCGGGGAAATATGGCGCCGCCAGCGGCCTGGTTGCGAACGACCACATGGCGAGGGCGATGGCTCCGAGGCCGAACATCAGCACCGTCCGCGCTCCATGCCGCGCCATCAGGCGCGCGGCCAGGCCGCGGGACAGCACGGCCACCGTGATCGTCATCGGCAGGAATGCGAGGCCGATGCGCATCGGACCGAAACCGAGGCTGTGTGCGAGATCGAGGACGCCGAAGAAGAACGCGGCGTACATCCCCATCACCATGAACCCGCGCACGACGCTGCTGGCCATCAGGCTGCGGATACGCAACATGCGAAGTGGGAAGATCGGATTCGCCAGCCGCGTCTCGAGCACGACAAAGGCGGCGAGCTGCGCGAGCGCCGCCACACCCGGGACGACGACCGCTGGCGCGGTCCAGGGGTGGGCACCCGCCTCGATGAGGGCGTAGATGATCGTCATGGCCGCGCCGGTGACGAGGATCGATCCGATCACGTCGACGTGCCGCGTGCCAGCGAGCGTGACGTCGCGCCGAAGCACGGAGCGGGCGAGGACGAACGTGGCGACACCCACGGGAACGTTGATCAGGAAGATCCAGTGCCAGCCTAGGGTCTGGGTGAGGAGCCCGCCCAGCAGCAGGCCCACCGAGCCGCCCGAGACGCTCACGAACACGTAGCCGCTCATGGCGCGGGCCCGTTCGTCGGGGGCGGGGAACTCAGTCGCGATGATCGCGAGCACGACCGACGACGCGGCCGCCGCGCCGACACCTTGGGCGAAGCGCGCGACGATCAGCAGGCCAGCGCCCCAGGCGAGACCGCAAGCGGCCGACGCGGCGGTAAACAGCGCCAGGCCGGTCAAGAAGATGCGCCGCCGCCCGTAGAGGTCGCCGAGGCGCCCGAACAGCAGCAGCAGCCCCCCGAACGCGATGAGGTACGAGTTGGTGATCCAGGTCAGCCGCGCACCGGGAAGATGCAGGTCGGCCTGGACCGCGGGCAGGGCCACGTTCACCACCGTCGCATCGAGCACGAGCATGAACTGAGCCGCGAGCACGGCGAACAGGGCCAGCCGCTGCCGGCGGCCGGGCGAGGCCGGCGCGCCATCCGTGATGGTTACTGAATCCATGACCATCACAGTATGTATGATTATCTGGTTAGTCAATACAATAAAGCCGGGCTATCATAACAATCGTCGTGGCAGGCCGAGCATCGCAGGTTCCGCACCTCACCCGGTTGAATCGGCGCATCTATGCGAGCGCGGATCCCGAGAAGATCGGCATGACGCTCAAGCAGCTGGCGACGCTGGCGTCGCTCCGCGACCGGGGCGAGCTGCCACAGCAGATGCTTTGCGACGTCCTGCGGACCTCCCAGAACACGGTGGTGATGTGGCTCAACGAGCTCGAGGAAGCGGGCTTCATCAGCCGCGTTCGCGACCCGGACGACCGCCGCAAGCACAACGTCGCGATCACGCCCGCCGGCACGGTCGCCCTCGAGCGCGCCGAGTTAGAAATGCGGCGCCTCGAGGACGAGGCGCTCTCGGGCTTGACCGCGGATGAGCGCGCGCAGCTGCGCAAACTGATCGCCAAGGCTCTCGACGAGACATAGCGAGCTGGCCCGGTCGAGGTCCGCGCCCTCGTCCCCCGCCCTCTCATCATTCGTCACATCGTCCGGGCGCTCGCGTCGTCTGCCCCCGTCCGCGCCACCTCGGTCACACGCGCGGCGGGCGCCCGACATCGTCGCGCGTGTCCTCGAACCCCGCCGCCCGGTCGGCAACATCCGCCGATTCAAGTGCTCGCACGCGCCGGCAACTCGAGAGCGCCGCGTCGCAACCCAATCCCCCGCCGCGCCGAAACCGGAACATGCGCGCAATCAAGAGTGGGAGAAGGCGGCAGCTGCGTCTGCCGCTCGTAGCGGCGAAGACCTGGGGCGGAGCACGAAAGGGGGCGGGGCGAAAACCGCGAGG
>WNGA01004474.1_pt1 | contig 26140 bp, 20 predicted proteins | sample 5400061 | NCBI WGS metagenome assembly WNGA01 (sample SAMN13153366, study PRJNA577476) | soil metagenome | isolation source: 100 cm soil or saprolite under grassland replicate 2 | place: USA:California | collected 2016-06-15 | reverse complement strand
CGCTACGCGCACCCCTACTACTATCGCTATCGCCCAGCTCCCGTGATCATCGTAGGGCCGCGCTTCTACCACGCACCTCGCGTGGTGATCGTTCGGCCCCATCGGTATTACGCGCGCCGGTACCATCGCGGCTGGTAGCTAGGTTGCGCCGCTAACGGGAGGCGCCCGTACACCGGCGCCTCCCTTCTTTTTCTATATTCCAGTAGTGCGTATATCCCGCGACCACTTCCTTCCCCCCGATCCCAAGGCATTCCTAGCGGCCGAGCCGCCGACCGGGCGCGTCATCGTCATCGCCCCGACGCGGGCCGCCTGTGAGACCATCGAGCTGGCCCTTGGCCTGAACCTGGAAACGCTGCTCGAACGCGAGCACGGCGACGACATTCGACGTCTTGCCGGGTCGGGCCAGGGGTTTGGGATCGTGGCGGGAACGGGCACGGGCAAGACGCTCGCGATCCGAAGTATGGCGGAAACCATTCTCAAGGCGCCGCTGAGGGTTGGCGTCGTCAATCGCGAGCGCGAAGCAACCCCCGAGACGCCGACGTGGAACGTCGTCATCATCACCACCGGAATCGCCCGGCGCTGGTTCCAGGATGGCCTGATTACGGCACAAGACACCCTCGTGGTCGACGAAATCCATCAAACCTCAGCAGAGATGGAGCTGTGCTTGGCGCTCGGTAAGCGCGCGCGTTGTCGCTTCATCTGGCTGTCCGCAACCGTGGATCCGCGTTTCTACTCGAGCTATCTCGCTTCTGCAGAGGTCTTGGAGACACGGGCGTTCGATCCCGCCAAGGCCGCTCAGGTCAATATCCTGGCGGAACAACCCCTCGAGTTCTTGAACGATCGTTTCATAAAGCGCGTCATGCGTGAGCGGCGCGGTGTCGCTGTCTTCGTCCCGACTCGTGCGGAGGTCGAGCAGATCGCCAAGGAGCTTGGCGACCGCTGGCCCAATTTGGCGACTGCTTTCTATCACGGCGGCGAGCCGATTCGTGTGATTCGGCCGTTTCTTGACGGTTTGGTCAAACGGCCCTTTCTGCTGGCCATGACCGCTGCGGGCCAGTCGGCGCTCAATATTCGCGGCCTCGATACGGTAGTGATCTACGATGCCCGCTACACGAATGTGGTCGAGCGCGGCAAGAACGTGCTGACACGGGCATACCTGGGGGCGAACGAGATTCTACAGATGGCCGGCCGGGTGCATGGGCGGGTCCAACACGGAGAAGTCTACATCCTGAGTGACCGCGACCTGGCGTTTGAGGATCTCCAGCCTACCGCTCCCGAATTCCAACTCGCTGGCGATGCAGAACGGGTGGCGATTACCTGTGCTGCGATCGGCGTCGACGCTACGGAGCTCGAGTTGCCGGTGCCGCTCGATCGGCGCGCCTATCGCGACAGTGTGGAGCTTCTGACCGAACGAGGGCTCATAGAGCACGGCAGGCTAACGAGTTACGGCCGCGAGGTCGAGGCGATGCCGGTCGAGCGGCCTTGGGGGGAGCTGCTCTATCACGCGGAGCCTCCACTCGTTCCGCTCGTGGCCGTGGCCTCGAACATCGAGTCGTTGCATCGCATGACGCGAGAGGAACGGCAGCTTGGCGGCCTCATCCTGCCAGGGTCCGATCATATCACGGCGTACAACGTGTATGCGGAGGCGGTGAACAAGTACGGGTATTTGGGAGAAGTATATGGCCTGCCGCGCCACCTGTTTCGGGAAGACGAAATCGAGCGCTGGGCTGAGGAGCGGGGCGTGCTCGTGAAGGCGATCGAAGACATCGCCCTGGGGACGGCCTCTGTCTATCGCCAGCTGGAGCTCCCGTTGCCTGCGAAACTGCCGTACGGCGACCGGAAGACGCTCGAACTTTTTGCTGACCTTTTGGCCAAGATCATGCCTTTCGATCTCGTGATTGACGAGCAGACGAGTGACGGACGTGAGGCACGCGTGAGCCGGAGCTCGGTCTGCGGCAGCTGGGGTGCGATTGGCGGATCGCTTCGCTATTTCGCCGACCGCTTTGGGGTCCCGCGGGCAAGCATCGAGGGAACTCAGATCCCCGAGCGTGCCATTCGGCGATTCGCGCGCAGAGGCAGGCCTGAAGTGGTGTTCGAGCGCCAGCGACGGGGGGGGCGCGAAGGACTGATGATCGTGCGGATGGTAGAATACTTCGGCCTTACGCTCGACCGGGAAGTGGAGCCACTCCCAAGTCCATTCCCTGAGGAGCTCGCTGAATCAGCCCTCCGGGCATTAGTGGAAGCCCTGCTGGCCGGCGAAACGCCTCATCCGGATCAGGGGAGGGTGCGGCGGGCATTGGAGCGGTTCGGATACTATTGGCGTCGTTCGGGTGGCCGGCTGAGCCAGGCACGGAGCGAGCACGTCGCCGAGCAAATCGCCGCGCAGCTCGCGAGCGTGATTTCCTGGGATTCGTTCATCGGGACTCGGATTGTCATCGATCCCGACGCGGCTATCCCGGAGGGCGAACGGCACCGGCTCGATGCCCTGCCCTCATCAGTGTTTCTCTACGGCGACCGAGTGCCCATGGATTACGACGTCGAGCACGGCGTGGGCGTGGTTCGGCTCCGCCTGAAGGAGGGGCAGGCCCGCCGGCTGCATCCCAAGGACCTGCCGCCTTTCGACCGGCCAGTCCGCTTCACCGTGACGCGCGGCAAGCACGACGCGGTACGGGCCAGCTCACTCGACGAGCTGCGGCAGGGATTGCGGAGTTTAAGCAGCGCGCACCGCGCGCGGGTGGTGCGCGGCGGCCGCCGGCCGCGACGCCGCTAGGCCTTCTCAGTAACCTCGAGCAGGGTTAACCAAAGAGCGTCGTAAGCGTCTTTCGCATCAGCGAGTGGTACGCCTGCGGCAAGCGCGATGGCAGAACCATCGATCACCGCGTCTCGAGCTGCGTCCTCGAATTCGGCGTTCTTGGCCGATCGGTCAACTAGGCCGGCAGAGCAGAGGCTGAGCCATGCGCGCCCCGTCCCGTCCTCGGCTTGGCGGCGCAGCTCCTCCCAGCAGGCGTCCAAACCAGCCGCCCCGGGGGCACTGGCCAGCGCGCGCTGGATTGCGGCGGTCCGCGACTCGGCGATTTGGGATGCGGCCGCGCGCAGCAACCGGCCGCGTGATGCGTAGTGATAGAGGATCAGGCCTTTGACGACTCCAGCGCGCCGAGCGACAGCATCGAGGGTAAAGCCTTCGACGCCTCCGCGCTGTAGGGTCTGCACGGCGGCGGCGAGGATGTTCGAACGGGTGGAGGCGGCGTCCTTGGGCACGTTGTTGTCCCGGCGGTCAATAATGCGAGTCAGCAGGGAGGGCGCAAGCCGAAACAAACCAGCAACCTTTTGCCCTATGAGCGAGTCTCATCTTGACACGAATCTAACAGCCCGTTTGGTCCGGATGAAACCTTGGACATACAAGTTTTGTATGAGGATAACCAACCAATGATCGACAGACCTGTCAGCCCTGCGGGAAACCTGCCCGCCACCTTTTCTCCCCTGGTGCGCGCCGTTATCGACTCCGTCACCGAGGGCATCGTCATCTTCGACCAGCAAGGCCGGTTGTTGTATGCCAATACGTCGGCGCGACGGGCGATCGACGGGCAAAACGGCGATGTACGCAATCGACTGCAGAGTCTTGGCGCCCGGTTCGCTCCGCTGAAGAACGGCACGCAGAGTCTCGGCGAAGCAGCGATCCTTCCTCCGACCGGTGCTCTGACTCTCGCCGAACGTGAACGGCAGGCCATCACCACAACGTTGCAAGACACGAGTGGCAAGCTCGCAGAAACGGCGCGACGACTCGGCATCAGCCGCACGACGCTGTGGAGACGTCTCAAGTCCTACGGAATGGAAGGCTTCCGCGCCTCTCCCTAGGCTCCTAGCTTCTCCGGGGGATGGCCTCCCCCGCACCGCAGCCATTCGTCATTGAGGAATACGTCCGTTGGTCCGACGTAGACTTCGCCGGGATCATTTTCTACGGTTCCTACGTGCGCCTTTTCGAGATCGCCGAGACCGAAATGTTTCGGCACTGCGGCCTCGCGTACGCCAGGATGTTCGACGAGTACGACATCTTTCTGCCTCGCAAAGCGGTACACAGTGAGTTCTACTGGCCGGCCCGACTCGATGATCGCTTACGCATCGCCGCCTATGTAGGCAAAATCGGCACCAAGTCTCTGACGCTTCACTTTGACGTCGTCCGACCGGACGCGGCCGCGCTTGGAGCTGCAGGATGGATGGTGCTGGTCTGTGTCGATCGAGAAAAACTGAAGCCCACGCCGCTGCCGACGGGATTGATCGCGTCCTTGAAGCCGCACACGCTCAGTCCCGAAGCCGCGCGTAAGTCTCTGGGAGTCGCACCATCTCCTCGCTAAGAGCAGTCCCTGCCTTGCTGATGCTTCTGACGTGCTGCGATGGACGTGATGCGGGAGGGAGCGCGCAGCAGCCGTTGCTCGTCGACGCGATGGTGGCATTTCCGCCGCGAGACACTATCCGCTTTTCGCTTCCGGCGACGACGTATCGCTGTACCGATGGACGATCGATACTGCTCGAGGCGGTGAGTCCCGAAGGCAGCGGCGTGCTGGTGCGTTTGCGCTTCCGCGACAGCCTCGTGTCGGCTGCCTATCCGGTTGTCCTGCCGGGCGACACAACCGCGCCTAGTGCCATGGTTGTGGTGCGCTACCTGGTTCGCGACGTGACGCGTGCATTCTTCTTCGACAGCGGCTTGGTCCAAGTCCGGCGCGAGGGAGCCACGGTGGGCGGCCGCGCCGACGGATCAGGAATCGAGAACGCCATTCGGACGCCAACGCACATCGTGTATCACGACGTCCCATTGCCGGTGCGCTCGGACACGGTGTCGTGCACCTTCCAGCCGTGACGACATCGCGCGACGTACGCGTCGGCTTCATCGGGTCGGGATTCGCACGTCGGGTGCAACTGCCGGCCCTCGCTCTCGTGCCGGGGACCAAGCCCACGGCCGTCGCCAGCGGCCACCGTGCCAACGCAGAGGCGGTGGCGCGAGAGTTCGGCCTGCAGCACGTCTTCACTGATGGAGCGGAGCTCGCCCGGTCCGCTGACGTGGATCTCGTGATCGTGTCATCCACACCCGATACGCACGCGCGCTATGCGATCGCGGCGTTGGAAGCCGGGAAGCACGTGCTATGCGAAAAGCCAATGGCGATCGACGCCTTTGAGGCGTCGCAGATGGTGACAGCATCCGAACAGCATCCCGACAGAATAGCCTGGATTGACCACGAATTGCGCTATGAGCCCAACCGGCGCCGCGCGCGCGAGCTGATTCGGTCCAATGCGATCGGCGAGCTCCGCCACATGGAACTGTCGCTCAAACCCTATCTGCGAGGAGACGGCCGGCCGCAGGCTTCCGATGCGCCATGGAGCTGGTGGTCGGACGCGTCGCGCGGCGGCGGCATCCTGGGTGCGGTCGGGTCGCACTTGATCGACCTATGCCGGTTCTGGAGCGGCAGCGAGATCACGCACGTCGCCGGGTTAGCCGAGACGTTCGTCAAGCAGCGCACGGACCAGACGGGCGCAGTGCATCCGGTTACCGCGGATGATTACGCGAGTTGCGTGCTCCAAACCGGAAGCGGCGCCGTCGCCACCATCACCTTGAGTACCGTCGCCCACCACGGTCCGGGCCATCTCGGGCAAGTGACGGGAAGCGAGGGAACGCTGCTGCTCAGCGGCGAAACCAAGCTCGAGTTAGGCAAGTCGGGTGGACCACTCGAGGACATCTCTGCGCCCGACGATCTCTGGGAAACGATGAAGCCGAACAACATGTGGGCGCGTTCGTTCGTCCGGTTGATGCGTGAAATGGTGCAGGTGATCCGGGGCGGCGGGGGGGGCGGCGGGGGCGGCGGTGCGCCGCGTGGCGAACCGGCCACGTTCCGCGATGGCTGGCAAGTGCAGCGCGTGCTCGACGCGATCCGCGGCGGGCGCGGTGTCCAGTTAGATTGAGGCCGTGGAACAGACTTATTTCCGCAAGGGATTCGGGCTCAAGGGCGTCATCGAAGGGGCGCTCACAGCCGACTACCACAGCCGCGTGGTCGATCGCATTCGCGAGTCGGGATACAGGCTCGAGGTCGGCGACCTGACATTCCGGCTCGCCGGCGAGTTTGGCTTCTGTTACGGCGTGGACCGCGCGGTCGAGTACGCGTACGAAACGCGCACCAAGTTTCCCGACAAGCGGACGTTTCTGGTCGGCGAGATCATCCACAACCCACACGTCAATCAGAAGCTTGCCGCCATGGGCGTCGACTTTTTGCACCGGCCCGAAGGGGGGAACGGTGAGTTCGACTTCAGCGCCGTGACCGCAGACGACGTCGTCATCCTGCCCGCATTCGGCGTGACCGTACGAGACTTCGAGCGGCTGCGCGCCATTGGCTGCGTGCTCGTCGACACGACGTGCGGATCGGTACTGAACGTCTGGAAGCGCGTCGAGGTGTACGCGCGCGATGGCTTCACCGCGCTGATCCACGGTAAGAACTACCACGAAGAGACGAAGGCCACGTCGAGTCAGGTGAATAAATATCCCGGGGGCAAATACCTCGTCGTCCGCGACATGAATGAAGCGCGGGTTGTCTGCGAATACATCGAAGGACGGGGGACCAAGGAGGGTTTTCTCGAGCAGTTCACAGGCAAGGTGACGCCGGGGTTCGATCCTGACCACGACTTGCAGCGTGTAGGTGTGGCCAATCAGACCACGATGCTCTCGGGAGAATCGCTCGCCATCGCCGGTGAGGTGGGAAAGAGCATGGCGCGGCGCTGGGGCGCCGAAGCCCTCGGCGAGCATTTCCGCACTTTCGACACGATCTGTTCTGCGACGCAGGAACGGCAGGATGCCGTGCTCAAGCTGATCGCCGAGCCGCTCGATTTGATGGTCGTGATCGGCGGCTACAACTCGAGCAACACGACCCATCTCGCGGCCATCTGCAACGAGAAGGTCACCACCTACCACATCGAGGACGCGGCGTGCATCGATGTGGAGGATGGGAGCATCCGCCATCGTCCGGTGGGTATGCATTCGACCGAAGCGCGTCGCGAGCGGTGGCTACCCGAAGGCCGGTTGATCATTGGCATCACGGCGGGCGCGTCGACGCCCAACAACAAGATCGGGGAGACCATCGAGCGTATCGCCGCCCTTCGCGGATAGCAGGTTTTCGGGTATATTTCGGGTCTTATGCCGCTGTCGCGTTTCCATCCCGTCATCGAACGCTGGTTCTCCAATCGCTTCGCGGAGCCCACAGAGCCCCAGAGACGCGCCTGGCCCGTGATTCAGGAAGGCGGCGACGCGCTCATCGCGGCGCCGACGGGCTCGGGTAAGACCTTCGCGGCGTTCCTGTCCGCTATCGACGGGTTGGTGCGCCAGGGATTGAACGGCGAGCTGCGCGATGAGATGCAGGTGGTGTATGTCTCACCGCTCAAAGCGCTGTCGAATGACGTCCAGAAGAACCTGTCGGAGCCGCTGGCGGAGATTCGCGGGGCGCTTGCAGAGCAGGGGCTGTCCGACGTCGAGGTCCGAACGCTGGTCCGCACAGGCGACACGCCGCAGTCGGAGCGGCAGGCCATGCTCAGTCGCCCACCCCACATCCTCGTCACGACGCCGGAATCGCTCTACCTCATCCTCACGTCCGAACGCGCCCGCGAGATGCTGCGGTCGGTGCGGACGGTGATCGTGGACGAGATCCATGCGGTGGCGCGGGACAAACGGGGGAGCCACCTCGCGCTGTCATTGGCCCGGCTCGACGCGCTCATAGGAAAGCGCCCCCAGAGAATCGGCTTGTCGGCCACTCAGCGGCCGATCGAGGAGATCGCGCAGTTCCTCGTAGGAACCGGTCAGCCGCTGCCGACGATTGTCGACGCCGGCCACATCCGGACCCTGGATTTGGCTCTCGAAATTCCGTTGTCGCCGCTCGAGGCAGTGATGTCGGCCGAGGTCTGGGAAGAGGTCAATACCCGGATCGCCGACCTGATCTCGCAGCACAAGACGACGCTGGTGTTCGTGAATACCAGGCGCCTGTGCGAGCGGCTCACGATGCATCTCTCCGAACGCCTCGGCGCCGACCACGTCACGAGCCACCACGGAAGCCTGTCGCGCGAAAAGCGATTCGAAGCGGAGGAGCGACTGAAGCGCGGCGAGCTCCAGGCGCTCGTCGCCACCGCCTCGCTCGAGCTCGGCATCGACATCGGTAGCGTCGATCTGGTCATCCAGGTGGGATCGACCCGGTCGATCGCCACGCTGTTGCAGCGGGTCGGCCGAGCGGGGCACCGCCTGGGCGCGATTCCCAAGGGCCGGCTGTTCCCACTGTCCCGCGACGAGCTCATTGAATGCGCCGCCATGCTACGCGCGACGCGCGAGGGGCGGCTGGATCGTCTCATCATCCCTGACAAACCGCTGGACATCCTTGCCCAACAGATCGTGGCCGCCGCTGCGGGCGAGGAGTGGGATGAAAACGATCTCTATGCGCGGGTGCGATCAGCCTACCCCTACAGGGATCTCGCCCGCAAAGAGTTCGATGACGTCGTCCAGATGCTGGCTGACGGGTTCACGACCCGGCGTGGACGACGCAGCGCGCACATCCACTACGACGGCATCAACAAGAAGCTCAAGGGTCGCCGCGGCGCGCGGATCGCCGCCATCACGTCGGGCGGGGCCATCCCAGATCTGGGCGACTATCGGGTGATCCTCGAGCCGACGGAGACCTTCGTCGGCACGCTGAACGAGGACTTCGCGATCGAGAGCACGCCCGGCGACATCTTCCAGCTGGGCAACATGTCGTACCAGGTCGTCAAGGTTGAGTCAGGGCAGGTGCGGGTCGCCGACGCCAAGGGACAGCCGCCGACGTTGCCGTTCTGGCTGGGCGAGGCACCGGGCCGCACCAACGAGCTGTCGGAAGAGGTCTCGCGGCTCCGCCAGGATATCGCCGACCGGTTGGACGACTCACCGGCGGCGATTCAGTGGCTCGTCGAGACGATCGGCATGAACGAGGCCGGCGCGCGCACGATCGTCGAATATCTCGGCGCGACGCGGCAGATCCTCGGTACCATCCCGACGCAGAAATGTCTGGTCCTCGAGCGGTTCTTCGACGAGGCGGGCGGGATGCAGCTGGTATTGCACGCCCCGTTCGGCAGCCGGATCAACCGCGCCTGGGGACTCGCTCTGCGCAAACGGTTCTGTCGCAGCTTCAACTTCGAGCTGCAGGCCGCGGCGACCGAAGACGCGATCATCCTATCGCTGGGACCGCAGCACAGTTTCCCGCTCGAGGATGTCTTCCAGTACCTGAAGCCGGCGACCGCGGAGCACCTGCTCGTGCAGGCGATGCTCGACGCGCCGGTGTTCGGAACGCGCTGGCGCTGGAACGCGACGCGTGCCCTCGCGGTGCTGCGGTTCCGCGGCGGCCGCAAGGTGCCGACGCCACTGCAACGGATGGAAGCCGAGGATCTGGTCGCCGCGGTGTTCCCCGATCAGCTCGCGTGTCCCGAGAACCTGGTCGGTGACCGCGAGATCCCCGATCACCCGCTGGTCAATCAGACGATCGCAGATTGCCTGCTCGAGGCGATGGATTTCCCCGGCTTGAAGCGTGTGCTCGAAGGGATGGAGGCGGGAGAGTTCACGCTGATCGCCCGAGATACGACCGAGCCGTCACCGCTCTGCCACGAAGTCCTGAACGCCCGGCCCTACGCCTTCCTCGACGACGCCCCCCTCGAGGAGCGCCGCACGCAAGCCGTGATTACGCGCCGCGGTCTCGACGTGAAGACGGCCGACGAATTCGGCAAACTCGACCAGTCCGCGATCGACCTCGTGCGCGAACAGGCATGGCCCGATCCCGAAACGGGGGATGAACTCCATGACGCGCTGCTCATCATGGGCGCAGTGCCAAGCGTAGAAGCCGGAACGCAGGCGTCATGGAAGGATAAATACGACAGCCTGGTCAGCGCCGGCCGGGTGACGACGGTGGATGGACGGTTGTGGGTGGCGACTGAGCGGTTGCCGATGGTGCAGGCCGCGTTCCCGGGCGTCCCGAACGAGCCGATTGTCACCCCGCCGGAGCGCGAACAGGCAAAGGCATGGAGCCGAGAGGACGCGATCCGCGAATTGGCGCGGGGCCGGCTGGAAGTGGTCGGACCGACCACGGCGGCGGACGTCGCCGAGGCTCTTGGGCTTCCGCTTGGCGACGTCGACTTTGCACTCGCGGGACTCGAGCACGAAGGCTTCGCGCTGCGAGGTCGCTTCTCGAGCGGCGTCGAAGGGACCGAATGGTGCGAGCGCCGGCTGCTGGCGCGCATCCATCGCTACACCCTCGATCGCCTACGCAAGGAGATCGAGCCCGTTGCCGCCGCGGACTTCCTGCGCTTCCTCTTCAAGTGGCAGCGGCTCGCCACCGGATCGCGCGCGGAGGGCCCCGAGGGTCTGGCGGCCGTCCTCGACCTGCTCGATGGCTACGAGTTGGCGGCGGGGGCGTGGGAATCGGATGTGCTGCCGGCGCGGCTTACCGATTACGATCCGCTCTGGCTCGACGGGTTGTGTCTCTCGGGCGAAATCGCGTGGGGACGACTGACCGCAATTCGAAATGCGGAAGTCGGAATGCGAAATCGAAAGGTTGGGCCAGTGCGCTCGACGCCCATCGCGCTCTTCCGGCGCGAGCGAGGCGAGGTGTGGAGAGCGGGAACTCCAGACGTCAATCCCACGACCCTGCCGCTCTCGTCAACGGGGAAGGCGCTGCTCACGGCGTTCGAGACGCGCGGCGCTCTGTTTTTCGGCGATCTCGTCAACGCGACGGGATTGCTGCGGACCGAAGTCGAGAAGGGGCTTGCCGAGCTGGTCGCGTGGGGGCTCGTCTCATCGGACAGCTTCGCCGGACTGCGCGCGCTGCTTGTGCCATCCGATCGCCGGCGCCCCCTCGGCGGCGGGTATCGGCGCCGCGGCAGAATCGCGCCGTTCGGCGTCGAGACGGCGGGTCGGTGGGCTCGTACCCACGGCCGGCCGCCGGTCCCAGAGGAGCAGATCGCCGAGGCGATCGCGTGGCAGCTACTCCGGCGCTACGGCGTCGTATTCCGGCGGCTCGTGCAGCGCGAGACGCTGCTCGCTCCATGGCGCGACATTCTCCGGGTCTATCGGCGGCTCGAGGCGCGGGGCGAGATCCGCGGCGGACGGTTCGTCGGAGGATTCTCAGGCGAGCAGTACGCGCTGCCGGAAGCGATCGGACTACTGCGGACCACGCGCCGGGAGCGGGGAGAAGGCGAGCTGATCGCGGTGAGTGGCGCCGATCCCTTGAACCTGGTCGGCATCCTCACGCCGGGCGAAGCGGTTCCCGCGATCACCACCAATCGCATCCTGTACCGCGACGGTGTGCCGATCGTGGCGAAAGAAGGGGAAGGGAAAGGTGAACGGTTCCTGGTGGATGTCCCGGCCGAAGAACGCGACATCCTGCGCGGCGCACTGCTGCGGCGGCGGCCCGCGCCGCTGGTACGCACCTACCTGGGGAAGAGTAAGGCGGCCGGCTAGGCTTTCAGCTTTTCCAGGTACTTGCTGCGCAGCTTCGCGACTTTCGGTGCAATGACCGCGCGGCAGTACGGCTGGTTCGCGTTCCTTCTGTAGTACTCGCGGTGGTATTCCTCGGCAGGATAAAAGGCCTTGAGCGGCTCGATCTTCGTCACGATCGGATCGTCGAACACGTGCTCAGCCTCGAGCTCGCGCACGACCTCCTCGGCCGCGCGCCGCTGCTCGTCATCATGATAGAAGATGGCCGAGCGATACTGGGTACCCACGTCGCCGCCCTGGCGGTCGAGCGTGGTCGGATCGTGCAGCGTGAAGAACACACCGAGCAAGTCCCGGTAGGAGTGCTCGTCTGGGTCGAATGTCACCTGCACCACCTCGGCGTGCCCCGTCGTGCCGGTGCAAACCGCCTCGTAGCTGGGATTGAGTACGTGCCCGCCGGAATACCCCGAGACGACTTTCGTGGCGCCGCGCAGCTGCTCGAAAACCGCCTCGAGACACCAGAAGCAGCCGCCAGCCAGAGTGGCCAATTGTGTGCTCATGTCTTCATTCTCGCCGGGCTGTCAAGCGGATGGAGTCCGCCAGACTGCGCAGGAACGGAGCGAAATCCACGCCCTGCGCCGCCAGCTCGCGATAATGACCGAGTCCCAGCTCAAAGGAGCCGGCGGCACGCGCCGTGTCGTGTTTGGCTCGCCAGGCGACGCCCTGCACCAGCTCGGCATAGACCCGAACCGCGCGGGTCGCGCCGTTCGCCGGATCGAGCGCCTGTTCGAGAAGGTCCAACGCGCTGTCGGGTTGTCCGGCTCGCAGCTGCGTCCGGGCGAGGTCGATGAGGCGGACCGGATCGCGCGGCGCCGGCGGGGCGAGATTGAAGCGGTAGGAGACGAGACTGCGCACCGGTTTTCCGGCAATGCGCGCCGGGCTAAACAGGACGCTTGACAGCGTCCGTTTCAGCGGCGTGCTGAACGCGGAGTCTGGAGTTTCGAGAATCTCGATGTTGCGCTCGTCTACGCGTCCGAGCGTATCCACGAGTATTCGCACAACCGCCGGGCCCGACACTCGGCGGCGGCGCAGCTCGCGCGGGTAGACAAACTGCGGTACGGTCAACCACCGCACCGGCTGATCGAGATCCCAAGCCCGGAAGGTCCGAATCGCGCGGGACTCCACGTCAAGAAGATTCGCCAGCCCGGGCGAGATGGTGTCGAGCCCACGGACGCCAGGATCGGGATAGAGTACCAGCGCGCGCCGCAAGCTGAGCCGGGCGAGCTGGTAATGGGCACGTTGGTATTCCAGAACGCCACGCCAGACGTACGCCCAGGAGCTGTCCATGATGTATGGGGCGCTCTCGAGCGCGTCAGACAATTCTGCGTCTGCGCTGTCCCACTGCCTGGCGGCAATGTGTGCCTTCGCTGCGGCGAGAAGCTGCGCGCTACTGTTTTGTGCGGCTCGGGCAGAGGCAACGGGGACGACCGCGAAAAGAACTAGTGCGAGGCGATGTATCGTAACACGACCAGGCTGAAGTAGGCGGGGTTGCCGGTGTGCGGCGGATGGCCGGCACCGGGAATGACGACGGTTGTGTCGTTCTGCAGGCAACGCGCCAGTTCATCGGTGATCAGCTGAAACATGCGCGGACTTCGCTCGCCCCGAACGAGCAGCACCGGCGTCGTGATGCGACCGAGCTCGGCGCACGTGACCGGCGGCAGGTAGTCGGCGCGCTCCGCGAGCATTTCGCGGCGCAACTCGAAGGCATGGGCGAGCAGGGTCGCGCGACCGGCGGCCGTGAGCCGGTTGAATGCACCACGTCCCGTGGTGGCGTCGAAGAACAGTCGCACGCCGGCGACCGAGTCGCGGCGCGCGAAGGCGGCACGCGCCGGATCGAGCGCGTACGTAAAGAAGGTGCGTCGCGCGGCGTCGCCCTCTTCGGACGCCGTGAGGAGCGAGAAGATCGGCGGCTCGGCAAGCACTAGGCCGCGCACGAGCTGGGGGTGGTCACGCACGAGCTGCAACGCGGTGTACGCGCCATACGACGAACCAATGATCTCGGCCGGCGCGAGGTCCAGCGTCAGCAGCATGGCGGCGAGATCCTCGGAATGCAGCTTGGGCGAGTACGTCTGATTGTCCTCGACCTGGGGATTCGGCCGGTGATAGCGCCTACTGTACACGAGCACGCGGTAACGCTGCGCGAACAGGTTTTCCTGGCCGCCCCACGAATTCAGATCCGCGAGCGTGCCGTGCACGAAAACGACCGGAGGCGCACCGCTGTCGCCGGTGACGCGGTAGGTCAGGCGGGTACCGTTGAAGGTCGTCGCGTGGAGCGTGCGATCGAACGTGCGGAGCGGAGGGGCGGCCGGCCCTCCCGCAGGGGCGCCGTTTTCAGGCCCGGGGTTTCCGCCGCAGGCGGCGAGCAGCAGGCAGCAGGCGAGGATTCGCATTCGTACAGGATCGCTGATCGCGCCTGGATGCGCCATTACCTGACCAGCCATGCGGCCGCGGCGGCGACTTTTTGCTCGGCGCGCCACCGGCCCACACGCTCACCCAGCGTGGCGACCTTGTGCTTCGCCTCGGTGGGGGATCGGCGGAGGACTTTGCCCAGCAGCTCGTAGACCTCGCGCTCCAGAACGACGCGAACGGTAACACCGCACTGCTCGAGCGCCGCGACGAGAACGGTCCGAAACAGTCGCCCCTCGGAGGCATGGGCTCGCATATGCTGGTTGGCGATGCTCGCTGGATCCGTCAACGACGAAACGACGACGCCGGCATAGCGCACGCGGTGCTCGCGGTAATCGGCGAGCAAGGCGGCGACACTCCGGCCCGAAAAGCGCTCGATACCACGCACCAGGCGAGTCACCTTGGCGGTGTCGGTCTGTGCGGTCCCGAAGTCGGCGTGATACGGTTGCCGCGAGTCCGGCACGCCGGGGTCCGCCAACTCGATGACACGGCTGTCGACGACCGTGGGAGGGGAATTCGCGATCAGGACGGCAGCCGCCCAGCCTGTCTTCACGCGAAAGCCCAGGGTGCAGGATGCTCGAGCGCTCATCCCCAATCCTTCGAGTCGGGAGCGACGCGGCGCATCGCTTTCAAAAACGTGAATGCGTGGGGCGTGTCGCGCGCGGCGTCGAACCCTGAGGCAGCTGCGCCGCGCGTCGCACGCCCCACGTCACTCTGCAATCCCTCGACCTTCTCCGCCAGCACATTCACGGTCCCATCGTCCTTTGCGAGCTTGCCGGTGACCAACACGAACGGCTCGCCACGCACCGCCGCGCGATAGCGATCGTAGACGTCTGGTCGCACGATCACGTTCGTCATTCCGCTTTCATCTTCGACCAGGAGGAAGACTATGCCCTTGGCGGTCTCGGGTCGCTGGCGAGCGACGACCAGCCCGGCCACCTGACATTTCACGCCGGCGTTCAAGTCGTCTAGATCGCGATTGAGCGTGAGCCCCGGTGGTAAGGCATTGCGTACCAGAGACAAGGGATGCCCACTGGCCGAGAATCCGAGCGTGGCATACTCAGCGAGCAGGCGCTCGTGGGGCGCAAGGCCGCCAAACGCCAGCTGCTCATGTGGGTGGTTCAGCGCGAGCTCGAGCTGCCGCCGGCCGCGGCCGTCGCCCGATTGGGAGGCCTTGGGCGGCAGCCAGAGGCCGACCTGCCATAACAATTCGCGCCTGGTAAGACCGAATCCATCGCCACCGCCGACCCACATGAGTGCTTCGACGCCCAAGCGTTTGAGCTTTGGCGGCGCGCGTCGCACGAAATCTCCCACGCTCTTGAACGGTCCATGTTGTTCTCGCTCGAGAACGGTATCTGTCGCAGTCTCTTCGCTCCAGTGGCGAACGAAGCCAAGCCCGATGCGCACCGTCCCGTTTTCGACGGTGCACCAGACATCGCTTTGGTTGATATCGGGCAGTCGCATTTCGATGCCATTGCGCATGGCGTCGCGACCCAGCGCATCGATCGAGTAGAAGCCCATCGGCTGATTGTTGAACAGCGAGACGTAGTACTCGACGGGGTGATAATGTCTGAGCCAGGCCGATTGATACGCGAGCAGTCCAAACGCTGCGGCATGCGACTTGGGGAATCCGAACTCGCTGAATGCGATCACCTGGCCGAACACCTTCTCGGCCGTGGCCTCGGGGACGCCACGAGCGAGGGCACCGTCGCGGAATTCCTCCCAGAAGCCGGCCATCAGATCGTGCGAGCGGCGACGGCTCATCGCGCGCCGTAACGCTTCCGCCTGTCCCGTCGTGAATCCGGCGAGCGCCTGGCAGACTTGCAGCACCTGATCCTGATAGAGGATGACGCCGAGAGTTTCCTCGAGACAATCACGAAGCAGAGGATGATCAACGGGGGGTTGATAGGGCCGCCCCGCCGCCGCCGCTTTTCTCGCCGCCTCCCGCCGCCTGACGTACGGGTTCACCGCACCGCCGACGATCGGTCCCGGCCGTACGATCGCAACTTCGACCGCGAGGTCTTCGAGATTCCGCGGCCGGCTCCGCCGGATCATCTGGATCTGCGCGCGGCTCTCGATCTGGAACAGGCCGATCGTGTCACCGGCGCAGATGCGGTCGTAGATCGCAGGGTCCTCGAAGTCGATGCGCGAGAGATCGGGCGCTATGCCTGTCCGGCGCGTGATCAGCTCGACGCATTCCTCCACGAGTGACAGCATGCCGAGCGCGAGGAAATCGATTTTGATGAAGCGCGCGTCGTCGCAGGAATCCTTGTCCCACTGGCAGACGACGCGGTCTGCCATCGCGGCCCGCTCGAGCGGGACCAGCTCCACGAGCGGCCGCGACGAAATCACCATCCCTCCCGGATGCTGTGAGACGTGGCGGGGCAGCCCGCGGATCTCCTGGGCGAGCTGGCACAACTCCTTCCAGAGCGGCGCATCTTTGCGGCCGGCAAAACCGGGTAGGTGCTCGAGCTCGTCCGACAGTCCGTCTGCCCGGCCGTCCGACAGTTTTGCGACGAGCTCGATCTCGCCCAATGGCAGGTCGAGTGCTTTGCCGATTTCGCGCACGGCCGACCGCAATCGATAGGTGGGGAAGGAGCACACGAGCCCTGCATGCTCGGCGCCATAGCGTGAGTACACGCGGCGGATCAACTCCTCACGGATCTCACGCGGGAAATCGAGATCGATGTCGGGCACCGACGCGAGCGACTCGTTCAGGAAGCGGCCCAGAAAGAGCTTGTTGGCGATCGGGTCGATGTGGGACAGGCCGAGGAGATAGCAGACGATGGAGGAGACCGAGGAGCCGCGTCCCCGGCCGGGCAGCAAATTGCCGCTGGCGCGGCGCGAGCCGCGCCGAATGTCGGCCGCGACGTCGCGCGCGAGATCGAAGAGGTCGTGATAGACGAGAAAGAAGCCGCTGAGCTTGTGATGCTCGATGAGCCGCAATTCTTCGTCGAGCCGGCGCACGGCCTGGGCGTGATAGCGTGAGCCCGGCGGATAGCGCTCCTGCATCTTCGCGTGGCACAGCTCGGCTAAGACTCGCGGTGCGGGCGCGCGACCCGACCCGCGGAAGTCGGGGAAGGTGTAGCCCAGGTCGCGTGTCAGGTCGAAGGCCGTACAGCGCTCGGCGATTGTCAATGTAGTGGCGACAGCATCCGGACAGTCACTGAACAGCGCCACGACTTCTTCCAGTGGCCGCAAGTAAAACTCGCTGTTGGGATTTCGCACCCGATGCGAGCCGTCGAGCGTCGTGCGATGACGGATGGCGACCATGACATCGTGCAGCCGATGCAGCTCGCGCGCGTGGTAGTGCACGTTGCCCGTCGCCACGACGGCAAGTTGCACGTTGCCCGCCAGATCAATCAGCGCTCGAGTCAGGGCGAGATCGCCCCGCACCCTGTTTCTCTGGATTTCGATAAAGAACCGATCCGGCCCAAACGCCGCCTGGCATCGCTCTACAAGTTTGCGAGCCGCACTCAGGCCTTCGTTCTCCAGTGTTCTCGGGAGCAGCCCATCGCGGCGGGAGCCGGAGAGAATGATCAGCCCGTCGTGACGAGCTTCGAGCGAGGGGAGCGGCAGCCGCGGATCGAGACGCTCCGCCCCCAGGTGGGCCTCCGTCAGCAGACGGCAGAGATTGGTGTATCCCTGCGCCGTCTCTGCAAGCAAAACCAGATGACTGCCATCGGTGAGCGTGACCTCGGCGCCGGTGATCGCCTGCAGGCCGAGCGGCTGAGCGGCGTGCGCGAACGCGAGCGAGCCGTAGATACCGTTGCGGTCGGTGAGCGCCAGGGCGGGAAGCCCTAGGCGGTGCGCTTCGGCGAGAAGCTCGTCGGGCGGCGACGCTCCGTCGAGAAATGAAAAGGCGGAGTGGCAATGCAGCTCGGCGTACATCAGGGCATCTGTGCGAACCATTGGCCGGTGATCAGGTCCTGAAATAGCACCCTGCGTTTTCCACCCTCCAGCATCACTTCCATGTAGGCGCGCGAAATCGTTTGGCGCCACCATTCGTCATCTATGCGCCACGATTCGAGTATGGCTTCGACTTTGCCGCCTTTGACGACCGTGAGAGCGCCGGACTCGTCCCACTCCAGCGCCACCGGTTTCGGCGTGTTTACGGCTCGTAGTCGATCAGTGCGTAGCGGCGTTCGGGAAGACGCGACCATGGCTGTACCTCGACGATGTGATAGAGAGACGAGCGCTTTACGCGCATCCGGATTTCCCGGGCTGCGCTCTGCAACGCGCGCTGTTGGCCCTCGCGCGCGGCGGCCTGCGCATCGCGGGCGAACAGCTGCAACTCGGTGGTTCCGGGGGCGAAAGCGGTGAACTCGAGGACCAGACGCTCCACAGCACCAGTTGGTGGTGTCTGCTCGAGCCGTGTCCTGAGCGGCGCGGCGATGCGTTCGCCATCGGCGGTCGGGTCCTTCAATAACACATTGACGAGCCACGAACGGTTTGTAGGGGCGCTGCATGCTGCGCCCCTACCACCGTCCCCACCCACGTCCCCCGATGATTCCAGATCTGCGCGCAGGCGCACCGCGTGTACGCGCCAGCCGATACGGCGTGGATGTTTGAGTGCCCGTCCGACCAGTTGGTCGAGAGAGTGCACGAGCAGCTCGCGCTCACCGACCGGTGTGAAAAACGTGAGCGCGGCCACGATCGGCTCGGGCGAGACGCGTCCCTCGACTGGCTCGGCGACGTGTCCAGCGGCGAGACGCCACAATCGCCTTCCCATGGCGCCGAACTGTGCCGTGACCGCTGCTTCCGGGAGCGCCGCGAGTGCGCCAAGGGTGCGGATGCCGAGCTGACGGAGACGGCGATGCGTGTCGGAGTCGAGAGGCAGAACGGAGATGGGTTGAGAAGCGAGGAACTTCTGTTCTTCACCTGCCGGCACAACAATCGCTTCGCTCGGCTTGGCGCGGCTTGCCGCGACCCAAGCGGTGAATTTCCCCACTCCCCAACCCACACGTGCGGCGTGCGACGTGCGGCGTATTGCTTCGACGACCTTTTCCGGTCCTCCGTAAATTCCCTCGAGTCCATCACACCCCACATAAACGAGCCCCAGCTCTCCAGTCTCGATGACCGGACTCACCTCGCTGAGCGATGCGAGCAAACTCGCGAAGCGCTCGTCGTAGTGGACCGGGTCAGGTTCGATGAGCCGCAGCGTGGAGCAGAGTCCAATTGCCTGGCTGACGGTCATCCCCGGCTTTACTCCCGCATGGCGGGCCAGGGAGGAGATCTGCCAGAGCTTGCGGGTGGTGTCGGGCGCGAGCAGCGCAGTGGGGTAGGCGGCCAGTCCGTCATGACGCGCCTCTTCACAACGGAGCGGGAAGAGGGGAATCCAGACGCAGGCAGCGAGCGAGCTCGTAGGACGTCGCGACATTGACAGAAGCCCCAAGGGGACCCGAATATATCCCGAAACAATAAGGGCCCGCAAGGATAGAGCCGAATTCACCTAAGTTATTGACACGTTTTTATTTAGATGCGATATCACAAGTCTCAAGGGGAGGCTGGATTGACTTCGATTCGCCACACCTGGGGGGTAGGTCTCGCCGCTCTCCTCCTGCCGACCGCCACCTCGCGCACCGCCGCCCAAGCGATACCCAAGCCCGACTATGTGACCTTCTTACCGCGGGAGATTCTGCTCCCGGTGCATGCCACCGCCGGAAACATGCGGTTCCACCTCTTTGGCGATTCAACCACACCGAGCTACCGCGACGAGGCTCCACGGGACGGCATCGATGACGTCCGGGAGCATTGGCTTCGTATGCTTGCACTGCGATTTGCGCCCTGGATGGTGCGGAACTCGGTCGACTTCCCGATGGATTTTCGGCGGTTTGTCGAGACGGGAGCCGGGTCCACGCTTTTCATAGACGCGTTGGACCTGTCACAGGCGCGTCCGCGGCTGGTCGGCACCGAAACCATCGAGTTCGGCAAACTGGCGGATCGGGCGTGTCCGGGTCGGGGAGCGAGCGCGACCGAGACCGTCGACACCACCTCTGACTGCCGGCTGCTGCAATTAGTTGACCGGTTCGCGCCCGAGCCGCCTCTCGTGGCGCGCGTGCCCCGTCCCGATCTCGACCTTCATTACATCATGTATTTCGACTTTCCCGGCGAGGACCCGGCGTCGTGGAACCGGGAATTCGAAGGATCGGTGCGCGGCTCGATCGCCCGCAAATACATCGGCTATGCGAAAGCGTTCGTTCACCCCTTTGTGCATGACATTCCCGGCGGGAGTCTCGAGGCGGTGCGCCATGAGCTCGTTCTGCAGTACTGGTTTTTCTACCCGTACAACGATGCCGGGAACACACACGAGGGAGACTGGGAGCACATCAATGTGGTGGTCACGCCGCGCGCCCAGGGCAGAGAGCCGCTGACGGCAGCCATGATGGAGGACGTGCTCGAGCAGCTGGTGCAGCCGGACGACTTCATGATTCGCCGTGTGGAGTACTATTTCCACCACTGGGTGTTTACGGCCGACTCTGACGCCGAACGTCTATGCCCAACGCGCGGACTGGCAAAAGGAAATGGAAGCGCTGCGTGAAGAGCGGGTGGGAGAGCGCGAGATCTGGCGCCAGATTCGGCGGCAAGCCTACCTCGATGATGCCGAAACGAAGCTCAACATGCATCCGATCGTCTTCATCGGCGGCGACAATCGCGGTTTGCAGCAGCTGATCTCCGCCTCGTCACGCCTGGGCAGGGCCAGTCACGGTTCCTATCCGTTTCCCGGTCTCTACAAGGACGTGGGGCCACAACACAGCGGCGAGCTGTTGAGCACGCAGTGGGATGTCTTTCGGGCGGCCCCTGACTCTGCAGCGCCCGAGACCAACAAGATTGTGCGGCTGGACAATCCCGACCGGCTCGAGATCGTCGCGGATTGGGAGCGAGTGCTGCCGCTCGTGCGCAGTGATCCCACCGCCCGTCGCCGCTGGGCATGGCTCGTCCTGCCCATCCGCTTCGGATACCCGGCAACGCGGTCCTCCTTCGCGGGAATCGTGCGTTACGCCGAGACCGGCAACACATCGGTCGTGGCGCCGTCGTACAACGGAGGGTGGAACCGCGCGGGTGCGGCTGCGGGTTACGATCGCTATGTCCCCCACCGCCTGAGCTCCTACTTTCCGGCGAGCCAGCAAGACAATTACCGGACAGGATGGGGGTTCATGAACCTCACCGTCCCCACACTGGTGACCTTGCCACCGTTTGACATCGTCTACCGGCTTCTCACCGCGCCGGTCCGGGCCGCTAGCAGACACAGTCATCCGGCGTTCTTCGGTTCGGAGGACGTGCCGTTTCGATTCGTCGGCGTGACGGTGGGGGTGTCGTCGTTCCGGATCCCCGACGCGTTTCTGAACGTCGCCGGCTTTCCCGAGACTGCATCACCGTTTCTGGAAAAGGTGCTGGCACTCGTTGGGCCGCCCGACTCGGTGACGGTCGATGTGATCAATCCCACGACCGACCGCGTGTCACCGCGGTACTACGGAATCACACTCTTTCTCGGACGTCGATTCACGAGCGAGAACACGATCCGCCACTCCAACGGCGCGGTGCGTGCGGACGTGACGGTGAGTACACTGCCGGGCCGATTCCCGCTGACGCTTAACCTCGACATGTGGGAATACACCGGAAGTGTGCGCTACAACGTCGCACCGGGGGGCCTCCAGCCATTCATCAAAGCCGGATACGGACTCAGTTGGTACCGAATAACGGACGCGCGGTTCAACGGTGAGCTCCTGGGGAACGGCAGGACACGCTGGGTGCGACGGCCCGGGTTCTTCCACAACCTCCTGCCCAATACGTTGCACATCGGCGGAGGTCTGGAGTTCATTCCACTACGGGGAGTGGGGGGGATCGATGTGGGGTTTCGGGGGGACTTCACCATCTACAGTCACCGGCTCGGACTGAAGGCCGAGAACACCCTGCTCGCCCAGGATGTGCATGTGACCCGGCTGCACGTCGGAATCGGGACGGTACTCAGCTTCTGAAGATTCGTGGAACGAATCCAACCAGACTTGTTTGAGGGGAGCGAGTCGCTCCCCGAGCCCAACGCCGAGCTGACCACGCTCGCTCGGCAGTTGCCTCCCACCGTTCGCTTCGGCACGTCCACCTGGACCTATGACGGCTGGTTCGATGACGTCTACCACCGTCACTACCGCGGCCCGCAGCCGGCCCTGAGACTCGAGGAGTACGCGCGCTATCCGCTCTTTCGGACCGTTGGGATCGACAGCGCGTTTTACGATCCGCCGTCTGAAGGGGAGCTCAAGTCCTACGCCCGGGCGTTGCCGACCGGCTTTCCCTGCGTCAGCAAGGTCTGGGATCGCATCACCGCCAAACGACTCGGCCAGGATGCGCCGCAGCCGGGCCTCGCCGGCATGCGCAACCCCGATTTCCTGAGCGCCGCGCTGTTCAAGGACAGCGTGCTCGGTCCGTACAACCGCGTGTTTCGGGAGCACGCGGGGTGCTTCGTGTTCGAGTTCCAAGCCATGCGTGGCAAGGATCTGCCCGATCCGCTGCAATGGGCCGATCAGCTCGATGATTTCTTGAAGGAGTTGCCACGGGACTTTCGCTATGCGGTCGAGCTGCGCAATCCCGAGCTCCTCACAGGTGTTCATGGTGAGGTGTTGAAGCGGCATGGGGTAGCGCACGTGTTCAACTCTTGGACCGAAATGCCGCCGATCGGTGAGCAGCTCGACATGTCGTGGACATTGCCGACCAATTTCACAGTCGCGCGAGCACTCTTGAAGCCGGGCCGTCGCTATGCCGACGCGGTGAAGCAGTTTCAGCCGTACGACCGCGTTCAGGAGCCGGTGCCGAGCCTGCGGCGGGATCTGGTCCGGCTGGTGAGCGAAGCGCACCGCCGGCGCGTCGAGGCGTTCATTCTCGCGAACAACCGCGCCGAGGGGAACGCGCCGGGGACAATTCGAGCGGTCGCACGCATGTGGTTGGAAGGTGACGCCGGAACCGCTTGAGAGGGTACAGAGGTATATGCGCCCGCCCGTTCTCTACTATATCTCGATCCTCGCGGCACTCGCCGCTTGCGACTCTGACTTCGACGTGCAACCGGCGGTCGTGCAATGGATGGAATGGCCGGCCGAGGTGCTGGTCGCGAGCCCCTTCACCGTCCGGCTGCTCGTGACCCGGCCAGTGTGCTATACGACCGTTTTCCGACCTGCGGCGAGTGCGGATAACTCGGCGGTGACGTTCGAGCCGTACTTCCTCGTCAAGCGAGAGCGCCCGGTATGCCCGCCCATGGTGGCCGTGATTTCTCTCCCTGACATCTCGCTCGACACAGTGACCACGGCACCGGCACTCGCCGCCACGGTGTCACGCACGTTCGACATGCGGGCGCCGGCGAATGTGTATGCGCCCACGCCCAGCACCCAGAGCGGCCAGCCGGTGCGGACATTCGGCGATGTCACCGTCCGTTTGTCGGCTCCCGACACCTCGCGTCGCAACGCCGCGGGGCGTGTGTTTCGGGTAACGGACAATCTTGGGTGCGCCCAGATAATGCCGGTTGGTTCCTACGGCCCGGACCGGCACCTGGTGCTTGAAGATCAGACCGATACGACTGGCCTCAACTATGCGTTCGTGCGCGGCTATATCCACGAATCGGTCACGCCGGTGTGCGGGCAAACGCGCGTGTTTCATCTGACCTCGCGGAATTAGCAGAGAGAGTATGCGGACTCTCGGTCGTAGCGTTGTGTGTCGGTGTCACCGTCCCGGCCTGTGGGCCCGACGCCCATGTCAGCGCGGCGTTGGTGCAATGGATGGATTGGCCGGCCGAGATCGCTCCCGGAACGCCGTTTTCGGTTCGCCTGATTGTCCTGCCGCCGTCGTGTGTCTGGGACGTCTTTGGACCCGGGACAACGGTGGATCAATCGGCCGTAACATTCGCTCCTTACTTTGGCGGCGTGAGGGAGGACATCCTCTGCGCCGACGCGCTGCTCGTCGGCGGCGGGCTGGATACCCTCGTCACCGCGCCCGGTCTGCCCGCTGCATCCCCACGAGCCTATGAAGTCCGGGCCGCGACCTCCGTCAACTCAAGCGATTGGCGGCTGACCAACCTCACGGTGCGAACCTTTGGTGAAATCATTGTACAGCCACCCACTCCCGGCGCATCCGTCCGCAATGCCGCGGGTTATGTGTGGCCAAGTACCGACACGTTGGGTTGTCTGCGATTGACGCCGACGGGAGCGTTCACGCGAGACCGTGCCCTGGTTCTCGAGAATCCCGTCGACACTGCCGGCATTGGAGGCGCGTTTGTCAAAGGTCTTTCACTTGGTGAGTAGGAACTGAGGCAGGTCTATGCGCCCTGCCGTGTTCGCGACGCTATGTCTCGGTCTCCTCGCTGCGTGTGAGCCCGATGCCAAAGTCGACCCGGTCACGGTCCAGTGGATGGATTGGCCGGCGGAGGTCAACGCCGGTCAGCCGTTCCGCACCAGGCTCGTGGTATGGAATGTGTGTGCGCTGACAGCGCAGTTTCGTGCCGGAGCGTCCGCCGATCAGTCGGCGGTCACCTTCGCGCCCTACTTCCTCGTTAGCAACGATCAGATCGAATGCCTGACGGAACGCACTTCCGTATTGCTCGCTTTGATCGCGATCGACACCGCCGGCACCGCACCCGGCCTTGCCGCACCGTCTGCGCGCACGTACGAGATGCGTGCGAGCACGGTGGACTTTGCGTTCGATGCAGTACGCGCACAGGCCCTTCCGGTCGGTACGTACGGCGAGGTCACGGTTCGACCGAGCGGTGCCGACCCATCGCGCCGCAACGCAGGTGGCTACGCGACTCTGGATACCGACTCGCTGGGGTGTGTGAGAGTCAGGCCGGCTGGTCTCTACAGCCCCGCCGCCGCCCTCGTGCTCGAGGATCAGGCAGACACTGTTGGCGTCTCATCCGCGTTCGTGCGCGGTTACATCTACGACGCGCCGGCGCGCCTGTGCGGCGAGACCAGAGTCTTCCACCTCGTCTCGCGGAAATGATCATGCGCGCTCTCTACTGCCTCCCGGTTCTGGCGGCGCTGGCTGGATGTAAATCCGACAATGCAATTGAACCGGTTCCCACCGAAGTGGAGTGGATGGAGTGGCCGGCGGAAGTGACGGCCGCCACGCCCTTCACCGTGCGATTGCTGGTCCCCTGGCCCTTCTGCCTTGACTTGGTGGGCCCGCTCAACCTCGGAACCAGTACCGATGAGTCCGCTGTCACGTTCGCGCCCTATTTTCCCGTGAACAAGCACGAAGTCTGCCCGCCCGGAGTGGCTCTCCCCTATCACAATGCGCTCGACACCGTGGCAACCGTCGCTGGCCTGGCGGCCAGCGTTCCGCGGATAGTCGGAATGCGGGGGGCATCGTATGGGATCGCCCCGCCGCCGGACGCCCACCTCCTTCCCCTCACGTTTGGGACCCTTGCCGTGCGATTGTCCGATCCAGACACGTCACGCCGCAACGCTGCCGGGGTCGCGAACAAAGGCCGGGACAACCTGGGCTGCGTCCGCCTCGGGCCAGCTGACACGCATGATCCGGGATTGCGCTACGTGCTCGATGATCAAGCTGATACGACGACGTTTTGGTCCAAGTTCGTGCGCGGCTACATCCACGAATCCGCTACGCCGGTGTGCGGGGAGACGCGCCTCTTCCACATGCTTCTTGCGCAGCTTCTCGATGCGGCGCGACAGCGCCTTCGCATAGTCGCGCGGCGCATACCCATGTCCCGCATACGCTCGGGTGTATTTCGGCACCAGGTCGGGAAAATGTTCTCCGAGGACCGGTAGGAAGCGATCCCGGATGGCGGGATAAAGCCGCAGTGGTCCCGAGTGAATGAACCGTGCCCCGGCGCTCTTCGCCGCCGCGAACAGGATATCGAGGTGCGGGAGGTCGTCGGTGATCCCGGGAAGCACGGGCGCAACGATCAACCCGGCGTTGACTCCCGCGTCCACCAGTTTGCGCAAGGCGCGGAGCCGCGCCGCGGGGACCGGTGAGCGCGCCTCGAGTTTGCGCGCCAGCCGCGCATCGGCCGTAATCAGCGATACGTGGACCTGGAGCTCGTTGCGCTCCTGCAGCCTGACCAACAGATCGCAGTCGCGCGCAATGAGCGGACTCTTGGTGATGATGCCGAACGACAATCCCTCACAGCGCGCCAGGCGTTGCAGCACCGCCCGCGTGATCCGGAAGCGACGCTCGGCGGGTTGATACGGATCCGTCGCCGTC
>WNGA01008733.1_pt1 | contig 26145 bp, 25 predicted proteins | sample 5400061 | NCBI WGS metagenome assembly WNGA01 (sample SAMN13153366, study PRJNA577476) | soil metagenome | isolation source: 100 cm soil or saprolite under grassland replicate 2 | place: USA:California | collected 2016-06-15 | reverse complement strand
AGGTCGCGGGGCTCTCAGAAGCCGCCTGACGACGCATAGTCGGCACCAGGTTGGGTAGTCGCCTCGCATGACCGATCTCGGCGGCCGCGGCTGGTGGGGCGCCCTCAAGCGCGCCTTCGGGGAGTTCAGGGAGGACAACCTCACCGACTGGGCCGCCGCGCTCACCTACTACGGGGTGCTGGCGATCTTCCCGGCGCTGATCGTGCTCGTCTCGATCCTCGGCCTCGTCGGCGAGTCCGCCACGCAGCCGCTCATCGACAAGCTCGGCGAATTCGCGCCGGGGCCGGCCAGGGAGATCGTCACCAACGCGATCCACAATCTCGAGGGCAGCCAGGGCGCCGCGGGCGTGCTGTTCGTGGTCGGCCTGCTCGGCGCGCTCTGGTCGGCATCCGGCTACGTGGGGGCGTTCATGCGCGCCTCGAACTCGATCTACGACATGCCCGAGGGCCGGCCCGTCTGGAAGACGCTGCCGGTTCGAGTGGGGCTCACGTTGGTGCTGCTCGTGCTGCTCGCCGTCACGACCATCGCCGTGGTGCTCACCGGCGGTATTGCCGAGAACGTGGGCAACGTCGTGGGCCTCGGGAGCACCGCGGTCACGGTCTGGAACATCGCGAAGTGGCCGGTGCTGCTGCTCGTCGTGAGCTTCATGTTCGCGCTCCTGTACTGGGCGGCGCCGAACGTCAAGCAGCCCGGCTTCCGCTGGGTCTCGCCGGGCGGGATCCTGGCCGTGGTCGGATGGCTGATCGCCTCCGCCGCGTTCGCCTTCTACGTGGCGAGCTTCGGCTCCTACAACAAGACTTATGGCGCGCTTGGCGGCGTGGTCGTCTTCCTGGTCTGGCTCTGGATCTCCAACATCGTGATCCTGCTCGGAGCGGAGTTCAACGCCGAGCTGGAGCGGGGCCGCGCGATCGAGGCCGGCATGCGGCCCGAGGACAAGGAGCCGTTCGCGGAGCCGCGCGACAGGCGCAAGATGGAGCCCGAGCAGTCGACGGGCGGGTCCCGCGGAGCTTGAGGAGAAGCCGCGACGCGGTTCAGTGCGTCGGTCCTCAGCGAGATGGCGATCCCCGACTTCCTACAGATCGCCCACAGGGCGGAGGAGGAGCGCGGACTCGGCGGGAGCGGCTAGTCGAGCACGAAGAACTCGAACCCGATGTCGGGCTCGAGGGCGAGCTGGCTGTGGTAGGCCGCCACGGTGCGTCCCATACACGCGGCGACGCAGTCCTTGAACTCCTCCGACATCGCCTCCTGGAACGTGAGGCGGACGTCGCGCACCTTGCTCCCGTGGCCGTTTTCCACGAGCGTGCGTTCGACCCTCGTCATGGTCTCCTCGAGGACGCACACGATTATGCGGTCGTCGAGCAGATAGCTCTTCGCCTTCGTCGGCCCGCGTCCGTAGTACTCGCGGAGCAGCTTCACGATTCCGTTCGTCACCGCGGCGAGCTGCTCCCCGACGTGGTTCGCGGCGTCAGGGGAGGGAGTGTGCTCCATCGGGAGGAGAGGTTGGCAAGTCTCGCTCCCTCGCCTCGGCGAGCCGCGCGGGTACGGACGACCTGAACAGCCTGCTCACCTTTCCGAGCTTCGCGCGGCAGCGAGGGCACTCCTCGCTGTTCAGACCCCGCGCCGGGCTGTACACGGTCAGCCGGCAGCTCGGGCAGTTCAGATACGCCATGGGCCGGGCAGGGTAAACCCCTTCGCGGCCCAGGTCAACATATGGGTGCAATGCACAAGGCCCGTCAAGCGGCCCGCGAGCCGCTCGCGACGAGCTCGTGGGCCCGCTCGTGGGCCTCGGCGACCGCCGGCGGATGGCGGACCCCTAGGTCAGCGGCCGCACCGCGGGTCCCTCGATCACCTGGCCGCTCGCCGCGAAGCGGGATCCGTGGCAGGGGCAGTCCCAGGTCTCCTCGGCGGCGTTCCAGTCGAGCAGGCAGCCAAGGTGCGTGCAGCGCGGCGCGCCGCGCTTCGACACCCGATCAGCCACGAAGTGGAACGCCACGTTGGCGTTCTCCTTTACGAAGGTCGGCGCGCTCGCCCGCGCGCGCACGCGGTTCGGGTCGAACAGCCGGGCCCACGGGTGCTCGCGGCCGGTGATCAGCGCCGCGAGCAGCTCCGCGGCGGCGGTGCCCATCGCGAGCCCCCATTTCTTGAAGCCGGTGGCGACCCAGAGGTTCGCCGACAGCGCGTCGTGGCGCCCGACGTACGGCACGCCGTCCAGCGGCATCTGGTCCTGGGTCGCCCAGCGCAGCTCGGTCTCGAGCCCGAAGCGCTCGCCCGCCCAGCCGCTCAGCCGCTCGTAGCGCTCCGCGGCGTCCGCCTGGCCCGTCTTGTGGCTCTCGCCGCCCACGAGCAGCCAGTCGCCGTGGGCCCGGATCGAGTGCGCGGGCGACTCGGTCGACAGGTACATGCCCCCGGGCGGGTCCTCGACGCGCCCGGCCACCACGTACGAGCGCTCGGGGTGGCAGCGCGCGAAGTAGAGGCCGCGGTCGAGGAACGAGAGGTGCGTGGCCACGAGCACGTGCTCGGCCCTCACGCGCGGGCCGGCGGCCGTGTTCACCCGACCGGAGCCGATGCCGGTCACGCGGGTGTCCTCGTGGACGGGGCCGCGCAACGCCGCCGCGATGCCCTCCACGTACTTCACGGGATGGAACTCGGCCTGGTCGTCGAAGCGCACGGCACCCGCGACCGCGAACGGCATGTCCGTGTCCTCGACGTAGGAGGCGGGCAGCCCGAGCTCGCGCGCGAGAGCCGCCTCCTCGCGCAGCTCGCCGACGCCGGCGGCGTCCTCCGTGTAGGTGAAGTTCGGCTTGCGGCGCAGGTCGCAGTCGATGCCGAGCTCCTCCGCGAGCTCGAACACGCGCGCGATGCCGGCCTCGTTCGCCTCACCGTAAGTGCGGGCGCCGTCGCGGCCGGCGCTCTTCGCCAGCTGCCCGTAGGTCAGCCCGTGCAGCGACGAGAGCTTCGCGGTGGTGTGGCCGGTGGCGCCGGCGGCCACGTGGCGCATCTCGAGCACCACGACGTTCAGGCCCTCGCGTTCCAAGAGGAGCGCGGTGGTCAGCCCGACGATCCCGGCGCCGACGACGACCGCGTCGGCGGCGATGTCACGGTCCAGCGGCGGGCGAGCGACGCCGGTCCTGTCCTCGAGCCATAGCGATCGGAGCACGGCAGGTCGCTACCCGGTTTGCCGTGCGCGCACACCGGGGCATCAGGCGGAGGTGGGACCCGGAGTCGTCTGCTTGGCTTGCGTGGTCGCGTTCGCGTTCGCCGGCTGCGGCGCCGGCGAGCGAGCGGACGACGTCGCGGCCGTGGCCCAGCGCTTCCACGCGGCGCTCGAGTCCGGCGACGGCCAGGCGGCCTGCGACGAGCTGAGCGAGGAGACCGCGTCCAAGCTCGAGCACCAGGAGCAGAAGCCCTGCGAGGAGGCCATCCTCGAGCTCGAGCTTCCGAAGGGCGGGACGGTCGCCGTCGAGCGCGTGGAGATGCGGAGCGCGTTCGCGGGGCTGGCGGAGGGGGGCGCCGACTTCCTCGACGAGGGTCCCGAGGGCTGGAAGGTCTCGGCCGCCGGGTGCCAGCCCACCGCGCCGGAGCAGCCGTACGAATGCGAGCTGGAGGGCTGAGATGCGAGCGATGTTCGTGGTCTACCTCGTCCTGATCGCCGGCGTGATCGCCCTCTACTCGGCGATCGGGCTGGTGCACAACTGATGCGCCGCTTCGTCAGCCAGAACAGCCTGTCGATCGTGTTCCTGGTGCTCTTCCTGGCCGCCTTGTCGGGCCAGGCGATCGCCGGCCACGCCGACTTCAACGAGGAGCAGGTGCGCCACGGGGACCCGGAGATGTCGCTGTCGCGCTACGTCGTCTCCTCGGACTTCGGCACCGCGGTGATGGAGAACTGGCAGTCCGAGTACCTCCAGTTCACGCTGCTCATCCTCCTAACCGTGTGGCTCCTGCAGCGTGGCTCGCCGGAGTCGAAGGAGCTCGACATGTCGGGCCGCGAGTCCGACGAGCGCCAGAAGGTCGGCCCCCACGCGCAGCGGAACTCGCCCGCCTGGGCCAAGGTCGAGGGGATCCGCCGGACGCTCTACGAGAACTCGCTCGTGATCGTGATGGGCACGATCTGGCTGGGCACCTGGTTCGCGCAATCCGTGACCGGGCTGACGCAGTACAACAGCGAGCGGCTCGACCACCAGATGAGCACGGTCGGGTGGTGGCACTACCTCGGGAAGCCGGACTTCTGGGAGAAGACGCTCCAGAACTGGCAGTCCGAGTTCCTCGCCATCGGCTCGATGGCGATCCTCGCGGTGTACCTGCGCCAGCGCGGCTCGCCCGAGTCGAAGCCGGTCGGCGCGCCGCACACGGCAACCGGAGTGGAGGGCTGATGCAGGTGGTGGGTCTGCGTAGCGAAAAACGCTACGAATACCCACCACCTGGAAGGTTCACGACTTCAGTGCCGGTAGTCAGGTCGCCTAGCGAGACGATCCCGACCGGGCGGCCGTTCTTCGCGACCGGCAAGCGCCGGACGTCTACCCGGAACAGGTTTAGTTACCCAACTGGTGGGAGACACTCCAAATAGGTCGCCAACCGGGATCGCTGATTCAGGTGGGTGACTTGTTTTAGGAGGGGGACGAGGCGCGGTCGCCGGAAGCGGTTGCGAAGCGGACCTCACGTCCACAACGACGAGAGGTTCGAGATGACCGCTGCGACCGTCGCGATTCCGCGATCACTGCGAGCCCCACGCCGTGCACCCTGCACTGGCGAGGATGCGCGCGAGACCGAGCGCCGGCTTCTGATCCGCTACCACGAGGAGGGCGACCTCGCGGCCCGTGAGGAGCTGTGCGAGCGCTTCCTGCCGCTCGCCCGAGACCTCGCACTCCGCTACACCTACACGGACGAGCCGCTCGACGACCTCGTTCAGGTCGCGAGCCTCGGCCTCATCAAGGCCATCGACCGGTTCGAGCCGGGGCGCGGCACGAAGTTCACGAGCTACGCGGCGCCGACGATCCTCGGGGAGCTGAAACGGCACTTCCGCGACAAGGGCTGGTCGCTCCACGTGCCGCGCGACCTCCAGGAGCGCACGCTCGCCGTGAGCCGCGCGACCGAGGTCCTCTCGAAGGAGCTCGGGCGTTCGCCGAAGATCCGCGAGGTGGCTGAGCATCTCGGCTGCTCGACGGAGCAGGTGCTGGAGGCTCAGGAGGCCGCCGCGAGCTACGAGGCGGTGTCGCTCGACGCGCCCGCCGCGCGTGACGACGGCGAGTCGGCCACGCTGGTGGACCTGATCGGCGGCGAGGACTCGGCGTACGAGCTCGTGGAGGACCGCCAGGTGATCGCCAGCACGTGGCTCGCGCTGCCGGAGATAGAGCGTCAGGTGCTCGAGCTGCGCTTCATGCACGACCTCACGCAACGGGAGATCGGCGAGCGGATCGGCTACTCGCAGATGCACGTGTCGCGGCTTCTGCGCCGCGCGCTCAAGCGTCTCGAGACAGCCGCAGCCGCCGCATGAGCGACAACGCGTTGTCCGGGGCGAAGCCCTTCCAGTCGTTGTTGAAGTAGACGAGCACCTCCGCGTCGCGGCGCCAGCCGGCGATCCGCTCGGCCCACTCGTCGATCTCCGTCCTCGAGTAGTTGCCGTCGCGCCCGCGGTGGCCGTGGTGGAGCCGGACGAGCGTCCAGTCCGTGGTGAGCTCGTGCGCCTGGAACGGCCAGCGCGGGTGGTCGGCGATCACGAGCGCCGCCCCGTGGGCGCGCAGCTGCTTGTAGACCGGCTCCGTGAACCAGCTCTCGTCGCGGAACTCGAAGCAGTGGCGCCCGGGCGGCAGGAGCGGCAGCGCGCGGCCGAGCCGGTCGTCGTCGCGCTTGAAGTTCGCGGGGAACTGCCAGACGATCGGGCCGAGCTTGCCGGACTCGACGAGCGGCTCGATGCCCTCGTAGTAGCGCCCGATTCCGTCCGCGAGGTTCTGTAGGCGCCGGATGTGAGTCATGTAGCGGCTCGCCTTGGCGGCGAACACGAAGCCTGGCGGCGTCTGCTCGACCCAGCGCGCCACCGCGTCGGACGAGGCGAGCCTGTAGAAGGTCGAGTTGACCTCGACGGTGTCGAAGACCTGCGAGTAGCGCTCGAGCCAGCGTCCCTTCGCCAGGCCCTCCGGATAGAGCCCGCCCCGCCAGCTGTCGTACTGCCATCCCGAACAGCCGACGTGGACGGGTCGCACGCAGCGGAGCGTACCGCCTAGGGACGCGGCAAACCTGACGTGTCGACCACCTCGAACGCGCTGCCGGGCACGCCGTGGAGCGAGTGCAGGTCGTTGTTGTCCCAGCCCCGGCTCGGGGTGCCGCTCACGTACCAGGACGAGCCGTTGTCGGCCACGATCATCCCGTAGCGCTTGAGCGCCCGCAGCACTATCCGCGACTGGCGCGGGAAGCGCGAGATGTCGAAGCCCCGCTTGAGGCGCAGCCGCTGCCCCATCGCGGGCAGGTCCGGGTCGGTGAGACTCGACGCGAAGTGGCGCGCCGGGTAGATGTAGGCCCGGCGCGTGCGCGAGACCGTGAAGCGGAGCGCGTGGTCGATCCGCCCGCGCCGCACCTCGCCGTAGCGCGCGAGCCCCGGGAGGATCGGCAGGCCGGCGGCGTCCGCGGAGGTGAAGCCGCGCGGGCGGAGGCGGTTCGAACGCAGGCTGAAGATCGCGCCCGAGCCGGCGTGCCAGCGAGCGCCGCCTGAGATCGGGTGGGCGTCGAACAGCTCGTAGAGCCTGCAGCGCGAGCGCTGCACCACGATCACGTGGCGGTCGCCGTCCGAGCTCCGGCCGCCCTCGACCGGCGCGCGCCTGGGTATCGGATAGCGGCCGCGGTCCGATTCGTCCGCGTAGTCGAAGCTGATCGGCACGCGTCGCTGGCCGCGCGGGACCGTGACGTACGGGATCCCGATCGGCGCGCCCTGGTAACGGCCCGACCCGAAGTCCGCGTGCATGTGCTCGCCGGCACCGATCGAGCGCACGATCGCGTCCGAGTTGGGATGCACCGGCAGCTTGTCCACCCTCAGGTTCCAGTGGTTGTCGGCCGGGAAGACCGGGCAGCCGGCCAGCACGGCCGCACCGATGGCGACGCTGCCGTACAAGTCAGCCGGGCTGGCCCGCCGGGCCGAAGCGGCTCGTCTCGCCCTCCGGCAGGCGGCCGTCGCGGCCCACGTAGCCGTCCTTGCCGCCCGCGATGAGGTACACCGCCGGCTCGTCGCCGACGTTCTCGATCTGCCGCACCGTCGCGGCGTCCACGCGGGCGAGCCCGCCCGGGCCGAGCAGGTGCTCCGTCTCGTCGTTCAGGCGAATCCGGATCCGGCCGCGGTGGACGAAGTAGAGCTCCTCCTGCTCGTCGTGGAAGTGGCGGCCGGTCTGGAAGCCCGGCGGGATCTCGATCGCGTTGACGCCGAAGGCCGTGACGCCGAGCTCGCGGCGCACCTTGCGGAAGCCCGGGCCCTCGGCGAGCGCGTCGACGTTCGCGACGGCGTAGCCATCGCCCTTCACGACCTCGTGAACCTCGTCAGCCATGAATGGGAGCTTAGGCAACGCGCTCCGCGCTCCGGAGGCCGCCGCGCGCCCAGAGGAGGGAGACGGCGACGAGCAGCGCCACGACCGAGAACGCCGGCAGTACCCTCGTCGGATCGCCGGCGAGGAAGCCGCGACCGGCCTCGAGCATCAGCGTCACCGGGTTCACGGACGCCGCCGCCTGGACCCAGCCGGTCAGCAGGTCGTAGGGCACCCAGACGGGCGCGAGGAACAGCAGCAGGAATGCGGGCGTCTGGATCGCCGGGCCGGCCTGCATGGTGCGCAATCGCATCGCCACGCCGGTCCCGAACAGCAGGGCGAACGCGTTCATCAGGAGCGCCAGCGTGTAGAGGCCGATCAGGTCGATGCCGTTCCCGTGGATCTCGAGGCCCGCGACGAGGGCCACGAGGGTGACCACCGCGATGTTCGTGGCCGCGCGAACGAGAGCTGCGATCCAGTAGCCGGCCACGATCCCGCCGCGGTTCGTGGCCGCGAGCATCAGTCTGCGTGAGAAGCCGGACTCGAAGTCACGCGCCACCGAGAAGGCGCTGAAGACGCCGCCGAACGTGGAGGCCTGCAGGAGGACGAACCCGTAGACGAAGGTCGTATACCCCGCGTCGTAGTCAAAGCCCGGCACGGAGTCGATCCGGGACAGCCCGCCGGCGAACGCGGTGAAGAAGAACAACGGGAACAACAGGCCGGGGACGAGCAGCACCGGGTTCGTGACCCAGATGTGGATGTTCCGCCAGGAGACCGCTCGCGCCGCCGACAGGAACGAACCGCGACTCAAGTGCGCACCATCCGCGTCCGGAGCGCGGCGGAAGCCGCGGTCACAGCGACCGCGGCGACCGCGCCGGCACAGCCGAAGCCAAGCGCGAGCGCCTCGCCGTCCCACCCGGCGAGGAGGAGCGAGCGGATGCCCTCGAGCATGTAGGAGACGGGATTCCAGGTGGCTACCGTGTGGAACCAGCCGATGTCGATCAGGTTCCGCGGCAGGTACATCGACGACAGGAACAGCACCGCGAAGAAGAGCGGGAACGCGCCCTGCACGGCCTCGCCGTTGCCGGCGCGTAGTGCGACGAACGCGCCGATGGCGCCGAAGGCCAGCGAGATCGTGAGCGACAGGAGCACGAGCACGACGACGCCGCCCGGCCCGGCTTCGATCCCGTCGCCGAACACCAGCCCCACCACCACGAAGGTCAGCGCCTGGATCAGCCCCAGCGCCAGGATGCCGGTCAGCTGGCCGAGCATCAGCGACACACGCCGGAGCGGCGTCAGCGAGAGCCGGTTGAGGAACCCGCTCTCGATGTCGCTCGCGATATTCGTCCCGGCGCTGTTCGCCGAGAAGAGCGCGCCCTGGACGAACGGGATGGCCAACGCGAACTGGAAGTAGGAGTCGGCGGGGAAGCCGGGCAGCCTCGTCGCCGAGTCGAGGCCACTGCTGTTGATCGACAGGAGCAACAACGGGAAGATCAGCGAGGGCACGACCATGGCCGGCTGCCGCAGCGTCCGCGTCACGGAGCGCCGGGCGAGCAGCAGGACCTGGTTCACGCGGCGACCGCCGGCTCGCCCTCGCCCTCGAGCGAGCGCCCGGTCTTCGCGAGGAACACGTCGTCGAGGGTCGGCGCGTGCAGCTGGAGCTCCTGGATCTCGATGTGCTCGGCGTCGAGGGCGCGCACGACCTCGGCGAGCTGCGCGTCGCCGCCCGAGAGCCGCACCGAAGCGCCCTTGGGCGAGCCGGTCACCGACTCGCCGAAGCGCGCCAGCACCTGCTTCGTGTGAGCGAGCTGGCCGGGGTCCTGCGGGATTGCCTCCACGCTCGGGCGGCCGATCTCGGCCTTCAGCGCCTCGGGCGTCCCCTCGGCGACGATGTGGCCGCGGTCGATGATGCCCACGCGGTCGGCGAGGACGTCGGCCTCCTCGAGGTACTGCGTCGTCAGGAAGACGGTCACGCCGCGGTCGCCGGCCAGCCGCTGCACCTCCTCCCAGAGCGCGCTTCGGCTCTGCGGGTCGAGCCCGGTCGTGGGCTCGTCGAGGAACAGGATGCGGGGCCGGTGGACCAGCGCCAGGGCGAGGTCGAGCCGGCGCTTCATGCCGCCGGAGTAGCCGCCCACGCGGCGGTCGGCGGCCTGCACGAGGCCCACGCGCTCGAGCAGCGTGTCGGAGCGCTCCTTCGCGTCGGCGCCGCGCATGCCGTGCAGCGCGGTCTGCAGCTTCATGTGCTCGCGTCCGGTCAGGAACGGGTCGAGCGCCGCGTCCTGGAGCGCGGCGCCGATCGTCGCGCGCACGGCGGGGCCGTCCTCCACGATGTCGTGGCCGGCCACCCACGCGCGTCCCGCCGTGGGCGGGAGCAGCGTGGTGAGCATGTGCACGGTCGTGGACTTACCCGCCCCGTTCGGGCCGAGGAAGCCGTACACCTCGCCGGGCTCCACGCGCAGGTCGATCCCGTCGACCGCGCGCGGACCCTTCTTGAACTCCCGGACGAGCCCGTCGGTCTCGATTGCGGCGTCGGACATGCCCCCCACACTACGCAGGGGGGGCAGCGCTTTACGGCTTACGCGGTCTTCGCCGGCTCACCCGGCAGGTGCGTGAGGTTCTCGACCGCGCGCACCCCGTCCACCGCGCGCACCCGCGTCGCGAGCTCTTCCATCAGCTCCCGGCTCGGGACTTCGCCGCGCAGGTAGATGACGCCGTACTCGGCGTTCACCGAGATGCTGCCCTTCGGGATCTCCTCGCCGCGGAACACCTCGCTCTCGACCTTGCGCGCGAGCGCCGGGTCGTTGAGGCGCTCCTCCGCGGGCTCGCGGCCGGCGCCCGGGGTCACGTTCGTGGCGGCGCCCTTCAGCCGGCCGCCGTGGCGGTCGACGTATGCCTTCGCGGTGTCCTTGTTCTTGGCGAGCCACGCCACCGCGCCTGCCGCAGCGGCGCCGAACAGAAGCTTCCTCAGCATTGCGGTCCTTTCGAATCGGGTCCCCTTGACCCGTTCCCGGACCGGGACGCTTAGAACCTGAGCAGGGCCGCCGCGCCGCCGTGCGCCTCGAGCGCGCCGCGCTCGTGGTGCACCGCGAGCAGGTCGGCCGACTGCTGCACGGACAGCTCGATCATCGCCTCGGTGAGGTCCTCGAGCTCGGCGATCTCGGAGCCGTCCGCCGGGCAGCGGTCGCCCTCTAGGCCGAGCCAGCCGCACTCGAGGCACTGGACTCCCGTCACGCCGCCGAACTGCTCGTCGAGGATCAGCAGCTCGATGCGCCGCTCGTTCAGCGGCGGCAGCACGTTCTCGAGGCCGGCGGCGCCGCGCTCGCCGAGCTTCTCGAGCGCCTTCCTCTCCCGCTCGTGCTCCAGCCTCTCGATCAGCGGCCGCGCCGCGTCGAGCACCTGGTCGGGGCTCGACCGCACGTCGACCTCGATCCGGCCCGCGAGCCGATCCCGGAGGTAGTGGTGGAGCTTCTGCTCGAAGTCCGTGACCACCTCGCGCGGCCCGCCGACGATCAGCCGCTCGAAGGGCTGGCGCTTGAAGTGACGCATCAGCGCGTCGCCGGTGTCCTTCAGGTGGTCGTCCTTCTCCTTCTCGATGCCGCGCTGATAGCGCGCCTGCGACCAGCCGCCCTGGTCGTGCTGGCCGGAGACGTCGTCGTGGATCTGCTGAATCTCGCGCAGGCCGTCGGGGGAGCCGCGGAATATGCGCGCGTCGCGACGGTTCACGAGCGCGAGGCACCAGCGCTCGCGCTGTTCGAGGCGGGCGAGCGGGCCGACGAGCGGCGAATGGCCGATCGCCACCCGGTTCGGCACGCTGCGCGGCAGCTTGAGCGCTTCGAACAGGCCGTTCTGCTCGCTGGCGAACAGCGCGAGGGCGTGGGCGCCGTCGCTCGGAAGGTCGTTCTCGAGGAAGGCGGTCGCGCGCTCGAGCGACGCCTGGAGCGCCATCTTGTTGTCGTGCGAGAGGCCGTTTCGCTCGCGGACGCGGCGCTCGGCCTTGTCGATAAGCGACCGCACAGAGGTCTTGCGGGCGGGCGGCGTCGCGAACTGCGACGGGTCCAGGTTCAGATAGAGGCTGAGGACGACCGGACGGTCGAGCCGAAGCTCGGCGAGGCCGCGGAGCTGATCACGGTCAGGAGCGCTTACCTGCATGCCAGGGGTTCTACCCGAAGGCTACCCGGCGAAAGCCCACGCGGGAAGCCCGTGCGGGGGAGCGCCGTGCGGGGGAGCGCGCGTGCCCGCCGCGCGTGAAGGACCGCATTGAAGACGGCACCGCCGCAGGTGGGGACTCGTGGTCGCGATATCCGCTACCGAGATTCCCCACCCGCCCGCCCGACCCCGCGGGAGCGCCCGCCGCGAGTGCCCGCCCGACCCCGCGCGAGAGCCCTCCGCGCGGCCTTGTTAGGCCCGCTCGATCCGGGGTATGCCCACAGACTGCGCCGCTGGCCCGTTTCGCTGCCGCGAAGCGGCCTTTTGGCGCGTTCAGCCCCGGAAATTGCGCACATCTTGCGTAACAACGGACTTGCGTCGGTGTCTATACTTTTACAAGTCTCGAACTATCGAAATCGAAGGAGTCAAGACGACCACTGACCAGCTGATCCGTCCGGCAGAGACGCCGGAGACGCGTCAGGCCGCTCCGACGGAGCTGGAGGACTCCCTCCAGCTCTTCTTCAACGAAGCGCGCCGGCACCCGCTGCTGACCGCCGCTGAGGAGGTCGAGCTCGCCAAGCGCATCGAGCGCGGCGACCTCGCGGCCAAGGAGCGGATGATCAACGCAAACCTGCGTCTGGTGATCTCGGTCGCGCGCAAGTACCAGGGCCAGGGCCTGCCCCTCGGTGACCTCATCCAGGAGGGCATGCTCGGTCTGATCCGCGCGGTCGAGAAGTTCGACTGGCGCAAGGGATTCAAGTTCTCCACCTACGGCACGCTCTGGATCCGCCAGGCGATCGGCCGCGGCCTCGCAAACTCGGGCCGCACCGTCCGCCTGCCCGTCCATATCGTGGCGCGGGCGCGGAAGATCCAGGACGCCGAGCGCAAGCTCGCCGTCGAGCTGGGCCGCTCGCCCAGCGAGGAGGAGATCGCCGCGTACGTCGAGCTGCCGCTCGACGAGGTGGCCGACATCCGTCGTGCCGACCGCGGCCCGACGAGCCTCGACCAGGGCGTCGGCGAGGACGGCGACACCGCCCTCGGCGACCTGATCGCGGGCGACGGCCCGTCGGTCGAGGAGGAGGTTGTGGCAGGCATCGAAGACGAGCGCCTCAGGGAGGCCGTGGACACGCTTCCCGAGGCCGAGCGCGACGTCATCACGCTGCGCTTCGGGCTCGACCGCGAGCAGCCACAGGCACTCCGCGAGACCGGCCGCCGGCTCGGCCTCTCGAGCGAGCGCGTACGCCAGCTCGAGGACCGCGCGCTGCGCCGGCTGGCGCAGGACGACGCCGTCTCAGCGCTGCGCGACGCCGCCTAGGGTCTGACCCCAGAGGGGTCAGACCCCGCAGTTCACCCCCGAGGGGTCAGACCCCGCAGTTCACCCCCGAGGGGTCAGACCCCGCAGTTCACCCTAACCCTCAACCAACCCTCAAGGGGTCTGACCCCTTGAGGGTTCCGTCCGCGAGGTAGCGGAGCAGGCCCGGCATGCCGCCGCGCTGGTGCGCGGCGCGCTGCCGGTCCGCTCCGTTGCCCTCGCGGACGATTCGCCTTATGCCTTCGAGCTCCGGGTCCGCGCCGTCCTCGAGGCTCGCCACCACGTGCTCGGCCACCTCGCGGAGAGGGCGCGGCGAGCCCTCGTGGTGGATCTCGGCGTCGAGGCCCTCGCGCGCGGCCCTGAAGCTCGACCAGTGGAGCGCCTGCTCGGGGGCGGGCTCGCTCACCGGCGAGTCGACGGCGCGGCGCACCACGGCGCGGGCCAGCGCGGCCAGCGCGGCGGCCGACTCGAGGTCGGTCTGCACATCGACCTCGCGCAGTTCGATCGTGCCCAACCGCGGCTGCGGCCGGGCGTCCCACCAGACCATCGTGTGGTCGGTGGGCCCACCGCCCGCCCGGATCGCGTCGAGGGCGGCGAGGTACTCGTCCCAAGAGCGAAGGACCGGTGGGATGCCGCGGCCCGGGTAGGCCCGGATCACCGCGGCGCGGGAGCTGGCCATGCCCGAGTCGGCGCCGAACCAGAACGGCGAGTTGATGAGCCCCTGCATCTGCGACTCGACGCGCTGGTAGCGCTCCGACTGGACGAGTTCGACGTCGAAGAGCTCCGCGTCCGGATGAAGGCCGACGGCCATCAGGGTCGCTCCCCGATCTGCACCCGATCGCATAGCCTCCGCGCGCGCCTCGCCGAGCTGCGCGACCGCCCCGGCGACCGAGTCGGCCGGCTCGGAGCGGACCTCGAGCTCCGCGAGGAAGGCCTCGTGGTCGATTCTGCTACGCGGAAGTTCCGTTCCCGCAAGGATCGCGTCTGCGACGTGCGCGAGCTGGAGCGTCTCCGCGTCGACCACGAGCAGCTCTTCCTCGAGCCCGACCGTGAAGGCCTCGCCCTCCCCAAAGCGATGCGGTGGGGGCGGTCCACCGCTCGCAGACGCTCCCCCGCTGCGGGTCACGGTGTGTCTCCGCTGCCGTGCTCCGCCTGGGTGGGGCGTTTTCCATTGCGAAATGGAAACGAAAGGCGCCCAACCCCGGTCACGGGCTCTCTCCCAGTGCCGCTCGCGCTGCGATTCGCCCGAAGACGACGGCTGCCGCCAGCCCGCTCGCGTACCCGCCGGTTGCGATCCCGCCGGCGTCCGCTCCGCAGGCGTACACATCGGCCGCGACGCGCGCGTTCGCATCGATCGCGAGGCCGCCGAGCGTTGTCGTGACTCCGGCCACGGTCTCCACCGTCACATCGTCTTCGCCGCGCCGGACGGGGGCGCCCGCCTCCTCCGCGGCATCGACCATCTCGGCGACCGTCCGGTCGCGCACCCGTTCCCCGAGCCGGCCGGCCGGCACCGTGAACCACGCCCGCGCTCGCGGCTGCCTGAGCTGCCACTGCGCGACGTCGGTCTCCGACCAGGTGCGCGTCTCGTAACGCTCGCCGCGCTCGTTGGTCACGTTCGAGTGCTTCGCGTAGAGCTGCGACAGCCGGACGAGGTCGCCTTCGCCGATCCGCGCGGGAGGCGCGGGCATCGCGCGCGCGTAGACCTGGTCGAGTCCGGCACCGGTGGCGCCGCCGGCGGCGAGCCCGATCCGAAGGCCGTCGCCCGTGCTGCCCGGAGCCGCACGCAGGAAGACGTGATCCGCCTCGGGCGTGACGTGCTCGCGCAGCATCTCCCGGCTCGCCCCGAAGCCGCCCGTGGCGAGCACGAAGGGAAGATCGGCAGGAGGTCCCAGGACCGGAGTTTGGAGCTGGACTGATCCAACGAGGTCGACGAGCGCCTTCGTCAGGCCCTCGGGATCGAAGCGGGCGCCGGTTGTGAGCGGGTTGCCGGTGTCCCGTTGCACGACGGGCGCCCCGAGTGACTCGAGCCAACGAAGATCGTCGTCCAGGCGCTCGAAGAGGAGGCATTGGAGGCGCTCGTCGCCGTCCGGGCACTCTTCGCGAAAGCGGGCGAAGTCGCGGTGGCGCCAGATCACTCCGCTCGACAGCCGCATCGAGCCGCCCGGCCGCGAGAGCTTCTCCAGCACGACCGGCTGCGCGCCCAGCCGGCGTGCCTCCGCGGCAGCCGCGAGCCCGGCCATCCCCGCGCCGGCCACGACGACGTCGGCCATGGCTCAGACGAGCGCAAACCCCGGCTTGTGCTCGACGTACTCGATCCGCACGCCCTCGGGCCCGCGCAGGAAGACCGCGAAGGTGTTCTTCGCGTCCTTCACGTCGTCGATCTCGAGCCCGGCGCCCTCGGCCTCGTCCTGCACGCTGTGGGCGTCGTCGACCAGCAGCGCCAGATGGTTGAGCAGGGGCCGCCCGCCGTCCGCGGCGCTGCCGCGCAACACCCGCACGTAGCGGTCGCCGACCGCGACCTGCCCGTCCCGGCGGCGCTCGAAGCCCATCTCCGTCAGGCAGGTGACCGCGGCCTCGGGGTCCTCGAGGCTCAGGACCACGTGGTCGAGGTCGAAGTCCCTCCCCGCCGCCTCGACGAGCCCGATCGGCAGCCCTGCCGGTGCCTCGAAGGCCGCGATGCCGTCGTCGCGCCGGCCGGCGTCGAACGGGAGCGACTCGAGCGCGGAGTCGAGGTCGTTCACGCGCAGCACCACGCGCTCGAGCGCGCCGCGCTGGCGCGGCCCGTCGGCGTCGAAGAGGGTGAGCTTGCCGAGCTTCGCGTCGATCCCGACGAGGGTGAAGGTGTCCGTCTCCTCGATCACGTGCATGCCGAGGTGGTCGCAGAGGAAGGTGGCCAGGGGCTCCCGGTCGTCAACCCAGAGGGCCACGTGGTCAAGGCTGATGGGGGCGAAGTTCACGGGCATCGGAAGCACTTACCCCTGGGCCGCGCTTCCAATCGCGGCAAGCTCGTCGTCCGACAGCTCGATCCGAGCCGCCGCGAGGTTCTCCTCGAAGTGCTCGATCGACGACGTGCCCGGGATCGGCAGCATCACGGGAGAACGAGCCAGGAGCCAGGCGAGCGCGACCTGTGCCGGCGTCGCGTCCTGCTCCTCCGCAATCCGGTCGAGCGCGTCGCGCGGCTTGGCGAGCCGCCCGGTCGCGAGCGGAAACCATGGGATGAACCCGATCCCCGCCTCCTCGCACACGTCGAGCACGTCCTCCGAGCCGCGGTCCTCGAGGTTGTAGCGGTTCTGCACGGTCACGACCTCGACGATCCCGCGCGCCCGATGGAGCTCCTCGACCGACACGTTCGAGATCCCGACGTGGCGGACCTTGCCCTCGTCCTGGAGCTCTTTCAGCGCGCCGACCGAGTCCTCGTACGGGACCTGAGGGTCGGGCGAATGGAGCTGGTAGAGGTCGATGCGGTCGAGCTTCAGGCGCCGCAGGCTCGCCTCGCATGCCTTCTTCAGCCGCTCCGGGCGCGCGTCGCGCGGCCACTGCCCCGGCCCGGTCCGGCGCAGCCCGCCCTTCGTGGCGATCACGAGCCCGTCCGGATACGGATGGAGCGCCTCGGCGATCAGGTTCTCGCTGACCTCCGGCCCGTACGAGTCCGCCGTGTCGATCAGGTCGACGCCGACCTCGACGACGTGCCGGAGGAGGCGCTTTGCCTCCTCGGGGTCGTCGGGAGGGCCCCAGATGCCCTCGCCGGTGATCCGCATGGCGCCGAAGCCGAGGCGATGAACGTCCAGGTCACCGCCGATGGTGAAGGTGTCCATCCGACTGACGCTAGCGACGCCGCCGCCAAGCCGGGCAGCTTGACTCGGCGGTGATATATCAGATAGGAGAGCGTCACCTACGAACCCGCGGATAGGGGTCTGGCTCAGGTCGCGTCCAAGGATGGTGTCCCTGGTGTTCGCAGTTTCGCTCGTGACGCCGGCGCTGCTCGCCGCGTCGGTTCAGGCCGTGCCCGACCGGCCCTCCAGGGTGGTGATCATCGTCCTCGACCAGGCGCGGCCCGACACGATCACGCGCTATGGGATGGAGAACGTCCAGGATCTCCAGCGCGACGGCGAGAGCTTCCCTAACGCGTACGTGGGCCACATGGCGGCCGAGACCGTGATCAGCCACAACGTGATCACGAGCGGACAGTTCCCCAAGCACATGGGCTGGACGAACGAGGTCTACCGCGACACGGACGGCGTGCTCGGCACGCCCGGGAACTACTACGTCACCTCGAGCATGAGCTGCGCGCAGTTCAAGCTGCTGATCGAGCACGGTCACTACGCCAAGCTCCAGGACTACCTGGACGCGAAGTTCGGCGAGGCGTCCCCGTTCGCGTCGTTCACGCAGAAGCGGACATCGGCGTGCTCGAGCGGGCACACCGGCCCCGCCGCCGACGGCACCGGCACGGACCCCGAGGACATCATCTTCCAGATCCGCGGCAGCGCGACTCCGTTGACCCCCGATCCCACCGACGACCCCACCGCCCGCGTGAGCTGTGACGGCCGATCGAGCTGGCGGCAGCCAGAGTCCGGCAACGGAACGCTTCCGGCCTATTTCGGCATGACTTCGGATTGCACGAATCGCTGGTGGACGTGGCAGGGCTCAGGTGCCTACGGGACGGGGAGCATCTCGCCGGCGAACCTCTATCCGCTCGATGGCGACCGCTTCGTGCCGGGCATCCCGCCGCCGGGCTTCCCCGCGGCGCACGTCGGCGGCGACAACTGGTCAGCCGATGCCGCGATCCGCTTCATCGAGAACGAGCCCAACTGGCACGGCATGATGATCAGCCTCGGCGGCATCGACAAGCTGGGCCACATGTGGGGACCTGAGGACCAGGGAGAGCCGGGCGCCGCCCCGGGATCTCAAGAGGAGATGCGGCACCTGCCCTTCGTCGCGAAGAACGCGGACGCGCAGGTGGGCAGGATCGTCGACGCCCTGGACACGGAGGGGCTCCTCGACGAGACCCTGCTCGTGATCACGGCCGACCACGCGGCGCAGACCGGTACCCCCGGGGACACGTTCCACGGTGTCCTCGCCCCGGGTGTGACGAACCCGCTGTGCAATCCGCGAACGCCCGCGGCCCCCGGGCAATCCACCGGAATCCGGTCGGACTGCAACTGGTACCTCGGCACCGACTCGGACGAGCACTGTGACGATCCGAGTCCGGCCGTCGAAGAGCTCGAGACCGCCCTCGACGGGAACCTGGCCTTCTCGTATCAGGACACCCAGGTCGGGGCGTGGCTGAAGGACACCTCGACGGGCAAGAAGCGCGAGGCGGCCGCCGCCGTGCTCGACATGCCAGACGTCATTGCGAGCTACCAGATCAACGCGGCACAGAACCACTACCGGCTGTACGGCGCGAACTCCATGACGAGCGACGAGCGCGACTGGTTCCTGAGGCACGCCGACGAGCTCGTGGACACCATGGCCGCGTCGAACGGGCCGGATGTGGTCGGGCTCACCGGAACCGACGTGACCTACGGCGTCATCGGCGACCACGGCGGAGCCAACCAGCGGGTCCAGCGCATCCCGATGGTGTTCTACGGGGCCGGTGTCGGCGCGAAGGACTCGAACCGCGAGCTGCGGCTGGTGGACGTGATGCCCACGATCCTCAAGGCGATGGGAATCCAGTACGACGCGAACAGCCTGGACGGCGAGGCGGTGGCGCTGTCCAAGTAACGCGCTAGCCGAGCTTCATCAGCTCGGGTGCCGGCTTGCCGGCGCGCAGGCGCTTCAGGATCGCGTCCGCGCGCTTGCGGAACAGCACGACGTTGCGCAGCTTGATCTCCTCGTAGCCGCGGATCACGTTGGGCAGCTCCAGGAGCTCGAGTGCGGTCGCGTGGCGATCGGGCGTGAGCAGTGAGAGCGCCTCGTCGACCAGCGCCAGGTACTCGTCGATCAGCACGCGCTCGACACGGCGCACCTCGGCGTGCCCGAACGGGTCGAGCCAGCGGCCGCGGAGGCGCCGCATCCGGTAGAGCAGCCTGAAGGCGGGCACGAACCACCTGCCGAGCTTCAGCTTGCGCTTCAGGCCGAGCGCACGCAGGAGCGGCGGGTGCAGCATGAAGTACACCTTCGCGTCCTCGCCGAACTCGGCGCCGAGCTTGGCGCGCTCCACGGCGTCGAGGTGCAGGCGCGCGACCTCGTACTCGTCCTTGTAGGCCATCAGCTTGTAGAGCTGGCGCGCGACCGCCTCGGTGAGCTCCGAGTGGCCGGGCGTCCGCTCCTGCTCGGCCACGTGCACGCGGCGCACCACCTCGGCCCACCGGCGCGCCCAGTCGGCGTCCTGGTAGGCCACGAGCTCCGGCACCCGCACCTCGGCGAGGCGGCGCAGCTCGCCGCTGTCGCCGTTCACCGCAAGCCCGACGAGGTACTGCTCGAGGGCCGACAGCTCGCGTACCGGCTCGACCGTCTCGGGCGCGCGGGTCGCGGCCTCGACCACGTCCGGCGCCGCCACCACGGCGCGGCCCCAGCGGAGCGCCGCGAGGTTCTTCTCCACGGCCACGCCGTTCAGCTCGATCGCCCGCTCGAGCGCCTCCTCCGACACGGGCAGGAGCCCGCGCTGGTAGGCCGCGCCGAGCGCGAGCGTGTTGGTCATCATGTGGTCGCCGAACAGCCGCTCGGAGAGCCGCTGGGCGTCGAGGTAGAGGTTGTGCTCGCTGCGCGTGGCGGCGTCGATCTTGTCGAGCTGGGCGGCAAGCTCGGGGAAGCGCTCGTCCAGGTCCACGACCATGCGCCCGGTCGGCACCGCGCTCGTCGACACCACCGCCACCGTCCGCTCGCGGTCGGCGGTCAGGAGGTTCTTGGCCGAGGCCGCGCCGAGCAGGTCGAAGCCCAGGTAGAGGTCGATGCTGCCGGCCGGCGCCTTGCTCGCCGCCGCGAGCGGCTCGCGCGTGATGCGGAGGTCCGAGATGACCGGGCCGCCCTTCTGCGAGAGCCCGGTCTGGTCGAGGCCCGAGACGTGCAGCCCGTCGAGCAGCGCCGCCATGCCGAGCACCTGGTTCACCGTCACCACGCCGGTGCCGCCGATGCCCATCATCCGCACGCCGAAGTCGTCGGCGCCCACGAGCGGGCGCGGCTCGGGCAGCTCGACGTCGAGCGAGGGCGTTTCGTGCTTCGCCTTCTCGCCCGGGACCACGGTGAGGAACGATGGACAATCACCCTCGAGGCAGGAGAAGTCCTTGTTGCAGGAGGCTTGGTGGATCTGCGTCTTGCGGCCGAACTCGGTCTCCACCGGGATCACCGACAGGCAGTTCGACTTGTGGCCGCAGTCGCCGCAGCCCTCGCAGACTCGCTCGTTGATCCACACGCGCTCGGCAGGCTCGGCCGCCTTGCCGCGCTTGCGCTTGCGGCGGAGCTCGGCCGCGCACTCCTGGTCGTGGATCAGGACGGTCACGCCCTCGATCCCGGCGAGCTCCTGCTGCGCGGCGAGCAGCTCACCGCGGTCGCGCACCTCGGCGATCCCGGCGAGCTCGACGCCGCGGTAGCGGCTCGTGTCCTCCGCCGTGACGATGATGCGCTGCACTCCCTCGAGCTCGAGCCAGCGCGTGAGGTCCGGCACGCTCAGCTGGCCCTCGATGTCCTGGCCGCCCGTCATCGCGACGTGGTCGTTGTAGAGCAGCTTGTAGGTGATGTTCACGCCGGCCGCCACGGCGGCGCGGACCGCCAGCGACCCGGAGTGGTGGAACGTGCCGTCACCGAGGTTCTGGACGAGATGGGTGTCGTCGGTGAAGGGCGCCATGCCGATCCACTGCGCGCCCTCGCCGCCCATCTGCGTGATGCCGGTGATCTCGCCCTTGCCCTCCGGGCTCAGCAGGATCATCGTGTGGCAGCCGATGCCGGCGCCGACGAGCGTGCCGTCGGGCGCCTGGACGGAGCTGTTGTGCGGGCAGCCCGAGCAGAAGAAGGGGGTGCGCTGCGCCATCGGCAGCTCGGACGGGCGGCCGTGGATCTCGGCGAGCTTGCGCAGGCGCGCCTCCACCGAGTCGATCCGCACGCCGCGGGCCGCGAGGCGCGCGGCCAGGGCGCGCGCGATCAGGTCGGCGTCGAGGTCGAGCTCGCGCGGCAGCAGCTCCTCGCCGCGCTCGTCGCGCTTGCCGAGTATGCGCGGAGCGCCCGCGCTCCCGTAGAGCACGTCCCTCAGCAGTGTCTCGAGGAACGGGCCCTTCTCCTCGGCCACGACGACCTCGTCGAGCCCGCGCGCGAACTCGCGCGCGATCTCCGGCTCGAGCGGCGAGATCATCCCCAGCTTGAGGATGCGGATGCCGGCGCGCTCGAGGCCGGGGCCGTCGAGCCGGAGCCCGCGCAGCGCGTGCATCAGGTCGTAGTAGACCTTGCCCGCCACGACCACCCCGAGCCAGGCGTCCCGCGCGCCCTCGATGCGGTTGACGCCGTTCTCGCGCGCGTACGCGAGCGCGAGCTCCGTGCGCGGGCCGAACAGCGTCCGCTCCATGTCGAGCGAGGCGGGCGCCAGCAGGTTCCCGTTCGGCACGTGCTCGTAGGGCTTGCCGTTCCATTCGACGGTCGGCATGACGGGCATGACCCGGTCGGCCGCGACCGCTGCGGTGCCGACTGCGTCGGCGACGTTCGTGACGATCTTGAAGCCGGCCCACAGCCCCGACGCGCGCGAGCACGCGAGCGCGTGCAGGCCGAGGTCGAGGACCTCCTGCACGTTGCCGGGGAAGAAGACCGGCATCTGGAAGCTCGCGAGCAGCGACTCCGACGCGCTCGGAATGGTCGAGGACTTGCAGCCCGGGTCGTCGCCGACGATGGCCAGCGCCCCGCCGGTGCGCGAGACGCCGACGAAGTTGCCGTGGCGGAGCGAGTCGGCGGCGCGGTCGAGTCCGGGTGCCTTTCCGTACCACATGGCCAGCACGCCGTCGTACTTCGAGCCGGGGAGCTGGGCAGCTAGCTGGCTGCCCCACGCGGACGTCGCGCCGAGCTCCTCGTTGAGACCCGGCACGTGGCGCACGTGGTGCTCCTCGGCGAGCTCGCGGTTGCGGGCGAGCTCCTTGTCGAGGCCGCCGAGCGGCGAGCCCTGGTAGCCGGAGATCATCGTCCCGGTGTGCAGGCCGCGGCGGCGGTCGGCGCGGTGCTGGTCGAGCGGCAGCCGCACCAGCCCCTGGAGGCCCGTCAGGAGGATCCGACCCTCCTCGAGGACGTACTTGTCGTCGAGCGAGATGTCGCGAAGCGAGCTGCGGCGGCGGCCGTCGTCGCCGGAACGGCGAAAGCGCTGGCCGTCCGAGGCGCCTAGCCCGGATCCGGCACCACGCTTGCGAACGGCGATCGACATTCCAGCTCTTTCCTTCCCTCTGCCCGCTATTGGGAAACCCAACTTACCATTGGTGGTAGACGGAATCCAATCAGGTCGGATGCTCATCTAGCCGATATATCGGGTATAAGGTAAAAGATCATGACCATTGCCACTCGTCACGTAGCGCCAACCGCCATCCCGATGGCCGACGACGATCACGAGCAGATCGTCGTCCGCCAGGACAAGGAGACCGGGCTGCGGCTGATCGTGGCGGTGCACTCGACGGTGCTGGGCCCAGCGCTCGGCGGGATGCGCCTGAAGCGCTATCCCGGCGGGCTGCGCGAGGCGCTCGACGACGTGATGTGCCTGGCGCGCACGATGACGCTGAAGGCGTCGGCCGCCGGTCTCGACCTCGGCGGCGGCAAGGCGGTGATGATCGACGACGGACGCGAGCACCTGCGCACCGCCCGGCTCGAGGCGGCCGCGCGCGCGATCGACGGGCTCGACGGCGCCTACATCACGGCCGAGGACATCGGCACCACCACCCAGGACATGGACCACATGGCCCGCTTCACGCGCTTCGTGGTCGGACAGTCGGTATCGAACGGCGGCGGAGGCGACCCCTCCCCCGTGACCGCCGAGACGGTCTTCCAGGCGATGCGCCGCGGGCTCGCGGCCGCCACCGGGTCGGGCGACTTCGATTCCCGCCGTGTCGGCGTGGTCGGGCTGGGCAAGGTCGGCTCGGCGCTGGCGGCGAAGCTCGCCCAGGCCGGCGCGCATGTGATCGGGTGCGACCTCGACGCCGGGCGCTGCGACTGCCTCGCGGCGGACTACGGCATCGAGTCGGCGCCCTCGGCCGAGGCGATCATGGCCACGGAGCTCGACGTGCTGGCGCCGTGCGCCGCCGGAGGGTTGATCGACGACGCGCTCGCGCGCTCGATCGACTGCAGCGTTGTGGTGGGCGCCGCGAACAACCCGCTGACCGACCGGAGCGTGGCGCGCACGCTGATGGAGCGCGAGATCGTCTACGTGCCCGACTTCCTTGCGAACTGCGGCGGGCTGATCCACGTCTCGATGGAGTGGTACGGGGAACACGGCGCGAGCGAGGCCGACCTGATCGCCGGCGCCATGGAGCGCCTCGATCGCGCGCTCGAGACCGCCGAGGCGGCCGGCGTCACCCCCATCGAGGTGGCCGAGCGCCAGGCGCTCGAGCGCGTGGAGGCTGCGCGGAGGCAGTAGCGGCGTGGTCACCGCCGGATATCCTCAGGTTGGTTTGGAGAGCTCGTTCGAGCCCGTCTCGTCTCGCCGCACCTTCGAGGAGGCCGTCGAGCAGATCGCCGAGCGGATCAAGTCCGGCGACCTGCACGTGGGCGACCGCCTGCCCTCGGAGCGCGAGCTCGCGTCGATCATGCGGATCAGCCGCCCGACGCTCCGCGAGGCGGTCAAGACGCTCGTCGAGGCGGGCGTGCTGGAGGTGCGCCGCGGCCAGTCCGGCGGGATCTTCGTCGCCTCCGAGCTGATTCCGCGCGACCTGCTGCGCAGCCGCCAGGCGATCCGCGTGAGCGAGGTGGCCGGCGTGCTCGAGGCGCGCCGCCTGCTCGAGCCGCGCGTGGCGCAGCTCGCGGCGGTGCACGCGAGCGAGGAGGATTTCGCGGCGATGGCGGCCCTGATCGAGCGCAAGCGCACGCTCGCGGCCGCGGACGACTTCCTCGAGAACGAGGACCTCTTCCTCCAGCTCGACCTGAAGTTCCACCTGGCGATGGCGCGCGCCACGCGCAACTCGACCGTCGTTCAGCTGATGCGCAGCCTCTTCAGGCGGCTCGAGATCGCACGCGACATGGCGGTGCACGCGCCGCTCGTGCCGGACTGGGTGATCTCGATCCACGAGCGCACCCTGGCCGCGATCCGCGCCGCCGACTTCCCGCTGATCGACGAGGTGATGGACGAGCACCTCGCGCAGCTCGAGCAGATCTGGGAGCGCGAGACCGGCCGCGGCCTGGTCCGGCCACTCCCGGACTTCCTGCAGCCGGTCGCAGACCGCTCACGAGCGCTGCGCGCCGGCTAGGACGCGGTTCAGCGAGAGCGCGAGCCGTCCCGGCTGCGCCCGCGCGCCTCACGGGGGTGGGGCGTTTTATGTTGCGATCTCGCAATGGAAAACGCCCAACCCCCCGGTTCTACGCCACTCGGTGCTCGTCCGCCGGCCCTTCGCGGGCTAGCTAGGACGCCGGCTCGAGCTTCGCGAGACGGCGCAGGTTGCGGCCCGCGCGGCCGATGAGCGCCGCGATCATCGCCGCGGCGAGGCCGATCCCGAGCACGTCCAGGAGGCCGGCGCCGACCAGTCCCAGCGCGAGCAGCGTGTTCACGGCGATCAGGATCAGGCGCGCCTCGGTCGGGCCGAAGCGGCCGTAGCCGAGCGTGAAGACGCCGAAGGCGTGGGTCTCGAGGTAGGTGTTGATCGACAGGATCAGGTAGGCCACGACGATCGCGAGGCCGACCGCGAGCAGCATGTACGGCGACAGCCCGAGGCCGATGCCGATCGCCGCGGTCGCGAAGGCGTCGACCAGGTGGTCGAGGTAGAAGCCGTAGCGCGGGCGCTCGGCCTTGCGGACGCGCGCGAGCGTGCCGTCCAGCGAGTCGCCGAGCCAGTGCACGACGAGCAGCGCGGACGCGGCCCAGAGCCAGGCCTCGTCCCCGTTCGAGAGCACGTAGGCGGCGGCGATGCCGATCGAGGCGAGCACGCCGAGCGCGGTGAGGTGGTCCGGCATCACCCGCCTGGGCAGGCGGCGGGCGATCCATTCGAGCGCGCGCGCCTCGGGGACGGCCAGCAGGAACTGCTTGCTGCGGGGTGCGTCTGCGGTGCTTGTCTCCGACATCGTTCTCTCCCTTGTTGACCGATGGTTAATAACACCGGTGGGAGAGCCCGGTTACACGGCTGCAAGCGCCCGCGCGACCACGCGCAGATCCTCCGCGAACGCCTCGCGCTCCTCGGCGCGGCTCGGTTCGTCGGGCTTCCGCAGGATCGACGAGGGGTGGATCGTCGCGCAGACGATCGGCGCGAGCTCGGAGTCCAGCAGCTCGCCGCGGTGCTGCGTGACCCTGAACGAGCTGCCGAACAGCGCCTTTGCGGCGGTCGCGCCGAGCACCACCAGCGCCTCCGGCCTCACGACGCGGAGCTCCTCCTCGAGCCACGGCTTGCACGCGTCCACCTCGAAGCGCTTCGGAGTCTGGTGGATGCGGCGCCGTCCGCGCTCCTCGAACTTGAAGTGCTTGACCACGTTGGTGAGATAGGCGTCCGCCCGGTCGATGCCGGCCGCCTCGAGGCCGCGGTCCAGCTCGCGGCTGGCCGGGCCCACGAAGGGCCGGCCCATGCGGTCCTCCCTGTCGCCCGGCTGCTCGCCCACGAGCATCAGGCGTGAGGCCTTCCTGCCCTCGCCGAAGACGGTCTGGGTCGCGCCGCGCCAGAGGTGGCATCCGCGGCAGCCCGCCGCAGCCTCGCGGAGCGCCTTGAGGGAGGGGCGCTCGGGCAGGAAGGGAGTGGCGTCGTTCGATTCCGGCTCGGCCACAGGCTAGGTTTGCCCCCGTGTCCGGCCCGTTACTCGTAGTCGACGCCCCCTCGATGCTGTTCCGCGCCTTCTACGCGCTGCCCGACACGATCAAGGGCGCCGACGGCGAGCCGGTCAACGCCCTGCTCGGCACCGCGAACCTGATCCTGCGCGAGGTTGAGCAGCACCGCCCGCGCGCGGTGGTGCTCTGCTTCGGCCCCGACGCGGCCGACTACCGCGTGGAGCTCTTCGACGGCTACCACGCGGAGCGGCCCGAGGTGCCCGACACGCTCGCGCCCCAGTTCCTCGCCTCACACGCCTTCTTCGAGGCATTCGGCTGGACGGTGG
>WNGA01008003.1_pt1 | contig 26145 bp, 23 predicted proteins | sample 5400061 | NCBI WGS metagenome assembly WNGA01 (sample SAMN13153366, study PRJNA577476) | soil metagenome | isolation source: 100 cm soil or saprolite under grassland replicate 2 | place: USA:California | collected 2016-06-15 | reverse complement strand
CCTGCGTTTCAGCTCCAGCGACTTCTCCGGGGCGATCGAGTTCGCCCTCGACTACTTGCAACCGGACGGTTCTTCGCGGCGCGAGGTCTCCGCGTTGCAGATCTTCAAGGTCGAGTCCGGCGGTCGCGAGGTCGTCTGGAGCTACAGCCACACCGGCGCCGCCGCCTCCCATGAGGACCTGATTCGTCTCTGGGGCTTCGACCCGACGCGCCCCTGGGGCCTGCCCTCGAGCGCGAAGCGCTAGCCGCAACCGCCGGAACCGGTTCCTAGAATCGGCGCGTGGCCGTCCTCGCGCTGATCCTCGTGACGGCGGTCTGGGGGGTCACCTTCGTCCAGGTCAAGGACGCCGTCGAGCTCTACCCGCTCTACGCGTTCCTGGCGCTGCGGTTCGCGATCGCCGGTCTGGCCTTGGCGCCTGCCACCATCGTCCGTTTCGGCCATGGCCGAGGGACTGTCCCTCGGCCATGGCCGAAAGAGACAGGGGTGGCGGCCTTTCTCGGGCTTCTCCTGGCGGCCGGCTACGCGCTCCAGACCGAAGGCCTGGCGCGCACGACGGTGTCCAGCACCGGCTTCATCACCGGGCTCTACGTCGTCTTCACGCCGCTCCTCGCGCTCGGCCTCTTCCGGCAGCGGATCGGCACCGCGGTCTGGGTCGGAGTCGCGCTCTCCGTCGCCGGGCTCGCCATGCTCTCCGGGATCCATGCCGGCTCGGCGACCGGCGACGCGCTCGTGCTCGCGGCCTCGGGCGTCTACTCGCTCCAGATTGTGCTGCTCGAGCGCGTGGCGCGGCGGCTCGACCCTGTCGCGCTCACCTTCGTCGAGATGGTCGCCGCGTGTGCCGCATTCAGCGCGATCGCGGCGGCGCGCTCGGAGCTCGAGACCCCACATGGCTGGACCGTCTGGGGCGCCCTGCTCGTGACCGGGCTCTTCGCGAGCGCGCTCGGCTTCTTCGTCCAGAGCTGGGCCCAGCGGCGGACGAGCGCGACCCGCACCGCGCTCGCCTTCGCCATGGAGCCGGTCTGGACGGCGATCTTCGGCTTCACGCTCGCAGGCGATCGCCTCGGGGCGCTCGGCTGGGGAGGCTGCGCGACGATCCTGGCGGGGATCGCGTTGGCGGAACCGGCTGCCGGAGAGACGTTGCGCCGGCTCCTGGGTTCACGCGGAAACCTGCTACCATCGGACTGAGATTTTCTCAGCAAAGGAGATTCGAGCAATGGCGAAGACCATCGGAATCGACCTCGGCACGACCAACTCCTGTGTGGCCGTGATCGAGGGCGGCGAGCCGGCCGTGATCCCGAACGCGGAGGGCGGGCGCACCACCCCGTCCGTCGTCGCGTTCACGAACGACGGCCAGCGGCTCGTCGGGGCGCCCGCGAAGCGCCAGCAGGTGACGAACCCGCAGAGCACGATCTTCTCGATCAAGCGCTTCATGGGGCGCAAGTTCGAGGAGGTCTCGGAAGAGATGAAGATCGTCCCGTACGAGGTCGTCAAGGGCCCGAACGGCGACGTCCGCGTCACGGCCGGCGGCAAGGAGTACGCACCGCCGGAGATCAGCGCGATGATCCTCCAGAAGCTGAAGGCGGACGCCGAGGCGTACCTCGGCGAGACGATCGCCGACGCGGTGATCACCGTCCCCGCCTACTTCAACAACGCCCAGCGCGAGGCGACCAAGGACGCCGGCAAGATCGCCGGCCTCAACGTCCAGCGGATCATCAACGAGCCGACCGCGGCGGCGCTCGCCTACGGCCTCGACAAGGAGGCGTCGGATCACACGATCCTCGTCTTCGACCTCGGCGGCGGCACCTTCGACGTCTCGATCCTCGAGCTCGGCGAGGGCGTCTTCGAGGTGAAGGCCACGAACGGCGACAACCACCTCGGCGGCGACAACTTCGACAAGGCGGTCGTCGACTGGATGGTCGCCGAGTTCAAGCGCGACCAGGGGATCGACCTCTCGCAGGACCGGATGGCCCTCCAGCGCCTCTACGAGGCGGCGGAGAAGGCGAAGATCGAGCTCTCCTCGACGATGACGACGCAGATCAATCTGCCGTTCGTCACCGCCACGCAGGAGGGCCCCAAGCACCTCGACCTCCAGCTAACGCGCGCGAAGCTGAACGAGCTTACGGCCGACCTGCTCGAGCGCACGGTCGGCCCGACCAAGCAATGCCTGGCCGACGCGGGACTCGATCCGGCGAAGATCGACCACGTCGTGCTCGTCGGCGGGATGACCCGCATGCCGGCGGTGGTCGACAAGGTCAAGGAGCTGACCGGTAAGGACCCGCACAAGGGCGTCAACCCGGACGAGGTCGTCGCCGTCGGCGCGGCCATCCAGGGCGGCGTGCTGAAGGGCGAGGTCAAGGACATCCTGCTCCTCGACGTCACCCCCCTGAGCCTCGGGATCGAGACCAAGGGCGGCGTCTTCACGAAGCTGATCGAGCGCAACACGACGATCCCGACCAAGAAGTCGGAGACGTTCACGACCGCGGAGGACAACCAGCCGTCGGTCGAGGTGCACGTGCTCCAGGGCGAGTCGGAGATGGCGCTCTACAACAAGACGCTCGGCAAGTTCCAGCTCGTCGGCATTCCTCCCGCGCCGCGGGGCATGCCCCAGATCGAGGTCACGTTCGACATCGACGCGAACGGGATCATCCACGTCAACGCGAAGGATCTCGGCACCGGCAACGAGCAGAACATCCGGATCGAGGGCGGCTCGGGCCTGAAGGAGGAAGAGGTCGAGCAGATGATCCGCGACGCCGAGGCGCACGCGGACGAGGCCCGGCGGCTCCGCGAGGTGGCCGACGCCAAGAACCAGGCCGAGTCGCTCGCCTACGCGACCGAGCGGAGCTTGAAGGAGCACCGCGACAAGCTCGACGAGGCCGAGGCCTCGACGATCGAGGGTCGCGTGATGGAGCTCAAGCAGGCCCTCGAGGGGGACGACGTCGGCGAGATCAAGGCCAAGACGGAGGCGCTCCAGGAGGCCTCGCAGAAGCTGGCCGAGGCGGTCTACGCCCAGGCCTCGCAGCAGCAGGCCCAGGCGGCTTCCGGCAACGGTGAGGCCGCCGACTCCGACGACGAGGTGATCGAGGACGCCGAGGTCGTCGATGAAGAGGCGAAGACCTCGTAAGTGATGGCAACCCCCGACCGCCCATCTCGCACGCTCGGAACCGCTGCAAAGCGTCCCCTCGCGGCGTCCTCAGTCGCGCCCGTAGCCTCCGGCTACGAACGCTCCCTGCGTCCTTGCGAGGCTCGCTTTTCGCGGCCCGAGCGCACGATCTGGTCGGACGGTGATCGCTGATGGCCGAGCAGGAGCAGGCACCGACCGAGGCCGGGCTCGAGGAGCGGCTCGCGGCGCTCGAGGCCGAGCGGGACGAGTACCTGAACGACCTCAAGCGTGTCGCGGCCGACTTCGAGAACTACCGCAAGCGGGCCGCGCGCGATCAGGAGAGCCTGGTCGCGCGCGCCCACGAGCGGCTGGTGAAGGAGCTCCTACCGGTGCTCGACGATCTCGAGCGCGCGCTCGCCGCGGCCGAGGAGCACGAGGAGGCGAAGCTCGAGGAGGGCGTCCGCCTCGTGCATCGCGAGTTGCGCTCGGCGCTCGACCGCGAGGGTCTTGCCGAGATCGAGACGAACGGGTCGTTCGACCCGCACGTCCACGAGGCGCTGCTCACGCAGCCGTCCGAGGCCGAGGAGGGCTCCGTGCTCGAAGTCTTGCAGAAGGGGTACAAGCTCGGCGACCGGGTGCTCCGGCCGGCCAGGGTCGTCGTCGCGGCGCCGCAGGGCGAGGACGATGGCGACGGTTAAGGACCTCTACGAGACGCTCGGCGTGACGAAGGGCGCAGGCCAGGACGAGATCAAGAAGGCCTACCGCAAGCTCGCGCGCCAGTACCACCCGGACAACAACCCGGGCGACACCGCCGCCGAGGAGCGCTTCAAGGAGGTGCAGACCGCCTACGACGTCCTCTCCGACCCCGAGAAGCGCAAGCGATACGACGCGTTCGGCTCCAGGAACGGGCGCCAGGGACCGGGCGGGTTCACGTTCACGCCCGAGGGCTTCGACTTCGCCGACCTCGGCGATCTCGGCGACATCTTCGGCGGGCTCTTCGGCGGCCGCGGCCGCGCCGAGCAACAGCGGCAGCGCGGCCAGCGCGGGCGCGACCTCGAGGTCGAGGTAAGCCTCTCGTTCGAGGACTCCCTCCGCGGGGTCGAGACGAAGATCCCGGTCGAGCTCGAGACCGCCTGCCGCGAGTGCGGCGGCTCGGGCGCGAAGCCGGGGACGGCGCCGAGGCTCTGTCCCGAGTGCAACGGCCGCGGGGTCAAGGCAGAGAGCCAGGGCCTGTTTGCACTCTCGCAGCCGTGCCCACGTTGCCGCGGCAACGGCACCGTGATCGAGGACCCGTGCCCGCGCTGTCGCGGCACCGGACGCGAGCGGCGGACCAAGCGCTACACGGTCAAGATCCCGGCCGGGGTCAAGGACGGGTCGCGGATCCGCCTGCGCGGCAAGGGCGAGGCCGGCTACGGCGGCGCCGAGGCGGGCGACCTGTTCGTCGTCACGCGCGTGGCGCCGTCGAGGCTGTACACACGACGCGGCGACGACCTCGTCGTCGACGTGCCGGTCACCTACCCGGAGGCCGCGCTCGGCGCGACCGTCCAGGTGCCGACCCCGGACGGCCCGGTGACGGTGAAGGTGAAGCCGGGCACGACGGACGGGACGCTCCTCCGCGTGAAGGGCAAGGGCGCGCCGAAGCTGAAGGGCTCGGGCCGCGGCGACCTGCTCGCGCGCGTGAAGCTGAGCGTCCCGAAGAAGCTGACGAAGCGAGAGCGCGAGGCGATCGAGGCTCTCCAGAAGGTTTCTCGCCAGAACCCGCGCGAAGGGCTGGCGAGTTGATGGACGACCGCCCGCGCTACATGATCTCCGTCGCCGCCGACCTGGTCGGGATGCACCCGCAGACGCTGCGGATGTACGAGCAGAAGGGGCTCGTCCGGCCCAGGCGGACCGCAGGGAACACGCGCCTCTACTCCGAGGGCGATCTCGCACGGTTGCGGCTGATCCAGCGGCTGACGACCCAGCTCGGGCTCAACCTCGCCGGCGTCGAGGCGGTGCTCGACCTCGAGAAGCAGCTCCAGCGGATGCAGGCGCGGATGGAGCGGCTCGAGCGCGAGATGCGCGACGCGATCGAGCAGGTCCGCAAGCAGTACCGCCGCGAGCTCGTCCTCTACGACCCGGCGCAGACGCGACTTCCGACCAGATGGACTTCAACAAGCTCACGCTGAAATCGCAGGAGGCGGTCGCCGCCGCCCAGGAGCTCGCCCGCCGCATGGGCAATCCCGAGCTCTACCCCGAGCACCTCCTGCTGGCGCTGCTCGACCAGGAGCTGCCGCAGCAGCTAGTCCCGGATGCGGCGGGGTTGCGGGCGCAGGCCGAGGCGGCGCTGCGCACCAAGCCCTCGACCCAGGGAGCGCAGCAGCAGCCGCACGTCTCGGCGGCGGTCTCGCGCGTCCTCGACCAGGCATTCGACGAGGCGCGGCGCCTCGAGGACGAGTACGTCTCGACCGAGCACCTGCTGCTCGCGCTCGACGTCGTCCCGCGCGATGCGCTGCTCGAGAAGATCGCCCAGGTGCGCGGCGGCCAGCGCGTCACCTCGCAGGATCCGGAGGGCAGCTACCAGGCACTCGAGAAGTTCGGCCGCGACCTGACCGAGCTCGCCGAGCAGGGGAAGCTCGACCCCGTCATCGGGCGCGACGAGGAGATCCGCAGGGTGATTCAGGTGCTCTCGCGCCGCACGAAGAACAATCCGGTCCTGATCGGCGACCCCGGCGTCGGCAAGACCGCGATCGTCGAGGGGCTGGCGCAGCGGATCGTCGCGGGCGATGTCCCCGAGGGCCTGAAGGGCAAGCGCGTCTGGGCGCTCGACATCGGCGCGATGCTCGCCGGCTCGAAGTACCGCGGCGAGTTCGAGGAGCGGCTCAAGGCCGTCCTGACCGAGGTGCGCAACGCCGAGGGCGAGCTGATCCTCTTCATCGACGAGCTGCACACGATCGTCGGCGCGGGCGCGGCCGAGGGCGCCGTCGACGCAGGGAACATGATGAAGCCGATGCTGGCGCGCGGCGAGCTGCGCGCGATCGGCGCGACCACGCTCGACGAGTACCGCCGGCACATCGAGAAGGACGCCGCGCTCGAGCGGCGCTTCCAGCCGATCTTCGTCGGCGAGCCCTCGGTCGCGGACACGATCGCGATCCTGCGCGGCCTGAAGGAGCGCTACGAGGCGCATCACGGCGTCCGCATTCGCGACGCCGCCCTGGTCGCCGCCGCGGTCCTCTCCGACCGCTACATCTCCGACCGCTTCCTGCCCGACAAGGCAATCGACCTGGTGGACGAGGCCGCCTCCCGGCTGCGGATGGAGATCGACTCCTCGCCGCTGGAGCTGGACGAGGCCGAGCGCCGGGTGCGCCAGCTCGAGATCGAGCTCGCGGCGACAGCGGCAGAACCCGCTGCGCGGGTTCCGCTGGAGAAGGAGCTGGCCGAGGCGCAGGAGCGCCGGAACGAGCTGTCCGCGCGTTGGGCCAAGGAGAAGGAGCAGCTCGAGCGGGTGAAGGAGATCACGCGCCGGATCGACGAGCTGCGGAGCGAGGCCGAGCGCGAGGAGCGGGTCGGGAACCTCCAGCGGGTGGCGGAGATCCGCTACGGCGAGCTGCCGAACCTCGAGCGTGAGCTCGAGGCTAAGACGGAGCCGGAGGCGCCGCCCATGGTCAAGGAGGAGGTCGACGAGGACGACGTCGCCGCGGTCGTCGCGCGCTGGACCGGCATCCCGGTCGAGCGGCTGCTCGAGGGCGAGACCGAGAAGCTGATCCACATGGAGGAGCGCCTGCACGAGCGCGTCGTCGGCCAGGACGAGGCGGTGGAGGCGGTGGCGAACGCGCTGCGGCGCGCGCGGTCAGGCCTCCAGGACCCGAACCGGCCGATCGGCTCGTTCGTCTTCCTCGGCCCGACCGGCGTCGGCAAGACCGAGCTCGCCCGCGCGCTCGCCGAGTTCATGTTCGACGACGAGCGCGCCATGGTGCGGCTCGACATGTCGGAGTACATGGAGAAGCACACCGTCTCGCGCCTGGTCGGCGCGCCGCCCGGTTACGTCGGCTACGAGGAGGGTGGCCAGCTGACCGAGGCCGTCCGGCGGCGGCCCTACTCGGTGATCCTCCTCGACGAGATCGAGAAGGCCCACCCGGACGTCTTCAACATCCTGCTCCAGATCCTCGACGACGGGCGCCTGACCGACGGCCAGGGCCGCACGGTCGACTTCCGCAACACCGTCCTGATCATGACCTCGAACGTCCACACGGCCGAGGCGATGACCGAGATCTTCCGGCCCGAGTTCCTGAACCGGATCGACGAGATCGTCGAGTTCCGGCCGCTCTCGAAGGAGCAGATCGCGGAGATCGTCGAGCTCCAGCTCGGGCGCCTGCGCGAGCGCCTCGCCGAGCGCGGCCTGCGGCTCGATCTGACCGAGGCGGCCAAGGAGGCCCTCGCCGAGGCCGGCTGGGACCCGACCTACGGCGCCCGGCCGCTCAAGCGCGCGATCCAGCGCCTGCTCGAGAACCCGCTCGCCCTGCGCCTGCTCGAGGGCGACTTCGGCGAGGGCGACATCGTGCGGGTGGACGCGAAGGACGGCGAGCTCGTCTTCGAGAAGGCCGAGGTCCGCGAGCCGGCGGCGGCCTAGTCTGGGTCGGCCATCTTGCTCCGGCGCCGGGCATGAACATCCTTGCGATTTGCTGGAGCTTCTTCACGGGCTCGGCCGGATGCTGCAGGCCATTGACGCTAAGCTGGAGCAGATCGTCAGGCTCCTCGAGCACGAATTCGGAGATGAGTAAGCGGACCCCAGAGGATCGCGAAGAGTTCCGCCGTGTGATCGAGAGCGGCAGGGCTGCACGCGCGAACATGCAGGAGATCCTCGACCGGTTCGATGCCCGCCGCCGTGCTGAAGAAGAGCGGCGTGTACGCCGGCGGCACCTTCTTCGCCGCCTGCTCCCCTTTCGCCGCGCGTCCTAGGCACGCCCCAGTCCGAGCGGCCGCTGCCGCAAGCGGGTCCGGCGGGCTCGAAAATTCGGCTCCCACGTGCCAAGATTCGCCGGGGAGGGGAGATCTGTGGCAACCGAGGTCGTCGGCAGGGGGGACGAGCTCGCGACGATTCGCGCTTTTCTCGGCGGACCGGCTCCAGCCGCGCTCTTGCTCGAAGGCGACGCCGGAATCGGCAAGACGTCGCTCTGGCGGGAGGCAGTCGAGTTCGCTGGCGAAAGCGGGCAGGTCGTGCTCGTCGCGCGTCCGGCGTCCGTCGAGGCCGAGCTTTCGTTCGCGGCCCTCTCCGACCTTCTGACCGACATTCTCGAGGAGGTGCTTCCGGCCCTGTCGCCGCCTCAGCGGCGAGCGCTCGAGGTCGCGCTGCTCCGGACGAACCAAGACGGAGCACCTCCGGATCCGCGCGCGATCGGGACAGCCGTGCTGAGCGTCTTCGCGGCGCTCGCGGCACAGCAGGCGCTCCTGGTCGCGATCGACGATCTGCAGTGGCTGGATATCGCTTCCGCTGCCGCGCTCACGTTCGCCGTCCGGCGGTTGCGCGACGAGCCGGTGCGGCTTCTGCTCTCGGCGCGGACAGATGCCGACGGGCGGCCGATGAGCGTTGCGAGCGCAATTCCGGATGAGCGGCTGCGCCGGCTCGAGGTCGAGCCGCTCTCGGCCGGCGCTGTCGCGCACCTGCTGCGGGCCAGGATGGGTCTCACCTTCGGCAGGCCCGTCGCGCGGCAGGTTTACGAGACCTCGGGCGGCAATCCGTTCTTCGCGATCGAGCTCGCCCGCGCCTTGGAGCGCCACGGGGGCCGAGTAGAGCTCGGTGAGCCGCTGCCTGTTCCGAGCACGCTCCAGGACCTGGTTGCAGAGCGGCTGGGCGCCCTTCCTCCCGCGACACGTGAGGCTCTGCTCCTTGCCGCGCTCGGATCGGAGCCCACCGTCGACCTCGTCGGTCGCCTGCTCGAGGGCGATCCGTGGGCGCGGCTCGAGCCGGCCGTACGAGCAGACGCGGTCGAGGTCGTCGGCGGGCACATCCGCTTTGCTCATCCTCTGATCGCGTCGGTTGCAGCGGCGAACGCGAACGCCATGGAGCGGCATGAAGCGCACCGGCGACTGGCGGACGTGGTCGAAGAGCCGGAAGAACGGGCGCGTCATCTCTCGTTCAGCGCCGACGGACGGGACGAGAAGGTCGCGGTGGCGCTCGAGCGAGCCGCCGAGCGGGCTGCTTCGCGCGGCGCGCCTGATCTCGCGGCCGTCTTCGCGGAGCGGGCGGGCCGGCTCACGCCCGTCGCGCGCCCGGGTGACGAGCACCGGCGCCTCCTTCGCGCTGCCGACCACTACTTCGACGGCGGCGCGCTCGAGCAGGCCGCGACGTTGCTCGACGAGCTCGTCGCCGGCAGCCCACAGGGACCGGATCGCGCGAAGGTTCTGAGTCGCCTCGCACAGGTGCGCTTCCAGCAAGAAGGGGTCGGCCCCGCACTCGAGCTCCAGCTCGCCGCTCTGAAAGACGCCGGGAACGAGCTCGAATTGCGCGCAACGGTCGACCGCATACTCGCCTGGGCGCGGCACATGGACGGAGATCTGGGCAAGGCGCTCGTCCATGCTCGGGCAGCCGTCGGGCTGGCGACGTCCCTGAACGACCCCGACATGCTCGCGCCGACGCTCGCGACGCTCGCCTTCACCGAGTTCGTGGCGGGAGAAGGCATGAACGAAGAGCTGATCGCTCATGCCGTCACGCTCGAGCCCGAACGGGCCGGGATGCTCGATCGGGCACGGTGGATTCAGGGGCTCCTGCTCGAGTATCAGGGAGAGCTCGAGCGTTCGGAGGCGTTGCTCCAAGAGCTGCTCGGCGAGAGCCGCGAGCGAGGAGAGCGAATCGAGCTTGCCTACCTACTCAACCATCTCTCGCGCGTTTCGCTTCGCGCAGGCGATCGCACGAAGTCCGAGGGCTTCTTGCGGGAGGTGTTCGACCTGCTGCCGGAGATCGACCTCGGCGCGGAGGAGCCGTTCGTCCTTTCGACGTGTGCGCTCCTCGATGCCCACGGCGGCCGGGTCGAGCAGGCGCGCGAGCGGATCGCCCAAGGGCTCGCCCTTGCCGCCCGGAGAGGGATGAAGCCGGCGCGCTTCGAGTTCCTGGCGACGCTCGGGTTCCTCGAGCTCTCGCTCGGTGATGCGGAGGCGGCCGCGCGGACATTGGGTTCGCTCCGGGAAGAGGCCGCCGCAGGCGGCTTCCTCGAGCCTGCGGTCTTTCGGTTCCACGGCGACGAGATCGAGGCGCTCCTCGCGCTCGGGCGGCTCGACGAGGCTCAGGCGCGGCTCGACGAGCTCGAGGCGCGTCCCGGCAGGTGGGCGGAAGCTGCCGCGGGGCGTGCTCGAGGCTTGCTGGAGGCCACGAGCGGCGACGTGCCGCGTGCGGTCGGCGCGCTCGAAGAGGCGCGAGAGCAAGCGGCTGCCCTCGGCGATCCGTTCGAGCTCGCCCGCACGCTTCTCGCGCTCGGGGTCGTCCAGCGGCGGGCGAAGCAGCGCGGAGCCGCCCGCGAGTCGTTGACCGCGGCGCGACTGACGTTCGAGCAGGTGGGCGCCCGGCTCTGGGGCCGGCGCGCACGCGACGAGCTGGCGCGGGTCGGAGGCCGCGCGCCCTCCGACGGCGAGCTGACGCCGATGGAGCGCCGGGTCGCCGAGCTCGTCGCTGCGGGTAAGTCGAACCGGGAGACGGCGGCCGAGCTGGTGGTCACCGTCCGCACGGTCGAGACGCACCTCTCGCACATCTATCGCAAGCTGGGCGTGCGCTCCCGGACCGAGCTGGCCGCGCAGGCAAGGAGGGAGACCGCGGCCGCGACGTAGCACAGTCATTCGGCAAAGATCGTGGATTTCCACGATTTTCGTGGCGCGCGGACGGCGTAGCGTCGAACCGATGAGTTCGAAGGGAGACGCTCGACCGCAGGCGGGGAACTTCCTCGTCGAGCGGTATCTGAAGCAGAGCGATGCAGACGCGCTTGCAGCCGCCGCAGGTGCCCTCCGGCGTTCGGCGCGACAGCTCACCGACGAGGGCAGGCGGGTTCGATTCGTCAGGTCGATCTTCCTTCCGGAGGACGAGACCTGCTTCGACCTATACGAGGCCTCGTCCGCGGAGACCGTCGAAGAAACAGCGAGGCGGGCGGGCGTTTCCTTCGACCGGATCGTTCCCTACGAGAACGACGAAAGGAGTCAGCAATGAAGCTGAGCAAGGGCAGGATCGCGCTCGCGCTCACCGCCGCCGTTGCGGTCGGAACGGTCGGCGTCGCGTACGCGATTACGCAGTCGGTGCTGGCCGACGCGAACACCGTCAACGACGGCCAGTTCAAGGCAGAGAACGGTGTGATCCATCTGAAGACGAAGGGCTCGATCCGGGTCCGGGACGTGCAGACGCTGGCCGCGCCCCCGGGCTTCAGCTCCGGCTGGCATACCCACCCGGGCCCGATCCTCGTGGCGATGGCTCCGACGAGCGCGGGCTCTCTGACGATCTACGACGAGCACTGCAACGCGACGACGATCTCGGCCAACCAGGCCTACATCGAGACGCCGAACGAGCCGGTGCTTGCCCGGAACGAGAGCGGAGCGAATGCCGACTGGGTGACGACGATGATCGTCCCGATCGGCGTCCCCTTCACGAACCCGCTGACCAGCGGCCCCTGCAATCCCTAGTACTGAGGAGCTTCGAGCCCCGGCGGCTGGATCCGGTCGCCGGGGCCCGCCGTTTTCCGCCGGCGCGGGGCGCTACGGTAGCGCCCGTGGCCAAGAGGGGCCGTCAGCAGATGCCGCCGCCGCTGCCGCCGCGGACGCGGACGGTGGGACAGCTCGTCGCCGAGGCGATCCGTCTCTACGGCCGCCGTTTCTGGGCATCGCTCGCGCTCGGCCTCGGCCCGGCCGCGCTCGCCGTCGGCGCGACGTTGATCGGGGGCTGGGCGGCGCTCGCCTTCGTGTTGACGGCCGGCGCGCTTCTGATGACGGGCTCGTACGTCGGCGGGGTCGCTCTCGCCTCCGGGCAGCGGCCTGCGCGGCGGAGGGTAGGGGTCGCACTGGTGGTGGGATACGTCATCTTCGTCCCGGGGCTGTTCCTGTACAGCGCGGTCCTGCCGGCGGTCGTATGGTTCGCGTTGCTCGGGCTGGCTGTCCCAGCGGCCGTCCTCGAGGGGCTCGGCTTCCGCCGCTCGCTGCGCCGCGGGTTCGAGCTCGCGCGCGCCGACTACGTCCACGCGATCGGCTCTCTGGCGACGCTCGTGATCGTCGCCTTCCTGACCGCGACCGTGCTCTTCTTCCTGCTCAGGGGAGGTAGCCAGATCGCGCTGTCGTCGGCGGCCTTCGTGTCGCTGCTCGTGATCTCGCCGATCCTCTTTCTCGGCGCGGGCCTCCTCTACTTCGACCAGGCGGCGCGGTTAGAGTCGGGCCGCCCGCGATCAAGGAGGAGCCGCGATGCCAACCTACATCATGCTGTCGAGCCTGACCGCCCAGGGCGTGCAGACGCTGAAGGCGAACCCCGACCGGCTGCGCGAGGTGAACCGTGACGTCGAGGAGCTCGGCGCGAAGGTCGTGCACCAGTGGGCGACGCTCGGGCCGTTCGACTTCGTGAACGTGGTCGAGGCGCCGGACGCGGCCACGATCGCGCGCGTCTCGGTCGCGCTCGGCGCCCGCGGCAGCGCGAAGCTCCAGACCTTGACCGCGCTCTCGATCGACGAGTTCCTGAGCTCGGTCGGGTAGCCGGGGAGGGGCTGACGCGCCGCACCGCGTCGATCGCAGTCTCGAAGAAGCTCGCCCTGAAGCGCTTTGCGGGGAGGAATCCAGACCTCGTCCACGGGATTCGGGTAAATCCCCTGCCGCCCTCTTACGAGGTGATCCCGAAGGACGGCGCGGTGTTGAAAACGTAAAGGCGAAAGAGGCCTGGCGGTAACGCCGCCGAGCGAGGTCTGCGAGACTTCCGAGGCAGAGGACACCTGCGCGCACCCATCCGAGCCGGGGGCCTCAGACCTGGACGGGTGAAGCGCGTGGCAACCAAAAGGGGGGAACATGAAGGCTTCCTTCGTCAGGCTCGGGTTCGTCAGGGCCGTCGTTGTCGCAGCCGCCTCGGCGGGGCTGTTGACGATCGGGGTGAGCCCGGCGCTCGCTACCAACGTCGCTTGTGGACAGGTCATCACGCACAGCACGCACGTGAGCAACGACCTGATCGACTGTCCGGGCGACGGGCTCGTCATCGGCGCCGCCAACATCAAGCTCGATCTCGCCGGCCACCTCGTCGACGGCGTCAACAACCCGGCGGCGGACGGGATCGACAACACCGGCGGCTTCGACAACGTCGTGGTCAGGCACGGCACGATTCAGCAGTTCCAGCAAGGCGTGCACCTGGTCGACGCGAGCGGGAACAAGCTCGAGCATCTCACCGTGCGCCAGACGTTCCGCGGGATCGAGCTGGGCTCTTCCGATCACGCCAAGATCGGGCACGACAGGGTTTCCGCCAACTTCGACGGGATCCATCTGGTCGGCTCGGACCTGAACAGGATCTCGCACAACGACGTGTTCGGAAACACCGCCTCCGCGATCGTGCTCATCACCGGAAGCGACAACAACAAGGTCGACCACAACAAGGCTCACGACAACCCGTCGTGGGGGATCACGTCGGACTTCTCGGCGTCCAACGTCTACGACCACAACAAGGTCTACAACAACTACATCGCCGGGATCGAGCCATTCCACGGGTCGAACATCCGGATCAGCCACAACAAGGTGTTCGGGAACCACAACGGGATCGAGCTGTTCACCACCTCGAACAGCTTCATCACCGGGAACAAGATCCGGTCGAACGTCGTGGACGGAATCCACACCTTCGTCGGCTCGACCGGGAACCTGCTGGCCAAGAACCAGTCGAACCGGAACGGTGACGACGGGATCGACGTGGCCGATTCCGGCAACACGATCACGAAGAACCACGCGGACAAGAACGGCGACCTCGGGATCTTCGCGGCCGCGGGGAACATCGACGGCGGCGGAAACACGGCGCACCACAACGGGAACCCCGCCCAGTGCGTCGGGGTCTCCTGCCACTGACGACCTTGCGAGAAGGCCCTCGGCGAGGGCTTCTCGCCAACCATCTAGGCAACGGCAACCCGGGCGGCGAGCTCCGCGTTGGCGAGCACGAGCGCCTCGTTCGCCTTCGCCGTCCTCCCGCCGCTTCGCTCGTGCACGCGCGCAAGTACGAACGGCGTAACCGCCTGGCCGTGGATTCTCTGCGCGCGCGCCTCTGCGAGCGCTTCTTCGAACAGCGGCTCGACGTCGTCCAGGCTGTCGTCGGGCGGCCGGGCGAGCAGAAGGCCGCGGCCACCGAGCTCCCAGTGCCGGCGGGCGACCCGAGCCGCCTCCGCGGCGGAGTCGACCCGTGCCGAGACCGGCGGGCCGCCGCGGGCCGCGTAGAAGCGCGGCAGGTCTCGAGCGCCTCTGCGCTCGCGGGCACGTCGAGCAGCGACTTCAGCCCGGACGCGACCACGAGCACCTCGGTCCGCGCCAGCTCTGTGAGGTCGGCCGAGATGTCGGGGCGCTCGGCGAAGCCGCGGTGGACGCCGCCCAGACCGCCGGTGCCCATGAAGCGGATTCCGGCCGCACGGCAGACCGCGAGCGTGCCGCCGACCGTCGTTGCGCCGAGAGCACCCTGGACGGCGCAGGCGGCGAGGTCGCGCGGGCCGGCCTTCCGCGCCTCGGCCCCGGCCTCGCCGAAGCAGCCGAGCTCCTCCTCGGTCAGTCCGACGACGACCGCGCCGTCGAGAACGCCGACCGTCGCGGGCACGGCTCCCTCGGCCCTGACCCGCGCCTCCGCCGCGAGCCCCACCTCCACCCCCACCCCGGGTGGGAAACCGTGTGCGACCAGCGTAGTCTCGAGCGCGACTACCGGGCCGCGCTCGTGGATGGCTTGTTGCACTTCCGGCGCTATTCGGAGCACGTCAGGCATGTCGAGGATCCTGCCTTCGTAAGGGCTTCCTCCCTGAGGCAGCGCGTGGAGCTGGAGGGTTCAAGCCAGACGCGTAGCGTGTCACGGCACGGCCCCGAGCCGGCCGACGCAGCGCGCGGAGGCTTCGAGGCCCAGCTCGATCCCGCCCAGGAGGAAGCCCGCCGCGAGTGCGTCGCCCGCGCCCGTGGTGTCAACGACCTCTGCACCGAGCGGCGCATGGGTGCTCGTCCCTTCGGCCGAGCGCACCTCGACCCCGCGTGAGCCGCGCTTGACGACCGCGGTCTCCGCGAGGGCGTACGCGCCCCCGACCATCTCCCACTCCGGCTCGTTGGCGAACACCACGTCGGGCGCCACCTGCTCGAGCCGGGCGCGGAACCGCTCCGGTCCGTGCTCGCGGATCGTGCTCCACGACGAGAGGTCGACGCTCACCCGCGCGCCCTCCTCGCGAGCCAGGCGCGCCCCCGCGAGCGCCGCCTCCGCAACCGGCTCCGCCAGGAGGCTGTAGCCCGACAGGTGCAGCCACGCGCAGCCGGCGAAGAACCCGGGCTCGAGCTCGTCCGCGCGCAGGTCGGGCGAGACGCCGCGGTCGGTCGCCATCGTCCGCTCGCCGTCGGCGGCGACCAGGGCGACGACGATGCCGGTGCGCCCCTCGACCACCGGTCCGGCGAGCTCGACGCCGCGCCCCTCGAGCAGCGACCGCGCGAGCCGCCCGGCCTCGTCGTCCGCGCGCTTGCCGACGAGGCGGGCGCGTCCGCCGAGCGCCGCCACCCACGAGGCCACGTTCGCCGCCTGCCCGCCGGAGGCGAGCCGCGTCTCGACCGGAGTGTCGGCTCCCGGCGCCAGCGGCTCGGCAGCGAGGACGATCACGTCGAGGAGGAGGTCGCCCAGGGTGCAGATCACGGCTAAGGCACCGCTCGCGGTGCCGTCCTCAGGACGTGCGGAACTATAGACGGCCATACCGGCGAAGCCGGCATGGCCTCTAGGTCGGCATCGCGAGCGATGCCTCGGCCGTGCGTCCGTCTGAGCTGCCCCGTCGATCCAATTGAGCTTCTCACGAAACCGCACGTACAATCGTGGCATGGATCGAGAGCCGCGGTCAGAACGGCTGCGGTCGTTCCTCCTCGGCGGGCTGGTCGGCGCCTCGGCTGTGGTGGCGGCCGCGCGCCGGAAGCGCCGCCGCGCGCGGCAGAGCCCGCCGGGGCTCGCCGCCTTCGAGGACGCGCCGTGCTACCGCGAGACGCTCGAGCGCGAGCGCGGGTCGTAGCCACCCCCGCCGCTATTCTGCGTGCAATGCCCATCTACGAGTACCGCTGCCCGAACGGGCACCTGTTCGAGCTCTTCCAGCGGATGGACGAGCCGCCGCCGGAGAAGTGCGAGATCTGCGGCGAAGGGCCCGTCGAGCGCGTGCTCTACCCGGTGGCGGTGCACTTCAAGGGCTCGGGCTTCTACTCGACCGATTACGGCCGCGGCTCGCGCAAGCCGTCTAAGGACGGCGCCGGCGGAGACGAGGGCGGCGAGAAGAAGAAGGAGAAGAAAGAGACGACAGCCGACGCTTAGGACGGCCTTGCTGGCAAAGCCGGCACGGCCTCTCTGGTCGGCGTCGCAAGCGAGCGCCTAGGACGGCCGCACCGGCAAAGCCGGCACGGCCTCTAACGGTCGGCGTCGCAAGCGAGCGCCTAGGACGGCCGCACCGGCAAAGCCGGCACGGCGAGCGCCTCAGCGGCTCCCCGGCAGCTTGTTGCCGACGAAGCAGCCGGGCGGATAGGTGTCGCCGCTCGGCGCCGGGGGCTGCGGGGCGGAGCGTCCGAGCACCATCAGGATCACCTTCGCGTTGTCCTCGCTCGGCGTGATGTCGCCGCCGGTCGAGGTGCCGCCGAGGCGGCAGTGGATGGTGTGACCGGCGCGGACCTTGTTCCAGCCGAGCTCGACGAACTCGTTCGCGGAGAGGTCGGTCGCCAGCGGCTTCATCAGATCGCCGCCGATCCACGGCATCCGCATGAAGGTGCCGAAGCTGGCGAGCTTGCTCATCAGCGCCTGGAGGACCTGCTGGTTGCGCTCGCCGCGGGTGATGTCGCTCTCGGCGGGGTCGAGCAGGTTCTCGCGCACGCGCGAGTAGATCAGGGCGCGGCGCCCGGTCAGGTGCACGTTCCCCTTCGGGAAGCGCCAGCCCGGCCAGCGCGCACAGCGGGTGTTCGTCGAGTAGGGGCAGTCGAACTTGGACAGGATCGGGCGCGGCACGGTCACGTCGATCCCGCCGATCTTGTCGATCAGGCCGCGGAACTCGGCGAAGTTGACGACGACGAGGTGGTTGACCGGCAGGGTCGTGTACGCGCGCACCGTGCGTGCTGCGAGCCGTGGCCCGCCGATCTGAAACGCGCTGTTGATCCTGGCCTCGCCGTAGCCGGGGATGCCGACGCGCAGGTCGCGTGGGATCGAGAGGTAGTAGAGGCGGCCGTGGTCGGGGTCGGTGCGGAGGAGCGTGATCGAGTCGGAGTGGCGGTCGCCCGCGCGCGAGACCGCGAGCGAGTGGTCGGTGCCCAGCAGCAGGATCGTGGAGGGATTCGAGATCAGGGAGCCCTGATCCCGCGCGAGCACCCCTCGGGCGGGCCTGGGCAGGCGCTTGTTCGCCTCTGCGACGCCGCTGCGGAAGGTCAGGTACCCGATCACGCCCCACACTAGGAAGAACAGGACGATCAGGACGATCGCGATCCCGATCTCGCGGCCCCACCGGATCTTTCGCGGCCTGCGGGCGGTCGGCTTCGGGCCGGGCCCGCGGTAGCGTCGGCGGCCGTCCCGCTCCGGGCGAGGGACGCGTGCCGGCCTCTCGACCGTTGGGACGCGCCCCTTCACGCGGCCGCCGCGGTAGAGGCGATACGGCTTCTCTCCGCCGGGCGACGCCATCCGGCGGCGTATGGTAGCCACGCTACGCGTCCTGAAGTCACGCGACCAGGAATCGGAAAGGAGTACCCGAGTCGGTGACCGCGCCTGAGTCGAAGCGTGAGCGAGCTCTGCCGGTCATCGGAGTGGACGTCGGCGGGACGAAGATCCTCGCCGCCGTGATCGCGCCGGACGGGGCAATCACGGCGCGCGAGGAGCGTCCGACCGACGTCTCCTCGACGGAGGTGCTCTTCGCGGAGCTCGACGACGCGGTAGAGGCACTTCGGGCCGGGCACGAGGTGGCCGCGCTCGGCTTCGGGATCCCCTCGCGGATCGACCAGCGGGCGGGGCGCGCGGTCGCGTCGGTGAACCTGCCGCTTCAGGACGTCGACTTCCGCGACCGGATGGCGGAGCGGCACGGGCTGCCGGTGGCGATCGACAATGACGCGAACGCCGCCGCGGTCGCCGAGTGGCGCGCGGGGGCGGCGCGCGGGGCCGAGCACGTCGTCATGCTCACGCTCGGCACGGGGGTCGGCGGCGGGCTGATCCTCGACGGCCGGCCGTACCGGGGCGCGACGGGCGGCGGGGCCGAGCTCGGGCACGTGGTGGTCGAGTACGACGGGCCGCCGTGCCCGTGCGGCGGCAGGGGCCACCTCGAGTCCTTCGCCTCCGGCAAGGCGGCCGACGGGGTCGCCCGCGGGCTGTACGGGCCCGGTTCGAGCGCCCGCGAGCTGGTCCGCCGAGGCAAGGCGGGGGAGAGCGATGCGGTCGCGGCCCTGGCCGAGATCGGAAAACGGCTCGGCGCGGGGATCGCGACCTTCCTGAACACGTTCGAGCCCGAGCTGGTCGTCATCGGCGGCGGGTTCGGTGAGGCCGGCGAGCTGCTGCTCCTTCCCGCCCGGGAGGTGATCGCCCGGGACGGGCTCGCGCCCGCGCGCGACACCGTGCGGATCGTCGAGGCCGAGCTCGGCGTCGAAGCGGGCGTGATCGGGGCCGGTCTGATCGCCTACGAGGCGCCTTAGTCTCGATGCCGCTCGCGGTCTGCGCGACGCCGATCGGGAACCTCGAAGACATCACCCTGCGGGTGCTGCGCGAGCTCGCGGAGGCGGACGTCGTTCTCTGCGAGGACACGCGTCGTACGCGCACGCTGCTGGAGCGCCACGGCGTGTGCGCGCGACTCGTCTCCTACCACCAGCACAACGAGGCCCAGCGGACCGCCGAGCTGCTACCGCGGCTGCGTGCGGGCGAGCGCGTGGCTCTCGTGAGCGACGCGGGGCTCCCGGGGCTGAGCGACCCCGGTGCGCGGCTGATCTCGGCTGCGCTCGAGGCCGGGGTTCCGATCACGGTGCTGCCGGGTCCCTCCGCGGTCGAGACGGCGCTGGTGGCGAGCGGCCTGGTGGCCGAGCGCTACCAGTTCGTCGGGTACCTGCCGCGGGGCGAGCGGGCGCTGCTGGCGCTGGGCAAACAGCTCTCGCGCTGGACGCACGCGGCGGTGGCGTTCGAGTCGCCGCAGCGGCTGGGGAAGTCGCTCGACATTCTCGCGCGCGTGATCCCTGAGCGGAGGGCGGCGGTCTGCCGGGAGCTGACGAAACGCTTCGAGGAGATCGCGCGCGGCTCGGTCGCCGAGCTGGCCGGGCGCTTCGCCGAGGCGCCGAAGGGCGAGGTGACCCTCGTGCTCGGCGAGGCGGCGGTCGCGGCGGGCGACGAGGGCATCGCCGGCGAGGCGGTGGCAGAGCTCGTCTCCGCAGGCGTCTCGCGACGGCAGGCGGCGACTCTGGTCGCGCGGCTGACCGGCGTGCCTCGTAACCGGCTCTACCGCTCGTCATTGTAATCAGATTTGACAACGAGGAGGTACCTTGCTACGTTGAGCTTCATGTTTTCATCCCTGACAACGAGATGTGGCCTCCGGATGCGCCTGCTGGCGTGTGCGGCGCTTGCGGCGCTCGCCTCGCCCGCCTCCGCATGGGCCTGGACCTGGCCGGTGCGCGGGCCGGTTCTACGCCCCTTCTCGTTCGGCTCGGATCCATACGCGGCAGGGCAGCACCGCGGGATCGACATCGGCGCGCCGACGGGCACGCCGGTGGTCGCACCCGCCCAAGGAACGGTCTCCTTCGCCGGCACGGTTCCGACCGGTGGCAAGACCGTGACGATTCAGACGCCGGACGGCTACGCCGTCACGCTCGTGCATCTGGGCTCGTACGAGGTCAGCCGGGGCACGGTCGTGGCCGAGGGCGATCGGATCGGAACCGTCGGTCCGAGCGGGGTCCCGGCGCTCGCGGTGCCGTACGTGTACCTCGGCATCCGACGGAGCGCGGACCCACAGGGCTACCTTGACCCGCTGCTCTTCCTGGCGCAGCCGGAGGACGTCCCGGTCGCCCCGCCGGCGACGAGCGACCCGGCACCGCCGGCCGCGTCGGCTCCCGCTGCGGCGCCCGCGCCCGCGGGGACGGAGACCGCGGACGACTCGGTCGCGCCAGGGCCCGAAGCACGAGCACCCGCTGCGGCGGCGGAGGCCTCCGCGACCACGGGCCGGGCGGGTCGCGGCCGCGCGTCCTCTGTGGGAGCCGACGCCGCCACCGAGGCCGAGGCGCAACCCTCCGGCGCGCGAGCCGGGCCCGGGGGGCACGAGACGGCGACGAGGACCCGGATGAGACTTCGGGGTCGCGTCCTGGAGAGCCCGGCGACGCGCGTCTCGGCGCGCGCCTCGGACGGCGGCGTGCCCGGGGTCCGCTCGGAAGCCGGCGTCGTCCGGACTTCGGCCTCGGCGCCCGCGTCCCCGGAGGTCGAGGCCGGGGGATCCCCGCCGTCCGAAGCCGACCTGGACAGGACGGCGCGCCCACCGCTCGCGCCCGTGCCGCCGCTCGCCCGGGTGCCCAGTGCGCCGGGCAGGTTCCCGATCGACTGGATCGGCGGCGCCTCGGCGGTAGCGGTTGCCCTTGCCCTCTGCGCGTGGATTCGGCGCCGCCTCGCCGGCACGGCGGGAAGGCCGAACGCGATTCGTATCATTGCCGCAGATGCGCTTCTACCTGACAACGCCGATCTACTACGTGAACGCGACCCCTCACATCGGGCACGCGTACACGACCATTGCCGCCGACGTCCTCGTCCGGCACCACCGCCAGCGAGGGGAAGAGACGTTCTTCCTCACCGGCACCGACGAGCACGCCTCGAAGGTCTACCGGGTAGCCGAGGAGCAGGGCCTCGACGCGAAGGAGTACGTCGATCAGATCGCCGAGACCTGGCGCGAGCTGCCTAGGCGCGTCAATGCGGACTACGACTTCTTCATCCGAACGACGGACGAGGGCCACAAGCGCTTCGTCCAGGAGTTCCTCCAGCGGATCTACGACAACGGCGACATCTACCAGGACGTCTACAGCGGCCTGTACTGCGTCGGCTGCGAGGAGTTCAAGAGCGAGGCCGACCTCGTCGACGGGCTCTGTCCGGAGCACGGGATCCCTCCCGAGTACATCGAGGAGAAGAACTACTTCTTCCGCCTCTCCGCCTACCAGGAGCGGCTGCTCGCGCTCTACGACGAGCGGCCCGACTTCGTGCTGCCGCGCTTCCGCTACAACGAGGCGCGTAGCTTCATCGAGGGCGGCCTGTCCGATTTCAGCGTCAGCCGCGCGGGCCAGCCCTGGGGCGTGCCGATCCCGTGGGACGAGGATCAGGTCACCTACGTCTGGGTCGACGCCCTCATCAACTATCTGAGCGCGCTCACCTACGCCCGGGAAGGAGAGGACCTGCGCGAGCAGTTCTGGCCGCACGTTCATCACCTGCTCGGCAAGGACATCCTCCGCTTCCACTGCGTCTACTGGCCGGCGCTGCTTCTTGCGGCCGGATACGAGGTGCCGAGGCAGCTGTTCGTCCACGGCTGGCTCTTGCTGGACGAGCGCAAGATCTCGAAGTCACTCGGGAACGTGCTCGACCCGCTCGACCTCGCGGACGTCTACGGCGCGGACGCGGTCCGGTTCTGGGCGCTTCGCTCCGTCTCGTTCGGCCAGGACGGAACCGCCTCGGTAGAGGGGTTGCACGAACGCTACGAGCGCGAGCTCGGAAACGACCTGGGCAACCTCCTCTCGCGAACGACGGCGATGATCGTCCGCTATCGAAACGGCCGGATCACACCGGGCGGCCCGAGCGAGGAGCTGCGCTCAGCGCTCGATGGCCTGAGGGCCAAGCTCGTCGAGCGGTTCGACGCCTACGACCTGACCGGCGCGCTCGAGGACGTCTGGAAGGTCGTCCGCTGGCTCAACCGGCACGTCGAGGCCACCGCTCCCTGGCAACTCGCCAAGGACGAAGATCGCTCTGAGGAGCTCGACCGCGTGCTGTACGACCTCGTGGACGGGCTCCGGGCCGTTGCCGTCGCGCTCTCGGCCTACCTGCCGGAGACGGCGCCTCGGATCCTCGGGGCGCTTCGCCAGCCGCTCGATCTCTCGCTCGAGCAGGTCGCGTACGGCCGCACGGGCGAGACCGACGGCATCGGGCCGGCCACACCGCTCTTCCCGCGCGTCGACCTACCCACCGCCGCCGCCTGAGCGCCCCGGGCGTGACCGACACGCACGCGCACCTCGACGCGTGCGCGGAGCCGCCGGAGGAGCTTGTCGCCCGCGCACGTGCGGCGGGCGTCCAGCGAATAGTCGCGATCGGCTCCGGGCTCGACTCGTGCCGCGAGGCCCTGGCGATCGCGAGACGCGAGCGCGGGGTCTTCGCCGCCCTCGGAATCCATCCGCACCAGGCCGCCGAGCGGGACGCCGAGCGCCTCGACGAGCTGCGCGCGCTGCTCGCGGACGAGCGCGCGGTCGCGCTGGGCGAGATCGGGCTCGACTACTACCGCGACTACGCGCCCCGCGACCGTCAGCTCCGCCTCTTCGAGCAGCAGCTAGAGCTCGCCACGGAGCTCGGCAAGCCGGTCGTGGTTCACACGCGCTCGGCTGCGGAGCCGACCGCCGCTGCGCTCGAGGGCTTCGCCGGCACCGTCGTCCTGCACTGCTTCTCCGAGCCCGAGCTGCTGCCGGTCGCGCTCGAGCGCGCCTACTACGTTTCCTTCGCCGGAAACCTCACCTACCCGAAGGCGCAGCAGCTTCGCGACACAGCCCGCCGCGTCCCCGCGGAGCGTCTCCTCGTCGAGACCGACAGCCCCTACCTCGCCCCGCAGCCCCGCCGAGGCCGTCCGAACGAGCCGGCGAACATCGTCCACACCGTGGCCGCCCTCGCCGAGGCCCGCGGCGAAGACGTGGCGACGCTCACCGCCCGCCTGGACGCAAACGCGACGACGGCGTTTTCACTGCCGATGGGCGAAGAACTCGTCTCGGAATGACGCTTCGCAGCCGAGGTGCGCTGGGCGGTGCGAGGCAAGGACGCAGCGGAGCGCGCGTATCCGGAGGATACGGGGGCTTCCGAGGACGCGGCATCGCGGCGTCCAGGGCGGCTCGGGGCACAAGGCTTCATTTCGAGACGAGTTCCAAAGGCGGCGGTGCACACGGCGCGCGCGGCGTTGCATGCGACTCGGCTCCCCGACAGCTCGGCGCCGGCCGCGGCTGGGCCTTCCCCGAGGCGTACTGCGCCAGGCCGAGCGCGCCGACGAGCGCGAGGACGAGAGCGACAGCCGTATATCCGCGGCGTCGCACCTGGCGAAGCTCGAGCTGGCCGTCGTTCCAGCTCGCCTCGATCGTCTCGGGCGGACCGAGCCGGGCGACGGCCTCCGACTCGGCGGTCCCGAGATCGCGGCCCAGCCGGAGCTCGGCCCGAACCGCGTCCGCGAGATGGTGCTCCAGCTCGAGCAGCAGCCTCCGCCGGGCGCGGCGCGGGCCCCGAAGCGACGAGGCCAGCTCGGCGAGAAACGCACGTCCCGAGCTCATGCCTGCTCGACCACCGCGGAGATCCCGAGCGCGAGCTGCTCCCATTCGCGCCGCCGTCCGGCGAGGGCCGTCTCCCCCCGCCTGGTGAGCTCGTAGACGCGCCGTCTTCGACCCTCCCCCTCGCTCCAGCGGCTGCGCAGGAGGCCGCCCGCCTCCAGCCGGTGCAGAGCGGGGTACATCGTGCCCTCCGGATAGTCGAACCGGCCGCCGCTCGTCCGCCTCAGGTGCTCGATCACGCCGTACCCGTGCCGCGGCTCCGCCTGCAAGGCGGCCAGCAAGAGCAGCTCGAGGTGGCCGGAGAACGACTCGCGGGCCATGCCTCGATATTCTATACCTAGACAATCTATGCTCAAGCGCATCCTCGGCAAGGTTCCGCGCCCCTGGCGCGTCGCTCTCGCCTGGATCGTGACGCTCCTCGTTGCTGTCGGGCTCGTGCTCGCGGTCAAGGCCTGGGTCGTGAACCCCTACCGGATCCCTTCGTCCTCGATGGAGCCCACGCTGCACTGCGCTCGGCCGGCCCCCGACTGCCTCGCGCGCTTCTCGGACCGGTGCTCGCAAACCGGTTCCTCTACCGCCTCCGCCGGCCGCGGAGAGGCGAGATCATCGTCTTCCGTGCCCCGCTCGCCGCCGCGCGCGCCGGCTGCGCGGACCGCGGCGACACCTTCGTCAAGCGCCTGATCGGGCTCCCCGGCGAGCGCGTCCGCGAGGACGCCCGCGGCGCGATCTGGATCGACGGCCGCAGGCAGAGGGAGCCGTACGTGGAACGGGATCGCCGAGCGCGGGGCGACGCCTACCGTGGTGGCAGCTGGCGCGTCCCGGCCCACGAGTACTTCATGGTCGGAGACAACCGCGGCGACTCCTGCGATTCCCGCGCCTGGGGCCCCGTACCGCGGCGAAACCTGATCGGCAAGGTCTTCGCGACCTACTGGCCTCCCGGTCGGATCAGCACGAACCTGCTCGTCGCCGCCGGCGTCGTCGTGCTCCTCGCCCTTGTCGTGGCCTACCTGCGGCGGCGCCGTCAGCCAGACTGACCGCGTGGCAAGAGGACCCACCTCGCGGCCGCCCGCGAAGACGCGGCTCGGGCAGCACTTTCTCGTCGACGAGAACCTGCTCGGCGTGATCGGGCGCCTCGCCGAGCTGCGGCCTGAAGACGTCGTCCTGGAGGTCGGGCCCGGGCTCGGCGTGCTGACGGACTACCTGGCCGAGCGGGCCCTGCTGGTGCACGCGGTCGAGCTCGACCGGTCGCTCGAGCCGCAGCTCGCCGAGCGTCTCGAAGCCCGGGCGAACGTGCAGCTGCACTTCGGGGACGCACTCGCGCTCGACCTCGCCGCGCTCGAGCCGGCCCCGACGAAGCTCGTCTCGAACCTGCCCTACAACATCGCCACCCCGCTCGTGGTCGAGAGCCTCGACGGCCTGCCCACAGTGCAGCTCTGGTGCGTGATGATGCAGCGCGAGGTCGCCGACCGCTTCTTCGCCGATCCCTCGACGAAGGCCTACGGCGCGGTCTCCGTCCTCGTCCAGGTCGCGGCCGAGCGCACCGGATTCCATCCCGTCTCGCGGACGGTCTTCCGGCCCCGGCCGAATGTGGACTCGGCGCTCGTCGCCTTCCGCCGCCGGCAGCTCCCCGAGCCCTACCCTCGCCTGAAGCAAATCGTCGTGGCCGCGTTCGCGCACCGCCGGAAGCGGCTCGCCAACTCGCTCGAGCTGGCCGGGCTCGCCGAGCGTGAGCCGGCGGCCGCGGCGCTGGAGGAGATCGGACGCGACCCGGGTGCCAGGGCGGAAGAGCTTGCGCCGCTGGAGTTCGTCGCCCTCGCCCGCGCCCTCGGCGAATGAGGCGCGCGCCCGCCACCGCGAAGCTCAACCTCGCTCTGATCGTGGGGCCCGGGCGGCCGGACGGCATGCACGACGTGACGACCGTGCTCCAGCGGCTCGACCTGGCCGACCGGATCGCGGTCGAGCCCGCACCGCGCCTCCGTGTCGAGGGGTTTCCCGAGGACACGCTCGTTCGGAGCGCGCTCGAGCAGCTCGCCGACGCGGCGGAGATCGAGCCGGCCTGGGAGGCGCGGATCTGGAAGCGGATCCCCGTCGCCGCCGGGCTCGGCGGCGGTAGCTCGGACGCGGCGACCGCGCTGCGGCTTGCCAACGAGACGCTCGCTGAGCCGCTCGGCACGGACGGGCTCACAGGGGTCGCTCGCGGGCTCGGCGCCGACGTCCCATTCTTCCTCACCTCCGGCCCGCAGCTCGGCGAGGACACAGGCGCCGAGCTGACTCCGCTCGAGCTCCCGCAGGACTACTGGGTCGTGCTCGTCCTCCCGCGCGATCGGCCGAAGGAGTCGACAGCGGCCGTCTACGCCTCCTTCGACGAGCGCGGCGCGGGCGACGGG
>WNGA01004948.1_pt1 | contig 26148 bp, 18 predicted proteins | sample 5400061 | NCBI WGS metagenome assembly WNGA01 (sample SAMN13153366, study PRJNA577476) | soil metagenome | isolation source: 100 cm soil or saprolite under grassland replicate 2 | place: USA:California | collected 2016-06-15 | reverse complement strand
AGACCAGCACATCATAACCGCCGCCTGTGAATTCAGGGCCAAGGCCGCTGACGGTGACCGTCGCCGCCCCGGCGGCTTGGTCGGTCGTGTCGATGTAGCCGGTCATCAACTTGCGATCCGGGCCGGCCGGGAAGCCGTTATTCTCCTCACCGCGGCCGGTGGTGGACCAGGTGTTCGGCGAGGTCCACGTCACTGACGCGAGGGTCGAGACGGCGGTGCCGGAATAATCGGCGACCACGCCAGAGCCGCTGCCGGAGGCGCCATTCAAGTTGTTCCAGTTGACCTGCGGCACGGCGCCTGCCTTTTCGGACGCACCGAGAGTACCGGAGCCGGTGCCGTTGACCTCATCGGCCCCAAAGTTGAGTCCAATGCTCGGAGTCGCCACGGAAGTCACCGCGCTGCCCGGAGCGATGTCGTGCGCCACGTTCGGGACGGACACCGGCCCCGAGTTCGCCGCCCCGGCCGGAGGCGGCGTCAGGGCGAACCGCGGCGCGGTGTTCGGCGCGGTCACGGTGAGCGTGGCGGAACCGGAGGTCACGGTGGCGCCGGGGATATAGACCGCGACGCGGAACCGCGCGCCATTGTCACTGCAGGCTGGCGGGAAGGTGAAGTTGGCGGCGTTCGCCCCGGCGATGGGCACGAAGCCCGACCCGTTGTCGCGGTACCACTGATAGAAGATGGGACCGCGCGAGGCGTTGACTGCCGCGGTGAAGGTCACCGTCTGGGCGGCGCCGCCACCTTGAGCGAGCTGGACGCTGTCAATCTGCCAGTTCGGGACTTGGCCTCTGGTGTTGGTGTCCGCGGCCGCCATGAACTGGATGCGAATGGTGTCTCCCGCGTTGAAGGCGCCGCTGGCGATGCTCGTGATGAAGCCCCCGCTCGTCAGGCCCGGGGCGTAACCCGGGGAATCGGCCGTAAAGGCGGGCTGGCCGTGCAGTTCGGAGGCGCTGCCGGCGCCGACGGTGTTGCCGCCGTAGCCGTTCTGGGCGAACGCCCCGGCCGGGATGGCGGTGAAGGCGCCACCATTGACGCTGATGCGCACCTGGCCGCCATCCCAACGGGTCGTGCCGTCATACTCGAAGCTGTATTTATGGACGAAACGCAGCGTGACGACCCCGCTCTTGGTGATCGCGTAAGTCGGACTGGTCAGGAACGTCGTGTTGGGATGGCTGTCTTCCGGCCCCTGTCCGTCCGTGTGCCAGGAGCCGGACGCGGCATCATACATCCACGGACCATCGAAGGCCACCGGCGTCTGCACCGTGAAGCTGCCGTCGCCGGAATTAAAGCTCTCATTGGCCAACGTGTCCGAGGAGGCCACAAACGTCGCATCTACCGGTTGCTGCGTGATGGCCACCGTCGCGCCCACCGGATCGGCCGGCGCCGCCAGGTTGGCTCCCGGGATGGGACTCAAGGTATCCGGGTTCCTCGGGTCGGTATCCAGCTTGGCCGCGACCTGGCAATAATCGCCGCCGGTGCCTTCCTTGAGGATGGCTTCGATGTAGTACTGTTGGCCGGCGGTCAAGGCCTGGGGCGCCGAAGCGTGACCGGAGAATGGGCCGCAGCAAGCCGCTTCTTCCTGAATCATGATTTTGCCCGCCGCGTCAGAGCCGTTCGGATTCAAAAACAGCCGCGAAGAGTCATCGCTGCGCAAGTAGAAGATCCAGTTGCCCGAAGTCGGCGGAATGAAGTAGCCGAACATCAATGCCCCGTAGCCTTCATGGCTGTCGTTCGGATAAACCGTCCGGGTATCGAAGCCCGACATGTAAAGCACTTCGTTGGGCCGGCTTGGGAAATTCGGGTCGGCCAACAGCGTGTTGTCGATGTTGTTGTCGGTAGTGCTCTCGGGGCGGTAGGCCTGGAACACGAGGAATCCGCAACTGACCGTCGGCGTGCGGAAGTTGAGTGTGCAGGGGTTCGGGTCGATGGCGTTGCCGGCCAAATCGGTGACAGTCTGAATCGTCACGGAGTAACTGGAACCCAGGCTCAAGGTCCCAGCCAGTGACAGGGTTACGCTCTTGCCGTCCGGGTTGAGGACGGCGGTATTAACGCTGATCCCGCCGGACACGCTGTAGTTAAACGTATCCTGCGCCGTGCCCATCTCCACAAACTCGCTGAACAGGATGACGATGTTCGACAGGCTCAACGACACCGTCGCCGAGACGCAGGCCGGCGCGTTGGTGTCCTCGCGGACATTCAGGAGCGCATCCCTGCTGGTCGCGCTCGAACCGATCACAGCGACCTTGACCGCGAAGTGCGCCCCGTTGTCCGCCGCCACGGAGACCGGGCCGAAGGAGTACGAGGGCCCGGTGGCGCCCGAGATATCCATCCCGTCGCGGCTCCACTGGTAACAAACGGGCACTGCGAAGCCTTCAATCGTCGGGGCATTGACGCCGACGGTGAACGTCACCAAGGTGTTGGCCTGCACGGTCTGGTCGGCCGGCTGCTGGGAGATGGTGACCGGGCCCAGAATTCCCGCCGGCGAGATGGCCCCGAGGAGTGAACCACTAAGCGCATCCGCCCCGTCCATAGGAGGGTTGGCCTGGCTCGGCAATTGCACCGCCACCGCGCAGTTGTCGCCGCCGCCGCCTTCCTTGTAGAGCGCCTCAATGTAGTAGGCGCGACCGGCTTGCAGGACGATGGGTGCGCTGCGCTTGCCGCCCGGGCCCAGAATGCTGCCGCCGCGGGAGGTCGTCCAAGACTTGGAGTCGCTCCAGGAGGATTCCCGGGCAATGAGCGCCCTTTGCGAAGGCCGTGCGTCCGTGCTGAGCCAGAGTTCGCCATTGTCATCGGACGAGAAGAAGAAGGTGTGCGGACCGGATTCGGGCGCGACAAAGTACCCGCGCATACGGCCGCCATAAGCTTCGCGCGCATCCGTGTTGTAGAACGTAGGATTGTTTGGATCCCCCGGCCCCGGAACCGTGGCGGTACGGATGTCGAGTGCGGGGAGAACGGTGCGGAAGTCGGGACTGTTGGGGAAGCTCGGATGGTTGGTCAGAACCGAAATGGCAACGGTAGTCGGGCCGCCCACATTGTAGGTCTCGAAAATCACCCCGGCGCAGGCGCCCGCCACCCAGGAGCGGAAGGAGGCGGTGCTATTGAGGAGGATAACGTTGCCGACGAAATCGGCCACGTTGTTGACCGTGACGGTGTAAACCGTGTCTGGCGTCTGCGGGTCGGTTGTGAGCAGCACACTGGCGCCATCGGCAGTGCGCGTGGCCGTGCCGACGCCGAGCATGTTGCCGCCGCTGTCTGCGATGGTGTAGTTGAAGGAGTCGTTGGCCGTGAGTTCATCCAGCAAACCGTCGAAGGTCAGCGAGACCTTGTCGAAGGTCGGGCTGCCGGAAGCGGCGAGGATGACCGGCGCATTGGTGTCGAGGAGATATTGCACCTGGGCGACCCGGCTGGTGGCGGAGCCGATCACGTTGGCCACAACGCAGTAGTACGGGCCGGCGTCCGCCGCGCTCATGTTGATGATCTCGTAGGTCGGCGACGTCGCGCTCGGATGGACGCCGGGGTCGATGGCCATGCCACTCAAGTACCATTGGAAGGTGGGGGCCGGCGAAGCGATGGCGACGCAGTTCAGGTTGGTGTTGCGCGTGGCCGGGACGACCAGGTCCCGCGGTTGCGTGCAATCGAGGATGGTCGGCGCGAGCGGCGAGACGGCCTTGATCGCGAGGGCGAAAGCCACGTCGGAACTGGTGGTGCTGCTTTGGTGGACTTCGACCGCCACCGTATTCTCGCCCTGCACGAGCGCCTCGGCACTGGCGGCCTGCACATCCACCAAGCCCTCGGTGCCCGGGTTGGAGCCGAGCGTGTCCCAAAGGAGCGGTCCGACCGGGACGCGGAGGCGGCCAATTTCCGTGCCGTTGAGGTAGATGACGTTGCCGTCGTCCACCCAGTTGGAAGTGGTCAGCGAGACGCCCGCCGTGGGGCCGCTCCAGTTAAACTTCGTGCGGGCATAGAAAGTGATACGCCCGCCAGTCCGATCCCAAGGCGTGGAGAATCCGTTGAGGCCCATCCCGGCGAAGGGCTGGCCCGCGGCGTCGTAAATGCCCGCGGCGTCATTGCCAAACAGAGCCATGCCCGTTTTCCAGCCGGGGGCGGAGTTGGTGTCATAGCCGGGCAGTTCCCACCCGGTGCCCGTTAGACCCGGCGTCACTGTGGTGTCGTTGTAGGCCCAGGAACTGCCGGCTGCGGCAAGGATATCCTGGGAGACGATTTCCCTCAATCCGGTGGTGATGCTGACGTCGTCGAGCCACTGGTTGTCGTTGGCGCCGCCCGTCCGGGCGCCGAACGAGAAGTTGCCGCCGGCAAAGCCCGCGAAGCCCGGCAAGTCGGCGCTGACGGTCTGGCCGTCGTAGGTGAAGATCGCCCGGCAACTGTTGTTATCCACCACGAGGTCGGCTTCGACGAACGCGTTCTTGCGGAGGTATATGCCGTTGCCCGGATCGTCCTTGGGGAGCGGGAGAAAGGCGACCCGCGACGCGCCGACCGCCGAGCCGTGGTCCGGCGCACCCCACTTGATCTCGATACCGGTCTCGCCTCCGCCATTGTCGAAGGTGTCCACTGTCACACTCAGGCCGGTTCCGGTGCCTTCCTCACCCGCGCCTGCGGCGGCCAGGTCCGTCCCCCAATTGAAACTGTAGCCATCGGCCCCGCCGTTTTGGCCGGCGCCGATCAAACTTTTCCAATGGACGTGCAAGTTGCCCACACTCTTGCCGCCGGTGATGTCCGGGACGGCGAATCCACCGTTGACGCCAGCCTGTCCGGCATCGGTGAGATGCAAGACGCCGCCGGAGACGGCGGCGACTCCATTGACCGTGGTGCCGGCTGGCACGACGTTGTCATCGAAGTTGTAGGAGACTTGGGCTGCCGTCGCGCTGAAGGAGGCCAGGGAAGCCAACAGGGCCAGAGCCGGGAAAAGGAGGGAACCTCGTTTCGTCGGGATCAAACTTGACATAACTTGCTTTGCCTTTCTGATTTGCTTGCCAACCGGGTGTCAACTCCGACCGGCGATGACCAAAGTCACCGCAATGAAAAGACACCTGGTTGATCAGGCATGGTTTGAGGAACGGTGTAAATGAAACCAAAATGTCTGGAGAAAATCAACAACAAATCACTTGGAGACCTTCGCGCGGCTGAAGGAGACTCGTGGCGACCATGCTGATCGGAAACTGGAAGCACGGGTATCAGACGCGAAAACTTGCATGACGTTGCCCGGGTTTTCTAACAGCGCAGTCCGACCGGCAGGTATCTTTTCACCGATACAACTTGCGCCGCGCCAACGGCACAATCTGCCCGTGAATGGTTTCGTCGAACTGAAGCTGTAAAAAAAAAGAGAACACAGGCCGCGCAGAAAAGCAATCATCATTTTCTCGGCCCTGGATTTCAATTCGGGTCTTTCCTCTGCTTTCGTCCGTCCTGAATCGCCGTTGGCGCGTCGATGGTGTTGTCGTCGGTCTGGATCTGGCCCACGCCTTCCTCCAACTGGATCCCGGTGAGTTGTTTGCGGTCGTCGCCCGTGCGGGTGTCGCGGATGGTGTTGCCTTTGAAGACCAGGTCACGCGTTTCACCGCGCACGCGAATGCCGGCGGCAGCCCGCTTCAAACCATTGTTTTCGATGAGGTTGTTCTCGACGCGATTGCGATGGCCGGCCATGCCGTCGGTCTCGTTGCGAAAGCAGACGCCGTCCTCCTGGTTGCCAAGGACCTTGTTGCCGCGGATGAGATTGTCCGTGTCCTTGTGCCCGATGCTGATGCCGAAGCGGCCGTTGGCCTGGAGCGTGTTGCCCTCGAAGACGCCGTTCTTGACCCGCCAGCAGAGGAACAGGCCGTCCTCGCCATTGGCGCGGGCCGTGCAGGCGCGCACCAGCGGCCGCTGCGAACCGCTGCCGGGATGGAGGCCGAGCGAGGCGTTTTCCTCGCTGACGCAATCGAGCACTTGCACGTCGTTGCACTGCTGGAAGCTGACGCCGTCGCCGTTGTAGCGGCGCACGGTGCAGCGCGTGAGGACCGCTCCGGGGCAGCGATAGAGAAAAATCCCCGCGCCGCGGCAGCCGTTGAGATGGACGTTCTCCTCCTTGTTGCCGTCGATGGTCAGCGCCTCGACTCGGACGCCTTCGACGTGGGAGCCGCTGACCACGGGGAAGACCGTCGCGGCCTGCGCGCGGTCGGCCACCATGCAATCGGCATTGAGCGGCAGGCTCAGGGCGAACGTGTTTCCGTTCCGGCCCGTAAGGCGGGCGACGGTGGTGTGAAAGCCGCCGGAATTCTTGTCCCAGACTGCCACGCCGTCGCTCACGGCGAAGCCGTCCGGATTCTTCAGCGTGATTTGTTCCTCGCCGTAATCGCCGTCGATTTCCAGCGGAGAAGAAGCGGCCTTCGCTTTGCGCAACACTGTCTTGGCGCCTTGACCGCGCACCATGACATGCGAGCGCAAGTGGAGTGAGTCGCGCATCAGGAATTCTCCGGCGCCGATCTCGACCGTGCCGCCGCCGAGGCTCGCGACGTAATCGACCGCGGCCTGAAGCGCCCGATTGTCCGCGCCGGTGATGTCGGCATCGCGCACGCCCACGGTGACGCGCGCTTGCGCCGTCATGGCTCCGTGCATGGCCTTTGGCAACTGGCGGTGCGCGGAAGGGTTCTCGGCCTCGCGGCTGTTGTCCGCTTGGATCGACAGCGGAACGGCCATTGTCGCGGCGATGAGGAATGTTTTGAAGGCAGTTCGAGTGTTCATGGGCCTGGATTCTGCCATGCAGAGAGGGCGTAAGCCCACACGTATTTCCGAGCAAATCGAACTCGTGACCCTTGGACGCCCTGTGCGGATGAACGTCTCGCCCTGACAGCCCGTTGAAAAACCCTCATCTCGTAGCACCCGGCGTGAGCCGAAATGGGCCTTCGGCATACTCGACGTGGTCTTTTCGTTATGGAATGGGACAAATCTGACAGGTTGTGTTCCCCGAACAATCAGTGACGACCAGCACTGGATTTCCCCGGGTCTTGACGAGCGCCACCACCCCACAGCCCCCTGCGGGATTCACCGTGGCTGGCGCGCCAACACAAGCCATCGGGTTTTTCTTGAGCTTCACTTTGGTGCCCGGTGCATAGGGACCCGCGACAAATGCACCACCGCACGGACCATCACAAGAGTCCTTGATGAAGATCTGCAGCGTACACGGACAGTTATCACTGGCCTGTAATTGGTAAGCGTCATTGCAGCCTGGGCCCGTTAAGGCCACACACTGAACGGTCGGAGGAGTCAAATCCGTAGAGCATGGGCCCGGGGCAGCCCCTCCGCGGCAAATCCAGATGGATTCGCCCACATTGGCCATCGGATCTATCGGGATCCAGGCGGGGCCAGACTCGTCGAAGAGATAGGCGATGTAGCTTTGCGTGACTGGATCAAAACGATACACCACATCCCCAGGTTGTGGCGACAGCCCCACGATGTCCATGTACCCGCCGACGAGCGGCACCTGCCGGCTCACGATACAGCACCCGCTGGGCGGTAGCGCCAATGGCAGAACCGGCGCGTGAGCGTTGCCTGAAATGGTGAAGGTAATCGGTGTTCCTCCTGAATTGAAGAAAAAAGCGCCTTCGCCTGGGTCCAGCGTTAAGTTTGGAGTCCAGCCGCCGTTGTACACTGCTGCCGGACCAAAGACTTGCCCCACTTTATTCCACTTGATGATTTTGCTGCCGTTGGGCACAGGCCCACCTTGAAACACGTTAGCCAGCGTATTGCCGCCTGGGAGGGTGCTGTCGCATTGATTGGCAACCATCGAGAAGCCCACCGGCACAGTGAGCGAGTAGCTGCACGGAGACGTCCAGCCGGCTTGAGCCAGAAGACAGCCAACCACAGCCAATGCCAGTCCCACGCTATCCTTGGCCAAGCTGTATCTCGAAAGGCTGGATGATAAGGATCCAGGAACGGTTCGATATCGGCCAGGAAAAGCGCAGAGTAGAAGTGATGTTTCCATAATACGTATTGTTAGTTCTAGTTAGTGCAAACCGGAAACGCATCCGTACGCCAGATTGCGACGCTTTAGCTGCGAGATTAAGCAACTGAAATATGGTGATCGGCCCATGTCAAGTAGGGCATTCCCCTGGCAGCCCGTTCAAAAACTGTAGCGGCGCTCTATGAGCGCCGAAGAAACCGCGCATTCTGGCCCGAGTTCGGCGGTCGCAGACCGCCGCTACAGGTTCATTGGGAGTTTTTGAACGGGCTGCTAGGCGTTCCTGGGAACGCATGCCGGACACTGCCCTCGGACTTATCCCCGGCCCGCTCCTACATCAGAGGGAGAAGTCCGGGGTGAAGTCCGGGGCAGTGTCCGGATGCTCCCGGCGGTGAATCGAGCACCATAATTGGTTTGGCAGCCGCTGGACGAGTCGATATGCTGGACCCAAAATGAGCGGCCGGAAAGCTGACGACTTGAAAATTACCAAAGAGTTTGTCGTCCTCAACAAACAAGGCATCCACGCCCGTCCCGCCGCCATGCTCGTCAAGCTGGCCAACCGTTTCGACTGCGAAATCTTCATCGAGAAGGACGGTGAAACGGTCAACGGCAAGAGCATCATGGGGCTCATGATGCTCGCCGCCGGTCCCGGCAGCAGGCTGGTCATCCACGCGGACGGCAAGGACGCCGCCCACGCCGTTGTCGAAATCGAAGCGTTGCTCAAGCGCCGGTTCGACGAGGAATGACGGCGCGGGAAAGCCGTCGTTGACGCGCGGTGACCGTGAAGACCGACGTTCCCCTCGAACCGCCCGACTCCGTTTCTGCGCCGCTGCCGCTTTCGGCTCTCGCCGGGTTCTTGCGCTACTGGTTGCCAGTCCTCCTCTGGTGCGCGCTCATTTTTGGCTTTTCGACCGAAGCCGGCTCCACGCGTCGCACGTCCCGCATCCTCCGCCCCATCTTGCGCTGGTTCAACCCGGAGATCTCCGAAGAAGCCATCCGCCGTGTGCAATTCGGCGTCCGTAAGGCCGCCCATGGGGCGGAGTATTCCGTCCTGGCGCTGCTGATCTGGCGCGCCAGGCGCCGGCCAGCGCGAAACGACCGCCGCCCGTGGAACTGGCGGGAGGCCGGGCTGGCGTTGGCTTTTGCTGCGGCCTTTGCGTTGAGCGACGAATTGCATCAGTTGTTCGTGCCTTCGCGCGAGGCCCGTGTGGGGGACGTGCTCGTCGACTCGCTCGGCGCGGCGCTTGGCCTGCTGGCTTTGCGCGCGTACGGCCGGTGGCGCGGCCAATGGTAGACCGGCATGAAGCGGCCGTTGCTCATCGTGGCGCTGCTCTTTCTTGCCGGCGTCTTTTTCGCCGAGTTCGCCCCATGGACTTGCCCGCCGTTCCTCTTGGCTGGGACGGGTTTAGCCGTTGGCGTGCTTAGCCTGTTCGCCGGCCGATACAGGCCCGGCCTGCTCGCCGCGCTGCTTGTGCTCGCGGGGGCCGCGAACTTGACGCTTCGCACTCGCGTCGTCGCGCCGGACGATTTGCGTCACTTGCTCGGGGCAGACGCGCAATTGATTTCAGTGCGCGGCACGTTGCCTGAAACGCCCTACCACCGCGTTTACCAGCATGAGGCGGATATCACCTGGAGGACGCTCGCCGAAATCCAGGTTCATTCGATGCGCCGTCACGGCGACGACTGGGCGCCGGCGTCCGGCAGGATCGTGGCCAGCACGCCGGGCGTATTGCCGGAGCATTTCTTTGGCGGTTGTGTGGTCGAGGTCGAGGGGGTGCTGGCCCAGCCACAGCCGCCCACCGTCCCGGGACAGTTCGACTACCGCACTTACCTCGAACGGCGCGATATTCACTTTCAACTGCGCGTTACCTCGACGAACGACTGGAAGCTGGCGCGCGAATTCGCCCAGCCCGCGCGGCCTCCGTTGTCCGATCGCTTTTCCAGGTGGGCGATGGACACGCTGGGCCGAGGACTGCCTGAGGACGAATCGCTCCGCCTGCTCTGGACGATGACGCTCGGGTGGAAGACCGGCCTGACGGGCGAAGTCAGCGAGCCGTTCATGCGATCCGGCACGATGCACGTCTTTGCGATCAGCGGGCTTCACATCGCGCTCATCGCCGGGCTTTTCGTGCTCGTGCTGCGCGCCGTCAAGGTGTCCAGCAGTGTTTGCGGCGCCCTCGTCATTCCTCTGATCTGGTGTTACACGGGCGTCACGGGTTGGCAGGCTTCGGCGATTCGCTCGACGATTATGATGAGTGTCATCATCGCCGGCTGGGCCCTGCGACGGCCGAGTGATTTGCTGAATTCGCTGGCAAGCGCCGCGTTTCTCATCCTGATTTGGGATCCACAGCAGCTTTTTCAGGCGGGCTTCCAACTCTCGTTTTGCGTCGTGCTCAGCCTGGCACTGTTTACGCCTGTGTTGGATCGCATCCGCCAACGGTTGCTGGCGGAAGATCCATTGCTCCCCGCGCGGTTGCGCCCGCGTTGGCAACGGCTCCCGCGGCGAGGCGCGGGTTGGCTGCTGGCGGGGCTGGTCACTTCGCTTGCGGCGTGGCTCGGATCGATTCCGCTGATAGCCTCCTATTTCAACCTTTTCACACCCGCAAGCCTGTTGGCGAATCTCCTCGTCGTGCCGTTGAGCGGCGTCGCACTGGCGTCAAATGTGGCGAGCCTGGCGGTCGGCGGCTTGCTTCCACCGGTGGCCGAGTGGTTCAACCAAACGGCCTGGCTGGCAATGTGGCTCATGATTCGCCTCAGCCAGTGGGCTGCTCAACTGCCGGGCGGCTGCTTCCACGTCGCAACGCCGGGGATCCTGGGCTTCGCGTTTTACTACGCGGTGCTTCTTGCCGTAATGGCGGGATGGCTGTTGAATCCCCGAATTCGCGTCTGGACGGCCACCGGACTGGCATTGCTTTTCCTGGCGTGGCTGGGTCCAAAGCTGGCTTCGCCGCCGTCCACGCGGCTCACCGTGCTGCCTCTGGGTGGGGCGGCGATCTGCTTCGATGCGCCGGGAAAGAAGGATGATTTGCTCATCGACTGCGGGAATCGGAACTCAGCCGAATTCGTCCTGAAGCCCTTCCTGCGCTCGCAAGGACTCAACCGATTTGCCGGGCTTGTCCTGACTCACGGCGACATCAATCACGTCGGCGGGGGCGGCTTCATCCTCGATCAATTTCGGTTTCGCGAAACGATCTCGGGCCCGATCGAATTTCGCTCGGCGAACTACCGGGAGCTTCTGAAGCGGCTGCAATCCACTCATCAGCCGGCCCGCGCGCTGGAGCGCGGCGCGGCGCTCGGGCCCTGGCGCGTCCTTCATCCGGAGAAAACCGACCGCTTTCCGCAGGCGGACGACAGCGCGCTCGTGCTCCAAGCCGAGATTGACGGCACGCGGCTGTTGCTCCTCTCGGACCTCGGCAAACCAGGCCAGAGCACGCTGCTGTCGCGCTATCCGGACCTCCGCGCGGACATCGTCGTCAGCGGGATTCCCGTCCAGGGCGAGCCACTAGCCGAAGGGCTGCTCGACGCGCTCCGGCCGCAGGTGATCCTCGTCGCCGATTCGCTTTATCCGGCGGCAGCGCGGGCAAGCCATCGCTCGCGCGAACGCCTCGAGGCGCGCGGGCTGCCTGTGTTCTACACGAGCGAACGCGGCGCCCTCACGGTGATATTGAGGGGCAAGGATTGGAGGATAGAGTCGGCAGCGGGCCTCGTGCTTTTCGCCAGCCGCCAAAGCCAACCGCAACGCCCACCGTAGCGGGGCAGGCGACTCGCCTGCCGTAGTCTCGACAGGCGACCCGCCTGTCGAGCCATCGTCGCCCGGGGGGTCTCGCAGGCGGGTCGCCCGCGAGACTGGCGCAGACGAAGTCGTCCGCGCCACTCAGGCAGGCGTGACGCCCCGCTCACGTCCCCGACCGCGTCAGCCGCACTGAGACGTGCGCGGCCTGGGGAATGACAAACTTCTTTACTTCAACCGACACGTGCCGGGGCGAGAATTCTTCGAGAATCATCGCCGCAATTTCCGCCGCAAGCGTCTCGATCAATTCCCAGTGGCAGCCATTTCCGAAATGCAGGATGCGATCCGCCACGGCGGCGTAGTCGATGGTGTCGGCCAGGTTGTCCCGGCCGGCCGCCGTCGAGAGGTCGTGCTGAAGCTCGACAGTGACCAGCAACCGCTGTGGCTTGGAGCGCTCCTGCTCGGTTACGCCGACCTGGAAGAAGACTTCCAGGTCCGAAATGCAGATGGTGTCCATTGTTTCCAGGTCGTCAGATGCGTCGGAGTGGCGAGACGGAGGCGGCTCCGGCGGGGAGCGCTTCCAGCAGGAATCTTGTCGGCTGATTCAGGGGGAGTTTGAGAGCTTCTTTCAGGGTCAGCCAGCGGAACTCGACCGCCTCCTGGTTCAAATGGACGCGCGGCTCGCCGGCGCAGCGGCAGGTGTAGTTGAGCAGAACGAAATGTTCGTCGCGGTAGAACTCTGGTGAATGAATGCAATCCTGCACGAGCACGAAGCGGATGTCGTCCACGTCGAGGTCCGTTTCCTCTTTCAACTCGCGGCGCAGGGCCGCCTCGGACGTTTCGCCGAATTGGATTTTGCCGCCGGGGATTCCCCAGAGGTCCGACCATTTGGGGGTGCGAATCATCAGCACCCGGCCTGCCTCATCGAATATCGCCGCGCCCACTGTGACGAGGGGATGCTCGCGAGCCGGCAGGGAGGCGCCGGGACCCGCCGCGCGCAGCTTCATGTCATTGCGCTCGAGCCATTGCCGCAACTCTCCCAAATGCTCGACGATCAAATCCGGTCCGGCTGCACGCAATTGTTCGACGCCGTTGTAGCCGGTAAGGACCGCGCAGGAGCCGATGCCGCCGTGACGGGCCGTTTCGATGTCGTGCTGCATGTCGCCGATGAAAATCGTCTCGGCGGGAGAGAGTTCGTTCTCCGAGAGGATGTCATGGATTCTCTTCCGCTTGTCCCCCACGCCGAGGTAGGGCCGTTCGAGAAACTGCCCCAGGCCCGTCCTGGCCTGCTGCACCGCGTAGTATAGCTCAGGCACGGTGGTCAATAAGAACGTCCGAAGCCGGCGCTCGCGGCAGAACAAGAGGAACTCCCGCGCGTGCGGTAGTGCCACGACAGACTCCTGCGCGTGCTGGAAATGGCCGTGAAACCACTCTTCGAGTTGATCCAGGGGAACGTGCGGGATGTGGCGATCGTAAAACTTTTTGTAAGGCAGGCAAAACTCGGCGCGAAACCGTTCCAGCGGCAATTCGGGAACGCCCGCCCGCCGGAAGACGTGGTTGCTCGCCTCCCAGACCGCGGGCAGATCATCCACGAGGGTTCCCGACCAGTCGAAGATGATGTTCCGAATCACGCGGCGGACGGTAGCGGCACCCGTCGGCCTTGCCAACGGTGGAGTGTGCGATCGGACCTCGGCGGGCGCATCTTGGAAGTACCACCACGGTCGAGATCACGCCGGAAACGTAGGGCAGGCGTCCCGCCTGCCCTGCCGCGCCGAAAGGCGCGGCTTTCGCATGACGAAGGCCTCGCTTCGCTCGGCCGGGCAGGTGAGACGCCTGCCCTATGTTCATGCCGATAACTTCCATTTAAGGGGCTTCGCGATCCTGCCGTTAAGCCACTTGGAATCGGGTCGCGCCAGCCGGCCCTGTCCGGAAATTGCCGGCACGGGTTTCCTGCCAGTACCGAGGCAGCGCAGACGACGCACATAAGCTCATCATGAAAACAGCACTGCGCATCAGCCTGTTCCTGACGGTCCTGCTGGGTTTCGCATCGCCGGGGTTCGGTCAAGGTTCCATGTCCCGCTTCACCGCTTCGGCACGGAGCAACTTCGGGCCAAACAAATCGTCCGCCTCGCCGTCGACCAATGGGTTCACGATCAGCGCCCAGCGCGATTTCGACCGTTCCGTCGCCATTACCGTCAGTTCGGCCACGCGGTTCTGGTTCCTGGACGCCACCACGCCAAGCGAATCGCTGGTAGCGGCAGGCCGGTATGAGAATGCGACGCTTTGGGCGCAGGCAACACGGGCCACCCCAGGCCTTGCCTTCAGTGCGAACAGCCAGCCCTTGAACACACCTGGCAGTCTGGTCATGATAAGGACCAGGGAATACGGCCCGGCTAACACAATCTCCCGTCTTGACGCCGCCCTTTCGCAGTACGACGAAAGCCAGCTCGCCTCCTGGATCCAGAGCAACATCCGGTTCGCCAACGTCGATCTCGTGCCGGTGCACTAGCCAGGTGATTTTGGAGTGCGGTGGCAAGCGCAGCGCGACATCGCTTTGACTCGTGCAGCGAAAGGTTGACCCGCAGCCAAAGCGCCGTCGCCGCTGCGCTCTGCCGGCGCACTCCATATCGTTTCCCAACGACCAGGCTCGACGCGGCAGGCGCGCGCGCGGTATCACTTCGGTCGTGGTTCCATGCGAGCTTTCCCAGCGCGTCGAGGCGTCCATCGTCATCCGGCGCCTGCTGCGCGATGGCCAGCGCGTGCTGGTCGCAGTCTCTGGCGGGCTGGACTCGATGGTGTTGCTTCACCTGTTGCACGGGCTGGCCGCCAAACACCGCTGGCGGCTGGTCGTAGCGCACTTCAATCACCGGTTGCGCGGCGGGGCAAGCGATGCGGACGAACGGTTTGTCCAGCGTGCCGCGAAGCGACTTGGGCTTGGCTTCGTGAGCGAACACTGGCCGCAGGAACGGCAGACTGCGGCAAAACAGCTCGGCCTCGAAATGGCCGCGCGGCTCGCCCGGCACGAGTTCCTGGCCCGCGCCGCGCTGCTTCACAAGATCCACACCATCGCCCTCGCGCACCACGCCGATGATCAAAGTGAATTGTTCCTGCTCCGCCTTCTGCGTGGCGCCGGCGGCGAAGGCTTGAGCGGGATGAAATGGCGCGGGCCTTCCCCGGCCGACGGGCGCTGCGCGTTGATTCGGCCCCTGCTCGATGTGCGGAGAGCTGACCTGGAAGCGTGCGCCCTGGAGCACCGACTTGCCTTCCGCGAGGACGCCTCGAATCGCGACGCGCACCACGACCGGAACTGGCTGCGTAAAAATCTGCTCCCGGCCCTCAGCCAGCGATTTGGCTCGGGCGTCGTGCCGGCGATTCTGCGGACGATGGACCTGGCCGGTTGCGACGCGGACTTTGCGCGCGAAGCTGCCGCGACGTGGCTCTTGGGCCGGCGCCGGCCGCCATTCGAACGGCTGCACCCGGCTGTGCAGCGGCAATGTCTCCGTCTGCAATTGATTCGGCTGGGCGTGCCGGCGGGGTTCGAGCTTATCGAGCGACTGCGCCAGTTTCCAGGCAAGCCGATGGCAGTCACAGCGCGAGACATCGTACGGCGCGATGCCAACGGTTTGATCGCGCCCGTCCGGCCGCGGGACAAGTTTCTTTTGGACGAATTGACAGTCGATCTTTCGGCAACCGACGGATGCGACTTCCAGGGCGTTGCCTTCACCTGGACTCGCGGACAGGCACCCCGGCCGTTCCGCCTCCCCGCAGCGCGCGCGGGCGCGGAGTCGTTCGATGCGGCGAAGGTCGGCCCGGCCATCCGGCTTCGCCATTGGCGGCCGGGGGACCGCTTTCAGCCCATCGGAATGAGCCGGCCGGTAAAGCTGCAGGATTTGTTCACGAACGCGAAAATCCCCGCCGCGCGCCGCCGCCGGCTCGTCGTGGCGGAGGCGGCGAGCGGAGAAATCTTCTGGGTCGAGGGCCTGCGCATGAGCGACTCGTTCAAGCTCGGCCCGGCGACACGGGAGCGGCTGCGCTGGCGCTGGAAGCGCGCGGGCAAGGCGGTCCGTACTTCTTCAGAGTAGCTGCGACACCAAAGTAGGGCAGGCGTCTCGCCTGCCCGGCCGAGCGAAGCGAGGCCGCGGTAGTGCCAACGCCGCGCCTTTCGGCCCGGCTGGGCAGGCGAGACGCCTGCCCTACTTTGCCGGCGCGACCTCGACCGAGGAGGTACTTTCAGGTTCCAGGATGGGCCCGCTCGCTGTCCGGCGTCCGTTTCAAGCTGGACAATACTGCGCGGGGCCGATTCAACTATCCGCTTGGCATTTTGCCCTGGGGTTTGCGGGGGCAGGGTCCCCATGTTAGCTTTCTGGCGAAACGAAATAGACAATGGCCGACGACAACAAACTTCGAGACGACGGGCCCAAAAAGGGCGGCGGTGAGTTCCGCGTGCCGCCGCGGACGTATATCCTTTGGATTGCCATCCTGGGCGCGATTCCGCTGCTGATGGTGTTCAAGAATCGCGGCCCCACCCAGGCGGACCTGTTGAACCAGATTGAGTTCACTCGACTCGTCCGATCCTCCAACATCATCAGTGGCAAGATCATCTATGATCCGCAGTCGTCCTACCTGCACGACGTGGAGGGAAGATACAAGAAGGTGCTCGGCGATGGCCGGTTTGAAGAGCGCGCCTTCCGTGCGCGGGTGCGGCTCACAAATCGGATCGAGAATCAATTGTTCGAGACAAACCTCTTCGAAACCAAGCAGCCCAACACCATGGTCCTGGGACTGTTTTACAGCCTGGGTCCCATCCTGCTCATCGGCCTGCTGATTTGGTTTGTCTTCATCCGCCAGATCAAAATGGCCGGCAAGGGCGCCCTGAGCTTCGGCAAAAGCAAGGCGCGCATGCTCGCCAAAGAAAAGAACAAGACCACTTTCAAGGACGTGGCCGGCGTCGAGGAGGCCAAGGACGAAGTCTCCGAGCTGGTCGAGTTCCTCAAAGACCCGAAGAAATTCCAGAAGCTGGGCGGGCGCATCCCCAAGGGGATTCTCATGATCGGCGCGCCCGGCACCGGCAAAACGCTTCTGGCCAAGGCCATCGCGGGCGAAGCGGACGCGGCGTTCTTCAGCATCAGCGGGTCGGATTTCGTCGAGATGTTCGTCGGCGTCGGCGCCAGCCGCGTTCGCGACATGTTCGACCAGGCGCGCAAAAACACGCCCTGCCTGGTGTTCATCGACGAAATTGACGCCGTCGGCCGCAGCCGCGGCCATGGCCTGGGCGGCGGCAATGACGAACGCGAGCAGACCCTCAACGCGTTGCTCGTCGAGATGGACGGCTTCGACACGACCGAGGGCATCATCATCATCGCCGCCACCAACCGGCCGGACGTGCTCGACCCGGCGCTGCTGCGCCCCGGCCGCTTTGACCGGCAAATCACCGTCAACCTTCCCGACGTGCGCGGACGCGAGGCCATCCTCAAGGTGCACGCCAAGAACGTGAAGCTGGACCCGGCGGCGGACCTGAGCGTCATCGCCCGCGGCACGCCCGGTTATTCGGGCGCCGAACTGGCCAACCTGCTCAACGAGGCCGCGCTGCTGGCCGCCCGCACCAGCAAGAAGGCCGTTGGCATGGCCGAGCTTGAGGAAGCTCGCGACAAAGTCCGCTGGGGCCGCGAACGGCGCAGCCTGGCAATGACCGACGAAGACAAGAAATGCACCGCCTGGCACGAAGCCGGCCACGCGCTCGTCAATGTTCTCCTTCAGCACACTCACCCGTTGCACAAAGTGACCATCATCCCGCGTGGCCAGGCGCTGGGCGCGACGATGTCGCTCCCCAAGGACGACGTCCTGAGCCGCCGCCGCAAGGAAATGCTCGACACGATCGCCATGATCATGGCCGGACGCATCGGGGAACAGATTGTCTCCGACGACATTTCCAGCGGCGCCGCGGGCGACATTCAGATGGCCACGCAGATGGCCCGTTCGATGGTGACCCAGTGGGGCATGAGCGAGAAAATCGGCATGGTCCAGTACGGCGACACCAACGAGTACATCTTCCTGGGCCGCGAAATGGTCCGCAGCAAAGACTACAGCGAGCACATGGCCCAGGAAATCGACACCGAAGTAAAGCGCATCATCGACGAGAACTACGAACGGGCCCGCGAACTCATCTTCCAGAACCAGGATAAGCTGCAAATGATCGCCGACGCGCTCCTGGAATACGAGACGCTCGAAGGCGCGCAGGTCGAAGAGATCGTCCGCACCGGCCGGTTCACACCGCCGCCGCCGCCGCCGCAGTCGGGCCCTCCCACCGGCGCTCAAGCCGCCACGCCTCTGCCCGAAGTGATCAAGCCGTCGCAGCCCAAGATTGATCCAGGGCTGGGATCGGCCGCGCCAGCGCCAGCCTGAGGCGTGAAACGTAAAACGTAAAACGTAAAACGTAAGAGCGGGGCTGGACTCGAGGACTCTCCTCACGTTCACGAGCACGTTTACGTTTTACGTTTTACGCTTCACGTTTCACGTTTTACACTTCACGCATCACGTTTCACGTTTTACTTCCCGCCGCCCGTTCCCTAGCCTTCCGGAAATGATCATCGCCCCCTCGCTGCTGGCCTGCAACTTCGGACAGTTCGCGAAGGAAGCGATGCGCGCGGACAAGGGCGGAGGCGACTGGCTGCATCTCGACATCATGGATGGCCACTTCGTCCCGAACATCTCGTTCGGTCCCGAAGTCGTTCGGGTCTTGCGCCCGCTGACGAGGATGACGTTCGACGTGCACCTCATGTGCTCGCGCCCGGAGGTGTTGCTGGAACCGTTCGCGAAGGCCGGCGCGGACAACATCGCCATCCACGTCGAGCTCTACGACCGTGTCACCCCGTTGCTGTGGAAGATACGTTCCCTGGGCATGAAGGTCGGGCTGGCGGTCAACCCGCCCACGGCCATCGCGAATGCCGAGCCGTACCTGGGCCAGATTGACAACCTGCTGATCATGACCGTGAACCCCGGCTTTGGCGGACAGCCGTTCATCCACGAAATGCTTCCCAAGGTCCAGCAGGCCGCCGCCTGGCGCCGGGAACGGAACCTGCCCTATCGCATCGAGGTCGATGGCGGCATCAACCTGGAAACCGCCGTCGAGTGTGCCCGGGCTGGGGCCGACACGTTCGTCAGCGGGACGGCGCTGTTCGGCCAGCGCCAGCTCGGGCGTGCCGTGCGGCGAATGCGGCAGGCCGTGACCGCCGCTGCGCCAAAAAACTCACGGCCTGAACCGGCGCTTTCCCGGTAGCTGCGACCGTGAGGTCGCGGGGACGGCGACGGACAGCCCCAATTCCGTGTGCGATGTAGGATTGCACAACTCAACCACGAATGAATTCGTGTCGATTCGTGGTTAAAGCGAATCACTATGGGACAGATCAAATTCGGCACCGACGGCTGGCGGGCAATCATTGCCGAAGACTTCACCTTTGCGAACGTCGAGCGCGTCGCGCAGGCGACTGCCGATTACTGGCTCGCGAATCCCGTTCCCGGGACGACCCGCAAGGCCATCGTGGGCTACGACCGGCGTTTCCTCTCGGATCAATTCGCCCGGCGTACGGCGGAGGTGCTCTGCGGGAACGGCTTCGACGTGGCCACAATCCGCCTGCGTTCAATGGCTACAAGCTCAATGCCCACTTCGGCGGCTCCGCCGAATCATCGACCTGCCAGGGCATCGAAGCGCTTCTTGATGCGAGTCCCGTTCGCCGCGTGTCGCTGGAAAAGAATCCGCATTGCCCAGTGACAGACATCCGGCCCGCGCACTTCGCGGCCGTCAAGAAGCTCGTTGATTTCAAGCTCATCGCCCGGTCCAGGCTCCGGTTTGCGCACGATGCCCTCTTCGGCGTGGGCGCGGGCTGTTTTGCCGAGCTGCTTGCGGGCACGAGCTGCCGCGTCACGACGTTGAACGGGGCGCACGACCCAAATTTCGGCGGGATCAATCCCGAGCCGATCCCGAAGAACTACGGCCCGAGCGCCGCTTACCTGCGAAAACATCCGCACGACTTTTGCCTGGTCACCGACGGCGACGCCGACCGCATCGGGGGCATGGACGGCCGCGGGTCGCCGCTGACGAGCCACCAGTTGATCTGCCTGCTTCTCCACCACGCCATCGCCAATCGCGGCGCACGGGGCCGGATGATCAAGGCGCTGACGACGACTTCGATGGTGGACCAGATGTGCGCCGCCCACGGCTTGCCACTGGTCGAAACGGGCGTCGGGTTCAAGTACATCGCGGCCGAGATGCTGAAAGGCGACGTGATTCTCGGCGCGGAAGAGAGTGGAGGCATTGGCTTTCCATGTCATATCCCGGAGCGTGATGGCGTTCTCGCCGGGCTGATGCTGTTGGAACTGCTCGCGACGGAGCGCGCGTCCATCAACACGCTGCTCGCCCGGCTGGAAAAGGAATACGGCTCGCACCGGTACGCCCGCATCGACACGCCCTTTCCGCTGGAGAAACGCGCCGCGCTGATGGAGTTCTGCAAATCGAACCCGCCCGCAAAATTGCTTCGTTCGCCGGTCGTTGAAGTGAAATCCTTCGATGGCGTCAAGTACATCGCCGCCGATGGCGCGTGGCTGATGTTGCGCGGCTCGGGCACCGAACCGATCCTGCGCATCTATGCCGAAGCCGCGTCCGACGCCGGCGCGCAGAGGCTGCTGAGGCTCGGGGTGAGCCTGACGAAGCAGGTGTAGCGGGCGGAGTGTTCAGTAATCAGTAATCAGTGATCAGTAATCAGAAGTCAGTAACCAGCGGAATTTACATGCGGCCGCTCCTAAACCCGGAATACTGAATACTGATTACTGAATACTGATTACTGATTACTAAATACTGAGCTTAACCCTGAGCGCCTCGAACGGTCAGCGGCCGAGCAGGGTCCCGGGTGGCAACTGATGGCCGGCGAGGAACTCCGCTGCGCTAAGCCTTCGGCCACCTTCCCGTTGGAGTTCCAGAATTCGCAAGCTGTGTTCACCGCACGCGACTACGATGCCGCCCTTGTCCGCGCGAAGCACCTCACCAGGTTGGCCGGAGCCTGTTTCTTCGACCTGCGCCGACCAAATCTTCAATAGACGTGCCTTGCCTTCGACTTGCTGAGAGGTGAACGCACCGGGCCACGGGGTGAACGCGCGGACGCGGTTCCAGAGGCCACGGGCGGGCTGCGTCCAGTCCAGCCGCCCGTCTTCCTTCGTGAGCCTGCGGGCGTAGCTGACGCCTTCCGCGGGTTGGGGACGCGGGGTGATTCGGCCGGCGACGTATTCCGGGATTGTTCTCACGAGTAGCTCGCCGCCCAGGCGCGCGAGCCGATCGTGGAGCGTCTGCGCATTGTCCGCGGCAGCGATGGGCGTCGTGATTTGGGTCAGGATGTCGCCGGTGTCGAGGCCGGCGTCCATCTTCATGATGGTCACGCCGGTCTCCGGATCTCCGCCGAGAATCGCCCATTGAATGGGCGCGGCGCCGCGATGCCTCGGAAGGAGCGAAGTGTGGACGTTCAGGCAGCCGAAGCGCGGAAGCTCGAGGATGGCAGGCGGGAGAATCTGGCCATACGCGGCGACGACGATGAGATCAGCCTGAAGCTGGCGGAGCTGCTCGATAAATGCAGCATCGCGAGCGCGCGCTGGTTGCAACACGGGAATGCCCGTCGAAATCGCGACGGCCTTGACGGGCGTGGGCTGTAGTTTGAGGTCGCGACCCCTCGGCTTATCGGGTTGGGAAACGACTGCGGTGAGTTGAACGACCGATTCGCGGCCGAGCGCCTGAAGGCTGGCGCAGGCCAGCTCGGCGGTTCCCATGAAGATGGTTTTAATCGGCGGCATCGGGGCGGGGGAATGGAGTGTTGGAGTGTTGGAGTGTTGGAGTCTTGGAGTTTTGGAGTTTTGGAGTAATGTGGTACTAGGCTGGCCGCAATGGCAATCATTACTCCATTACTCCATCACTCCATTACTCCAGCACTCCATTACTCCAGCACTCCATTACTCCAGCACTCCATTACTCCAACACTCCATCACTCCAACACTCCATCACTCCATCACTCCATCACTCCATCACTCCATCACTCCATCACTCCATCACTCCATCACTCCATCACTCCATCACTCCATCACTCCATTACTCCAGCACTCCAGCACCCCCTCCTCCGCCTTCACTTAATCCTCGCGATGATGTCCAGAATCTCTCGCAGCACGTTCAGCGGCGAGTGCGTCGCGTCGATGGGATGAACGACCTTCGGTCCATAGAAGTCGAGCACCGGCCGCGTTTCTGTGTCGTAGGTTTCCAGGCGCTTGCGGATAACCTCGAGGTTCGCGTCGTCGAGACGGTTCTCGCGAAGCGCGCGGCGTTGCAGGCGCTCGACCATCTGGCTCGGGTCGGCGCACGAAAGGTAGAACACGGCCTTCACGTCGAGCGTGTCGGCCAGCATCCGGGCCTGGCTGACGTTGCGCGGGATGCCGTCGAGCACGAGCGTGTCCCCCGTGGGATCGAACTCGCCGTCGGCCGTGCTGGCTTTGATGTTTTTGGCCCACAGCGCGATGGTCGCTTCGTCGGGCACCAGTTTGCCTTTGCTCGAGTAGTCAATGAACACGCGGCCGATGGGATCTTCGATGCGCAGATTGCGAAACGCGTCGCCGCAGGCGAAGTGGAAAAAGCCGGGGATCGAGCCGATGATCTTTCCCTGGGTGCCCTTGCCGGAGCCCGGCGCGCCGAAGAGGAGGACCGTGCGGTATTTCATGGTGGAAGGATCGGTTGAACGGACGTTGGGTTTAGCGGGTCGCGCCGGCTACGCCCCCACCGGGCGCACCTGCACCTCGTAAATCTCGTTGAACGGAATCATCACATCGGCCGTGGCGCCGCCGTCCCGAATCTGGAGATACAGCTCGTTGGGCTGGATGCGCGAGAGGCGCGGGCCGACGTGCTCGCCCCGGGCCGACTTGATGTAGATGACTTTGTCCCGTTCGGCCTCGCCGGGAACCATGCGCAGGAAACCGGCGAACTTGGTCTCGAAAAAGCGGCGATTGAAGGTGGTCTGACCCCGCGTGTAGGCGACGATTTGGGGCCCGGCGGCGGCGGCTGCCGCTGCGGCGGCCTCCGCGGCTGCGGCTTCCAATGCCACGAGTTCTTCGGGTGACGGCGCATTGGCGGCGGCCAAGGCGGCTTCATGGGCCTGTTGGGCCGCCCGGTGCGCGGCCATGGCCTCGGCGGCCAGTTCGTCGTGGCTCTTTTGAATCCGCGTGGGCAGACACGCGAAAATAATCGGCCCGAGGATCGGCACCACCGCGGCCACGCCGCAAGTCAGGCCGGGATGGTAATTTCGGAACACGCCGACCTCGTAGCCCGCGTAAACGTTCGCCGCGTAGATGAGGATGAAGCCGAGGAGAGTAATGGTGGACGAGAACAGCGCGCCGAAACCGGCTTTGGGATTGGGCCGTTCGAGGCGGTCCGGGATCTTGGGCTTGATTTCAAGCTCTGCCTTCTTGGCTCGTCCGGTCGGGTCGACGTCCTCCGGTTCGATCAGATCCTCGACGTAGGGTTTGGCCTTCGGGTCGGAACGCAGTTGCTTGAGCGCCGACTGGGTGAAGTTCGTCCAGCCCATCCGCGGAGCGAAATTGCCGTCGGGCTTCTTGATGACGACGCCCTGCGGGTTGGAGGACACCGGCTGGCCCTCGATGGATTCGCCGCTGTTCAATTGATACGTCGCCGCGCCGGCCGGAAATTCTCCCGCGCCGACCAGGCCAACGACGATGAGGCCGAACAGAACGGCCAACCTGTGAATCATGGCTTTTGGATAGCAAAGGGCCTGGGGCAGGGGAAGGAAATTTGCTTATCGCAAAATCGTGCTCGCCAGCGCGGGCGGTTTCCTTTCCAATCCGCGCGAGTTGCCATGAAACCGATACTCTTTGCTTCGATCCTCACCGCGGGCTTCAACCTCTGCGCCGCCAGCAGTTCCTGGCCGCAGTTCCGCGGGCCGAACTCCTCCGGCGTCGCCGAGAAGGACGAACCGCCCCTTCAATTCGACGCGGAGACGAATCTCCTGTGGAAAACGGAGGTGCCTTCGGGCCTGTCGTCACCGTGCATCGCCGGCGACCGGATATTTCTGACGGGCTTCGAGGAAGGCAAACTGTTGGCCTTGTGCTTCAATCGCCGCGACGGCAAGGAGCTGTGGCGGCAGGAAGCGCCGCCGGGGAAAGTGCCGGAGGTTCACAAGATCAGCAGTCCGGCCGTGGCCACGCCCGCGACGGATGGCCGGCTTGTCTATGTCTATTTCGTTCCGTTCGGCCTGGTGGCTTACGATTTCAAGGGCCACGAGCAATGGCGCAAAGCGGTGCCGGCCGGTTACGTGATGAACGGGAGCGGCACCTCGCCGGCCGTCGCGGGCGATGCTGTGGTGCTGAATTGCGATCAGGACGAAGGCGAGTCGTTCCTGCTGGCCGTCGAGGCGCGCACCGGCAAGTTGCGCTGGCAAACCCCGCGCGCCGGCGTCCTCAGCAGCAGCTTCACGACACCCATCGCGTGGAAACATGGCGCGCGCGAAGAGGTCGTCGTGTCCGGCAGCATGCGCGTGGCGGGTTACGACCTGAGCGACGGCCAGGAACGTTGGACGGCTCGCGTGCTGACTTCGGTGAGCGTGGCGCCAACTCCTGTCCTCGGCGAGGAGCACCTGTTCGTGATGTCGCGCGGCGTGCCACCCACTGCAATGGGAACATTCGAGAGTTTCTGGGGAAAGCACGACAAGAACGCCGACGGCAGAATTTCCCCCAATGAGGTGCCCGCCGAATTCGGGACCGGCGTGTTCCGCGGCATGGACCGGGACAAGGACGGCTTCATTACGCCGCAGGACTGGACGTCCATGACGAACCTGTTCGCCAAAGGCGACAGCGGATTGTTCGCCTTGAGCGCCCCCGGCGACGGCGACGTGACCCACACACACGTGGCGTGGAAGTAGACCAAGGGAGTTGCCGGCATTGCGTCGCCGTTGTTTTATCAGGGGCGCGTTTACGCCGTGCAGGACGGCGGGCGGCTGACCTGTTGGAACGCCAAAACCGGCCAGACCCTCTACGAGCAGGAACGGCTCGGCGTGGAAGGCGAATACTACGCTTCGCCCATCGCGGCCAACGGGCATCTCTACCTGACCTCGGCACGCGGCACGGTGACGACGGTTCGCGCGGGAGATACGCTCGAAGTCAAAGCGCGCAATGCACTCGGCGAGTCCGTGATGTCCACCCCCGCCATCGCAGACAACAAGCTTTACGTGCGGAGCGCAAAGCACCTCTGGGCGTTTGGCAAGAAGTGAGTAGTGAGTTGAGGGTCGATAGTTGGGAGTTGAGAGTTGCGGCGAAGCGCCCTGGGCATTTGGGTTCTCGCTGCGATAGTCCTCTCTCATTAGCACCCCGCTTCAGCGGGGTGTCAGGCCGGATCGAATGGACAAACCGTTTCAACGGTTTCTCGCACCCTGCCGAATCCGTTAAAACGGTTTTGATGACTTCGGAGGCGCATACAGCCCGCTGAAGCGGGGTATTTGTCGAGCGTCCGCGAGGACGCCCGAAAATAGCCCAGCGATTCATCGCTGGGAATTCAACCCGCCAGCCCCTCAAGTCCCGCAGGGACGGAAGAACTCGTCGGTCTGCCGTCCCTTCGGGACTCCGAACGCCGAATTCCCACAACCCAGCGATGAATCGCTCGGCTATTCTCACCACGTCCCTCACGGGACGCTAAACAGATACGAAGTGGGGAGTTAATGAGACCGGCGCTTCGGCGAACAATAAGACTGTGCGAATTCCCCCTCAGCGGTTGGTCACGTTGCCAGAATTGCCGTGCGGCCTGTTGGAGAGGACGGATTGCGCTACCTGGCTGACCGTCGAATCGGCATCTTGCGTCGCTCTAACGACCTCGTCGCGGACTGCGGAAAACTCCTCGTCGGAAAGCACCTTGTCGAAAAACAACAGGGCGCTAGCTCGTACTAAGCTGTTAGTATCGTTAAGAAACTGCCGGGCTTGGGGGATCGCTGCTTTTGCCAAAGGGCCAAAATGGGCAAGGCTATCCATTGCCTCCCATCGGACCATATCGTTGGGATCGGAGAGCAGTCGCTGCAAAGGAGGGACATACTCCGGGGATTCGTAGCCGATCATTGGCAACGCCTTGCTGGCGAGATACCGCACGCGATGATTGGTCGACTGCATTCCTTCCAGAATGGCAGGGAGGGCCGGTCTCGCATACGGGCCAAGCTCCATCAGCAGGAAAACCGTCTGAGCTGCGCTCGCGGTGTCTAACTGCCGATAGATTGCGACGTGCGAATCAATCGATTCCCCTCGAATCCGAATGAGCGCCGCGCGGGCCGCAACGGAGAGCGAGCGGTCCGCATTTTTCGTGGCTCGCTCCAAGGCGGGAATGGCTGACATTGCCGTCGGACCAATTTCGGCAAGCAGCTTGGCGGCAGAGTGCCTGTCGAAGTTGGTA
>WNGA01002857.1_pt1 | contig 26148 bp, 23 predicted proteins | sample 5400061 | NCBI WGS metagenome assembly WNGA01 (sample SAMN13153366, study PRJNA577476) | soil metagenome | isolation source: 100 cm soil or saprolite under grassland replicate 2 | place: USA:California | collected 2016-06-15 | reverse complement strand
GACGATCGATCGCGCGAGAGGCGACGAGCGCGCGCGCACCGAGGCTCGCGGTCACCCGTCGCACAGGCATTCGCTCGACTCTACCGCCCGAGTCGACGGATAGGCTTTGACCGTGGCCGGCGGCCGTCCGATCCTCGACGTCGACGGACTCGCCCGCGTATTCGGGGCCCGTGCCGTCGTCGAGGAGTTGAGTATCGAGGTCGGCTCCGGAGAGCGTGTCGCGCTCGTCGGGCCCAACGGTTCGGGCAAGACCACGGTTCTTCGCTGCGTCGCGGGGACCTTGACTGCGACCGGCGGCCACGTGCTCGTCGAGGGCCACGAAGCGGGCTCGGTCGACGCCCGCCGGGCGACCGGCGTGTCGCTCGCTCAGGAGCGCTCGTTCTACCAGCGTCTGACGGGGCGGGCGAACCTGCTCTTCTTCGCGCGCCTTCGTCACGGCAACGGCCGCCGAGCCGCCGGTGACGTTCAGGAGCTCGTGTCCGAGCTCGAGCTCGACGAGGTCGTGGAACAACGTCTCGACCGCTGCTCGACCGGACAGGTGCAGCAGCTTGCGTTCGCGCGCGCGTTGCTCGGCCGGCCCTCGCTGATCCTGCTCGACGAGCCGACGCGATCGCTCGACCGCGAGGCCCGAGAAAGAGTCTGGCGCGCCCTCGACCGCCGGTCCGGCGCCGCGGTCGTCATCGCGACACACCTCGAGGAAGACCTGGAGCGCTGTGGAACACGCGTTGACCTTCCCCGCTAAGGCTCGTCCTTTCCCGCGCGGTCAGGTCATCTTCGCCCTCATCCGGCGAGATCTCCTCATCACGCGTTCCTACCGTCTCGCGTTCGTGATGGACATCGTCTTTGCGTTTCTGAACCTCGCGGTCTTCTTCTACATCTCCCGGACCTTCAGGAACGCTCCGACCGTCGACCTCCACGGCGCGCCGACCTATTTCGCGTTCGCGGCGGTCGGGATCGCGCTCACGACCGTCATCGAGACCGCGAGCGTCGGGCTCGGCCGCAAGATGCGCGAGGAGCAGCTGACCGGAACGCTCGAAGCTCTGCTGACGCAACCGATCACGATCGTCGAGGTCGCCTTCGGGATCGCAGGGTTTCCATTCCTCTTCGCAACCGTGCGCGCGCTTCTCTACCTCGCGATCGCCTGGGTGTGGGCAGGAATCGGTCTGGGCTCGGCAAGCGCCGTCGGGTTCTTCGTCGTGCTGCTGATGGCCGCAGGGGCGTTCTTCGGTCTCGGCATCCTTCTTGGCGCGGTCGTGCTCGTTGTGAAGCGCGGCGACATGCTCGTCGGCATGCTGCTCTTCGGGATGGGATTCGTCAGCGGGGGGCTCTACCCGGTCGACGTCCTTCCCGGCTGGATGCAGGCGATCGGGCGCGTCGTCCCGACGCGCTTCGCCTTCGACGGGATTCGCTCTGCCATCTTCAACGGTCACGGCTGGGGCGATGACGCGCTGCTGCTCCTGGCCTTCGCCGTCTGCGGGATTCCGCTGGCGATCTGGCTCTTCCGCGAGGCCTTGCTGTACACGCGGCGTCACGGGACGCTCGGGCAGTACTGATGGCGGCCGACCGAGAGCAGCAGCTCCGCCTCGGGGCGAGTCTGAAGCTCGACGCGGTCGGCGTCAGCGTCGTCACCGGGCTGAGACGCCGCGGGGTTCCGGCCGTGCTCCTCAAGGGGTCGGCGCTCGCCCGGCGGCTCTACCGGGACGGCACGTACCGCGCGCACGACGACGTCGACCTCCTGATTTCGCCGCTGGAGCGCGAGCAGGCGGCTGTCGCACTGGCCGAGCTCGGGTTCGAGCGAACCGGCGACGCCGATTACGCCGAGCCCTGGATTCGCCGGGAGGACGGCGCCACGATTGACGTGCACGTGCGGCTGCCGGGTGCAGACGCAGAGCCGCAGTCGGCATGGAAGGTCCTCGCCGAACAGACGCGGACACTGCGGCTCTGCGGCGAGGACGTCGAGGTCTTCGCAGACGACGCTCTTGCGCTCCATGTCGCCCTGCACGCGGCCCACCACGGGCCCGGAGCTGCCCAGGCGCTCGAGGATCTTCGCCGCGCCCTCACGCAACTCCCGCAGGAGACCTGGCAGCGTGCAGCAGTGCTCGCGGACCGAGTCTCGGCGAGCCCTGCCTTCGGCGCCGGCCTGCGGCTTCTTGCCGAGGGCCGGGAAGTCGCACGCAGCCTCGGCCTTCCGTCTGCGATGACCCGCGAGACCGCATTCCGCTCGACGGGATTGCCGCCGACGGCGCCGGGCCTCTTCCGCCTGACGGAGGTGAAGGGACTCGGCGCGAAGGCTCGCCTGCTCGGGCGAGAGCTCGTGCCGCGGGTCGCTTTCATGCGCTCGGTGTCACCACTCGCCCGGCGGGGGCCGACCGGGCTCGTGCTCGCCTACCTGTGGCGTCCCCTCTGGCTCGCCGGTCACGCTCCGGCCGCGTGGAAAGCCGTGCGCCGTGCGCGGCGCACGGCTCCGCGCTAACTCCCGACGCGATCCCCTTCAGGTCCGAACCCAACGACCGGGACGAGATCGCGCAGCGCCTCCTCGTCGTCGTGGACAGGCGTGCCGTCGAGAAGCACCCAGACGTGTCCGACGACCTCGCCCCTTCGGCCCATGCCGACGACGAGCCGGGGGCGGGCATTGATCCGCGCCAGATAGCGATAGGTGATGAGACTGCGCTCGAGACAGTTGTCGCTCTTCGCCACGAGGCGCGAGCGGTACAGGCGCGCCGCCGAGGTGACGACGCGCTGCTCGGTCTCTGCATCACGTTGCCGGGTTCGCGGGCGCGCGGCGAACAGGCGGACGAGCCGGGGGAGGGGAAGGGCAACCTTCAGCACTGGGAGCACGGCCGCCCAGGCGGCCATGCGGCAAAGCAGCCAGAGATGGGACGGCGAGCGCAGCAGCCGCGCAGCCGTTCGCGCGCGCCTCATCGCTACGCGAGCACGTCGCGCTCGAGCCGATCGAGGAGGGCGGGCAGACGATCGAGTCCCGGCTGCATCCGCACGCGGTAGATCGGTATGCGGGCTGCGAGCTCGAGGTACGACGCCATCATCGTGCGCTTGCGCTCGTTCTCGTCGAGGTCGAAGCAGTACGCGTGCTCGAGCACGAGCGGAAAGGCCGCGGCGGTGTCCAGCAGCTCGACGGAGATCCCCTCCTCACGCGCGAGCACGAGGATCGCCGCCAGGCGTTCTGCCTCCGGCTCATAGAGCGTCTCCGTCGGCGCGTCGCCGAAGAGCGTGGCCGATTCTCCCTTCAGTCGAAGCGTGAACGGGAGCGGCTGTGCAAGAACTCCGTCGTCGTTCGAGTCGAACGCAACTGCGTCGTCGGCCCAGAGCGGGTGGCCTCGCCGGCTGAGCGCGTAGGCCAGAGTGGTCTTGCCGGTTCCGGACACCGCGCAGACGGCAACGACGCCTGCCGGGCCGACGACGGCGCTCGCGTGCAGTACTTCCTCGCCCTCTGCCTGGAGCGCCATCGGCAAGACGATGCGTCGAAAGGCGTCCTCGACCGTCTCGTCGCGGACGCCGTTGGCCGGGAAGACAGTGACGCGCGGGCCGTCCCCGAATCTGAAGGAACCCACTCCCGGCAGCTCCATCCAGTGGGAGACCTCGTCGGAGCCGCCGTACGCGGCGGGGCTGCCGTCGGAGTCCAGCCAGACGTTCGAGGATGCGTCCGCAGACGGAGGCGCGGGCGCCTTCGCGCCCGCGCGCACAAGTTCGAGGTGAGCCGACACGCCTAGGGCGCGGGTTCGGACGGATGCGTTACGCGCACTCGTCCTTTCCGACCTGTCCCTTAGGCTTCCGCGGCTCGTCGCCGGTATCAGAGCAGACGAGGCTGAGCTTCCCGCCCCCGCCCTGGAGTACCTCGCTGACATGGCCGACGTACTTCAACTCCATTGACTCCCACGTGGCCTTCACTACTTCACCTCCTCCCGCTGCTCTCTAGGCGTGATCTCACCCAAGATTCCATTGTCATGAGATACCAGACAAGAGAGACGGCTCGCGCCTCCTTACTTCGAAAGGCATCCTCTGTGACGGAGTTTACGCCGTTTTTGTCCACAATGCCAATCTTTTCCAGGGCCTGCATGCCGCCCATTTCCTGCCAAAGCCGCGGCCCTTCGACGGTCAAAACATCGCCGAAGAAATTCGTGGCCAGAACCTTCTTTTGCCGCTCGAAGCCGAGCTCCGGAAAACGGCGCTCCAGCATCCGCCTCACAAGACCTTTAGACCGGCCACCTTCGTTGAGAACCTGAGGCGGGACCCGGTAGAGGAAATCGACGAGATCGGCATCCCAATAGGGCATCCGGAAATCGATCCCGTACCGGCGGGAGCCTTCAAAGAGATCCTCCATCTCGGTGGAGACCAGCGTGTGCTCGAGGCTCAACTGGCCTTCCCGGTCGTAGTAGCTCTGCCCCGGGCGCCGGCGTGACGTCCATGCGTAGGCCCGGTCGAGGAGAGCCCGCCTCAGCTCCGGATCCGGGACGAGCCACTCAGGGGTCAGCTCCCGCTGACGGCGGCGCCGGTACGCGTTGAGGGCTGAGGGCAGGTAGCGCTCGCCCACGCTCGCCAGGATCGGGCGCGTTCCGAACGTCCACAGCAAGGCTCTGAGGCTCCCCAGCCGCGCGAGCTGCATCGACCGATTCAGCTCACGCCAGAAGCGGATCAGCCCCCGAACATCTCTCGCGCGGATCAGATCGGCAGCGAGGAACGGTCCGACGGTGAGCCACTCGTCCCCTCCCGCGCCCGTCAGGATGACGCGGCAGCCGTGGTCGACCGCTTCGTGGATCAAGCCCCGGTATGCCGGATGCCAGATGTTCCCGTGCGGCGACGGCCAGGAGGCGCTCGTGTCGAGCGAGGCCTGCAGCAGCTGCGGAGCTCCGACGGCCTTGTAGAAGGGGGTGACAACGTGCTCGAGGCCGAGTCCCGCCGCGACGCCCCGCTGGACGTCCTCCTCGTTCGCTGCGTCGGTGGGAAAGACGATCGAGAGAGCCAGCGGATCCCTTCGTCCCTCCTGCCGGGCCACGTCCGCAGCCATCGCGGCAACCGAGACGGAATCGAGGCCGCCGCTGAGGAAGATCCCTGCCGGCCCGGGGCGGAGGGCTCGCTCGACCGCCTGGGCGAACAGCTCCTCGAACCGGTCGAGCTCGTCGTGCTCGATCCACTCGAGCGGCCGGTCGGGCGGCGCTGGATTCCAGTACCTGAACTCGGTGCGTGTCCCGTTGCGGGCACGCATCGCCCGTCCCGGTGGGACGCGTCGCACGCGCTCGTAGTGGGTTTCGCCGGGATCCGGCCAGCGTCCGCAGAGATGGTCCGCGATCGCCAGGCGGTTGAGTTCGCTTGAAACACCCGGCTGGGCGACGAGGTCGTCGAGCGACGGGGAGAAGAGATACGCGCCGGCGACCTCGGTGAAGAAGAGGGGGTAGGTGCCGACGGGATCCCTGGCCGCGACCAGTTCCTGGTTGCGGTCATCCCAGATGACGAACGCGAACGCCCCGCGCAGGCGGGCCAGGAAGCCTTCGCCCGATCGCAGGTATCCCTCGAGCACGACAGCCGCGTCGCTCGCTCGAGCGTCGTCGCTCAGCTCGGCTCGGTTGTAGAGAGTGCCCTCGAAGACGATCCGGCTGGCGCCGGCCTGAGCGGTGTGACCCGCGGCGGCTCGGCGGCGCTGGAGGACCCGGAGCGTTGTCGCCGCGGCGGAGGTCTCGCCTTCGAACCCGTCCCAGGCCGAAGCGGCACCCGGCCCGGCGGGCGCTTCGCCAACGCGGACGACGAAGTCGTCAACTCTGTGCTCGGGCATGCACCAGGCCTTCCTCGAGGAGCTTCGTCTCGAGCTCCTCGATCTCGCGACTCAACTGACTCGATTCGACGTCGAATTCCTCGGCGAGTTTGCTTTTGATCTGGTCCGGTTCAGCGCCGGATTCGAGCAACTCCCAGTAGCGGGCCCCGGTGGGATTGAGTGAGAAGATCCGATTCGACTTCAAGTTGACGACGACGACGTCGTCTGCCAAGCGGCGGGAGACGGCGTCGGGCGAAATTGACAGCTTCCGGGTCTCGGACCAGTTGCTCATCCGCAAACCAAGGAAAATGGTTCAAATCGAAAAGGAAGAACCAATTTATATCCCCCTCCAGGAATTCCAAAAAGGCGTCGCGATTTCGAGCCCCGATTAAGCATGGGCGGGTGTCTCGGGCCTGTCAACTGCTCGCGATCCCCACCTAGACGCCTCAAGTCGGTTCCGGTGCTACTTCTGCGCCCGCACGTAGAGATGCCATCCAACGCGGCGCTCGAGGGCCGTCGCGATCCTTGTCCTGGCGAGGCGGTCACCGGCCGGATAAACCCGAAGGTTAAGAAAACGCACAGTCGTGTTCACGGAAGCGAACGGTTCGAAGAGGGCGAGCGCTTCGTCACGCGAGTACACCTTCGAGAGCGGGTTTCCGGGGCCGTCGGTGTTGTTGGAGAGGAAGAGAGATCGATCTAGCAGATAGCGAAGGCCGTGAGCTCGGAGGAGAGCCCGGTGTCCGGCGATTGCGGCCGGCTCTCCGGTGACCGCTCCGAGGACTCGCGGGGCTCCGGGCGCGAGCAGAAGGAGCGCCAGCAGGCGCCGGATGAGCAAGATGTTGACGTAGTAGTTGAGCGACCTGCGGTGATAGAGCATTACCAGGGCGGTGCCGCTCGGCTTCAGGACGCGATGCATCTCCGCCACAGCCTTCCTCGTCTCTGGGATGTGGTGCAGGACGCCGTGTGAATAGACGAGGTCAAAGGTCTCATCGTCGAAGGGAAGGTTGGTCGCCGATCCCGCCACGAACTCGCCGGCGGCGTCCTCGAACTCGAACCGCCGGCGCGCGAGGTCGAGCGCCCGTTCAGAGCTGTCGAGTCCCGTGTACTTGGCTCTCGCACGGGCGAACTGCAGGCCGTCCGTTGCCACTCCGCATCCCACTTCGAGGACCCGAGACCCCGCCCAGCGAGGAAAGTCCACGATCTTCCGGATGTGCGGCTCGAGCTCGTAGCGGTGCCGCTCCACCTCGCTGAAGAACTCGGGCGTACCGGGTTCCTTCTCCGAGAAACGGAATCCCGGCTGATAGGTCGTCCAGAAGTCCGCGCTTTGCCCGGCTTCGGTCATGCGGCGACGTGCGCTTTCAAGCGACTGCTTTCGAGATCGTCGAAACGCCAGGTCCGATCGACGAAGGTCTGGAGCCACAACTCAAGGGAGATCAGGGCGTAGAGCCGAAGGCTGTGGTCGGCGAGGCCGGCGCTGTTCTCCGATCTCATCCGCGAGACCTCCTCCGGTCGAACGAGCCCGCGCGCGGAGATCGTCTCATGCGAGAGCAGGTCATTTGCCAGGGGTGCGATGTCGTCCTCGAGCCAGGCCCGCACGGGCGCCGTGAAACCCGCCTTTTTTCGCCACACCACGTCGCGCGGAAGCAGGCCTTCTTGGCTGCGCTTGAACACATACTTGCGTCTGAGACCGTTGAGCTTCAATGCAGCCGGGATTCGTGTCGACAACGCGACGAGCTCGTCGTCGAGCAGCGGCACCCGCACCTCGACCGAGGACGCCATGCCCATCTTGTCTGTATACGTGAGATTCAGGCAGGGGAGGTATGTCTTGACGTCCCGGTAGATCAGGCCGTCCAGCTCATCCACACCGCGGCCGAGATACGCGCGGTGCAGGTCGAACGGGTCATAGTCGCCGATCCGGCGTGACAGATCCGGGCTGAGCACCGCTTCAAGCTCCGCCCGCGAGTAGTAACTCGCAAAGGAGAGGTAGCGCTCTGCCGGTGGCAAGCCCGCGGCGCGAAGGAACTTCCACAGATTTCTCCGGGCCGCTCGGAGTCGACCGGGTCGCCCCGGCTGAGCAAAAGGCCGGGCGAGGCGCTCGGCAACGCGCCGCATGGGCGCCGGAACTGCATCGAGGCGCCGCGAGAGACGGTAGGCCAGGTACCGCGGGTAACCGGCGAAGATCTCGTCTGCACCCATCCCACTGAGCATCACCGGCATGTCCTTTCCGGCCTCCCTGCAGATGAGGTAGCTCGAGATCGCCGCTGGGTCCGCAACTGGCTCCTCTAGATGCCACACGACCTTCGGCAACAGTTCAAGGACGTTCGGCCGCATGATCTCTTCGTGGTAGGCGGTCCCGAAGAGCTCGCCGACGCGCCGTGCGTACTGGAGGTCGTCCGGTACGACGTCGTGACGGAGGTCCTTCTCGTCGAAGCCGACCGTGTAGGTCTGGACAGGCGTGCCGCCCGATGCCATCGCGGCGACGACGGCTGACGAGTCAACTCCGCCGCTGAGGAAGCTCCCCAGCGGCACGTCGCTGACCATTTGCCGCCGGATCGACTCGGTCACGCACTGCGTGACCTCCGCGATCCATTCCTGTTCGCTCCGCTCCTCGGGGTGGAATTCGAGATCCCAGTAGCGCCCGACGGACAGGGCGGCACCGTCGACCCAGGCGTAATGGCCGGGTGGGAGCTTCGCGATCTCCCCGAATGCCGTCCTCGGGTCCGGAACCCAGAGAAACGTCAAGTAGTCAGCGAGCGCGGTGGGGTCGAGAGTGGGGCGGCCGACGAACGGAAGGAGCGCTCGTAGCTCCGAGGCGAAAGCGAACAAACGGTCGCGCTGCACGTAGTAAAGCGGTTTGACCCCCAAGCGGTCTCTGGCGAGGAAGAGGCGCCGTTCTTTGTCGTCCCAGACGGCGAACGCGTAGATGCCGTTCAACTTCTTGAGCATCGCGGGGCCTTCGAGCGCGAACAGGCGCAGCATCACTTCGGTGTCGCAGTTCGTGCGGAAGCGCTCGCCGGACCGCTCGAGGTCAGCACGCAACTGCCGGAAGTTGTAGAGCTCGCCGTTGTAGGTGATCCACCATCGATCCGCGAGCGACATGGGCTGTGCGCCGGCCGGGGAGGGGTCGATGATCGCCAGCCTCCGGTGACCGAGCCCTGCAGGCACTTCTCCGTCGAAGACCTTCACGCCGGAGCCATCGGGCCCGCGATGGGCCATCGAATCGGTCATCAGCTGGAGCTCGCTAGCGTCGGCGCGGCCTACGGTTCCGCAGATTCCGCAGATGGCGTGAGTCTCCTCTCCACGTTGACGCCAGCCGACACGTCGGCGTGCGCAACAGCCTTTGAATTGAAGTTCGGCAACGAATCGCTCTCCTTGGCCGGCGGCGCGCGAAAAGCCGTCTCCAGATGATGGCCAAGGCCCGTGAAGAGGGCAAGGCGCTGCGGATCGCAGACGTCCCTCGTTCAAGTGTCCCTCGAACGAGGGTGCTGAGTCTCTTGCGGCAACCGACTAATTACTTGGATGTCCGCCGCCGTCGCGCCTCCTCACGGCTCCAAGGAGCCGACGTTCACTCGCTCGCGTCTACTTGGTCGAGGCGCGCTTCTCGGCCTATCTGCCGTCGGCGCCGGGGCCCTTGTGCGACCGCCTCTCGCTAGAGCGCGCGGGCTCGACGGCGAGCTCAATCTCCTCTCCTTTGGCGCTGCCGGAGACGGCATCGCGGACGACACGTTGGCCTTCGCTCGGGCTCTGCAAGCAATGAGCCCGGGCGCCAAACTCATGGCGCCTCAGGGGAAGACCTTTCGTATCTCGTCGAGTCTTGTGATCGATCGCGCGTGCACGATCGATTTGCAGGGCGGAGCGGTCGTCAAGTCGCCGGGCATGAATGGCGCGGCCTTCGTCGTTGCCGCCGACACTGTTCGAATCAGCAATCTCACCCTCGACGGCACTCGTGGCGCCGCGGGCGGCGGTTTCGACTGGCGCGGCGCAGGCGGCGAGATGACCGATGTCGCTGTGCTCAATTGTCATGCAGACGGCGTTCTTCTCTCGTCCGATGCGAGGGCGTCTCTCACGTGTCGCCGAGTCCGCTCGTCGGGCCATCGTGGGGCTGGCAGCGCGAGTGGATTCTCGGTCCTGAAGGGATATGCGAAGTTCTACGACTGCTCGGCGGAACGCAATGAGTGGTCCGGCTTCTTCTTCGGTGTGAGCAGTGAGCCGGGCAGCCATCTGAATGGCGTTGCTCGCCGCAACTTCATCGGTTGTCAGATTCGAAACAGAGGGGGGACGTCGGACCGGTTCCTGGCTGATCGCAACACGCGCTACGGCCTAGTCCTCGATTACGACGGAGACGGCCCGCGGCCCGGCGGGTGGAGCTTCGGCCATGTCGAATGCAACCGGACCGGCGTCAGGCGCGAAGCTAGCGGCACCGGAATTGAGCTGCTCGGGGCAGATTCGAACACCTTCAAGACGATCGTCTCGAAGGCAAATCCCGGTTATGGACTCGCTCTTGCACATGGATCGAGCGGTAACACGTTCGGTAGCGTGCGCTGCGATCAGAGGGGGTCAGGCGACGGGGATCCTGGCCTACACATCTCGGGCGGGTCGGCGCACAACTCTTTCGGCTCAGTCGTAATCGCCAATCACACCTACGGAGTGGTCTTCGGCGAGGGACTCGAGCCGAAGGGCAACGACCTGAACTCGATCGGATCCTTGACGGTCACCGGATGCGCGTGGGGTGTGCTCCGGCTGGACTCTGGCACGAAGAACACCATCGGACGCCTGGTGTCGCGCAGAAACGCCACTATTGACCCAAGGATCATGCGTGGGCTTGTCGAGTTCCGTTCAGATGCCAATTCGAACTTCATCGGCCTCTTCGACCACAAGAGCTCGCGGCGATCTCACAGACGGATCAGCTGCGTCGTCCGTGCCGATCGCGGATCTCGCGGAAATGTCATCGCTCACGGGCATCCCTGGCGCCAACTGAGACGTTTTACGCAAGACCACGGAAGAAACTCGTTCTTCAGGACGGCGGCCGTGCGCTCGCGGCGCCGTGTTGCGTCCACCTGGACTCGCGTCCCGTAGGCGTCGAGCCTGTCGCGCTCGCGCGGCTAACGGAGATCGCCAGACGCCGGAAGCTCGCCTTCACGCATCTGTACCGGCGTACCCAGCCGAAGCGATCGTGTTAGCGCAAGGGTTGCGCGGGACGAGTCGAAGTACGACTCAACAGGTGGCGGCTCTGCCGACCCCGCGACCGCATCAAGGAAGACTTTCATCTGCACCGAGTGACCCTTGTCCTGCGTCTGCTTGACGACTTTCCTCTTGCCGCCACGATAGATCTCGAGGCGGCGGAAGTCCTCGATTACGGCGCTCATGCCGCCGCCGAAGACCTCGATTCGCTCTTTTGCCATACGCGGATCACCGCTGCCCGCATAGACGAGACTCGCTACGCAGTCATTCGCGAAGCGGAGTGTGGCAACGACGTCGTCGCTGAGCTCCGGCGGCGTATCCGCGCTCACGGATCCCAGCGCATAGCCGGAGACGAAGCTGGATCTGGCGAGGTGACCGAGCAAATCGACGAAGTGGCAGCCCTCGCCGATGAGACGGCCGCCTTCCTCGCGATCCGTCAGCCAGTGGCCGCTCGGGACCGGTCCCGCATTCACCCGCGCGACGAGAAGAGCCCCGCCGAGGTCTCCCAAAAGCTCAACCAGCTTCTCGGTCAGCGGGGCGAAGCGGCGATTGAATCCGACCATCAGCACGCCGCCGGCGTACGCCGACTCGATTTCGTTCAACTCGTCGTCCGTGAGCGCAAGCGGCTTTTCGACGAAGACGTTCTTGCCGGCCCGGAGCGCTTCGGCGGTCAACGCAGCATGGGAAGAGTGGCGTGTCGCGATCACGACTGCATCGATGTCTTCGGCCTCAAAGATCTCGGTCGCGGAGCTTGCAACGCGTTCGAACCCGAAGCGGGTTGCCACGTCGGTTGCGCCGAGTCCTGTTTCGCTCGAAACGGCAGTCAGCTGCGCCCCGTGCTTCCGCAGGCCGGGAAGGAGCGTTGATCGCGCGAACGAGCCTGCGCCGATGAACGCCACGCGGGTTCCGGTACGCACTTGCCTCGGGGGGGACGAGGCAGGCATCTGCGCTGGCGACCCCTCGTACTCGAGAACGACTCCGAACGCACGCTCCCCGGTCTCTCCCGAAAGAACTGCATACGCGTCTGCGGCTCGATCGACGGGAAACCGGTGCGTAGTCAGCGGTCGCGGATCGACTCGTCCGGCCGCAAGGAGATCGACGAAGGACTGGATATTCCGCTGTTCCGTCCATCGGACGTATGCAGGCGGCAGATCGCGACTGTGCTCTTCATAGTCGCGGTCGTAGCGGCCTGGCCCGTATGAGCGCGAAAGGCGCAGTTCGAGTTCCTTCTCGTAAAGCCGCGCTCGATCCGCCTCCACCGGAGTCTCGCCCACTACGACGATCCGGCCCCGCTCGCGAACAATCCGTGTGGCGAGCTCCATCGGATCTGCGGAAGAAGTCGCCGCGCAAAGGAGGACGGAGTCAAGTCCAAGGTGGGCCGTCGCTGCGAGCACGGACGGCTCCAGCATGGGGTCCTCGCGCACGAATACGTGCGCGCCCGCCGCGGCCGCAAGCTGCGTAGCAGAGCGGTCGACGTCGACCCCGATTACTTCACAGCCAGCGGCGGAGAGAATCCGAACGGCGAGCTGACCGACGAGGCCGAGCCCAACGACGCCAACGCGTTCGCCGATGACCGCTTCACTCTGCCGGACCGCGTGTAAGGCGATCGCTCCAAGCGTCGCATACGCCGCCGCCTCCAATTCGACCTCGTCGGGCACCCTCGCGCTGAGGCGCTGGGGAACCATGACGATCTCCGCATGATTTGCCCATCCGGCACCACCGCACGCGACCCGGTCGCCTGGGCTGAATCCGGCGACCCCGGGTCCGACAGCCAGGACCACACCCGCCGATGAGTACCCGAGCGGATCGAGCATCCCGAGGCGGTCACCTGCGACGTTCATGGCACTGCGAACGCCCTCTACCCGGGCGCGGTCGACCACCTTCCGCACGAGATCGGGCCGTGCACGGGCCTTCTGGAGCAAATTCTTGGATCTGAGCTCCATCTTGCTTCGCTCCGTGCCGGCGCTGATCAAAGAAAAGCGGTTGCTGACAAGTAGCCAGCCCGGTCTGAGGGCCGGCGCCGGGACGTCCATGACTTCGATTCGACCGTCGCGCGCTCGTTGCGTGACCTGTTTCACAGCGTTTGTCTCCTGACCGGACGCCAATCACGCAGAGCGCGCACAATTGACGTGTCGACTCCGACGTGACGACGGGTGAGCGTGTTCAGCCAGATGTTCCACGCGCCCATGGAGAGAGCCGTCGCGACTGCCGCACCCTCGAGGCCGAAGAAGTGCGCTCCGAAGAAGCACAAGATCGCATTGAGGAGAACGATCACACCGTAGACGAGCGCGACGGTTCGCTGGTGCCCGGTCATGCTGAGGGTGGACCCTGCGCAGGCGTATGAAACGTTCAGGAGCTGCCCGACAAGCAGGATCAGCAACGCCCAGTGGCCTTCGACGAAGTCGGACCCGAAGAGATGTAGAAGCGGCTGTGCGAGGACCGCAAGGCCACCGATCAGCACCACGGAGGGGAAGAAGACCCACCGCGCTGCGAGCGAGACCAGCCGTTGGAGCTCCGCCCGGTTACCCGTCACGAGGAAGCGCGAGATCATCGGTGTGGTCATGAACTCGACCGCACCCATCACGTAGGCCGCGAGGACCGAGGTCTTCGCCGCCGCGCTGTAAATCGCCGCATCGCGGGCCCCGCCCAGGGCACCCACGACGAGAACGTCCGTCTGAGCTAGCGCAACCTGAAAGCCAACTACCAGACAGAGCGGTAGTCCGACGCCAAGCCAGAGCCTGGTCTCGAAGACGGAACCAGCTTCGGCCACCTCGCTTTGCATCCGTCGAACGATCAGCCGGTTCTGGAGAACGACGGTGCAGGTCAGAGCGATGATGGTCGCGGTTACCGCTGTGAAGGGTGTCACCGAACCGTGGACATAGAAGATCGCTCCGCAGGCAATTCCCACGCCAATCGGACGGAGCAGGAGCTTCGGGCCGTAGGAAACGGCGACCGCTCCGATTGCGCGGGCGATGTTCGATTCAACCGCGAGAACGACGAGTGCGGGGATGAGCCAGGCGGCAAGGATTGCCGTGCCAGTGCCTCCGACGGGTCCGCCTGAGCCCGTCAGAACGATGACGAGGGAAGCAAGGCATGCGATCAGGACCCCGGCACCGAGTGTCGCCCAGCGTGAGAGCCGCAGGAAGCCCTTGAGACGAGCGACATCCCCGCTCAGCGTGTATTCGGGAATGAAGCGCAGCGATGCCGAGGTGAGCCCGAGCTCTCCGGCCAGCGAAAGCAGGGTTGCGGCTGCGACCGCGTAGGCGTATGAGCCGAAGCCTCGTGTTCCCATCCAGTGGGCGAGCGCGACGATGAGCCCGTACGAGAGGCCTGCGCCGGTGACTTGAAGGGCAAGAGTCAGGCCGGCTCCGCGCGCCAGTTTGAGCACTCCGTCCCGGGATGAGATGCTCGCCGGCTGGGGCAGCGTTGCGGTTCGAGTCGACAGCACGGAATCAGTCATGTCGGGCCCCTGCAAGAGTCTCTTGGCGCTGTACTTCGGCCGCTTCCGTACTTTCCGGCGTAACTATCCGCGCGAGGACTCCCGTGAGTAGATCCGCGTACTTGTCGAGCTGAAAGTCACGCTCGTAACGACGGCGCGCGGCGGTTCCTATCTGCCCGCGGAGGGCTCGATCTCGCAGGACCGTCAGCGTCCTTGTGAAGAGCGCCTCCTGGTCACCAACGGGGGTCAGGAAGCCCTCGACTCCGTCCTGGATCGTCTCCTCGAGCACGCCGATCCGTGTCGCGACAACCGGTGTTCCGGCTGCGAGCGCCTCCAAAATGACGAGCGGCTGGCACTCGAAGCGGTAACGCGAAGGAAAGAGGAAAACGGAGGCCTCGTGGAGGAGCCGAGCTTTACCTTCGCCCGCAACCGGTCCGAGGAGGGAAACCGTATCTTTCAGGCCGAGCCGTGCGACCTCCTGCACCGCGGTTGCGCGCTCGCGCTCCGCATACCAAGGCCCGGCGAGCAAGAACCGTGCTTCGGGGACTAGCCCCCGTATCCGTGCGGCGATCTCCAGAACGTCGAAAACGCCCTTTTCCGTCCACATCGTCGTCATGTGAACGACGATCGGAGGACGCGTTTCCGCGGGTGGCCCTCCACCGACGTCCGGAACACCGTTCGGAACGACGTGGGTTCGCTCGAGCGGTACGAGCGGACCAAACGCGTCCCGGAGGCTCTCCGCCAACACGATTGCATGCGTGCGTGGTCCGAACGCGAGCCTGATCAACGCTCGCATCACGAGGGATTCTTCTCCGTAGTACTCGGCGAACGAGGTTGAGTGCAGGTGGACGACAACTGGCTTACGCGAAAGGCGCGCTGGTACGAGGAAGAGCACGTCGCGGAGAAAGCCGAGGCGGTTCCTGGCAACGGGCAGGTAGATGACGTCCGGTCGGACTCGGAGAAGCGCCACGGCGAACTTGAGACCGTGCTTCAACGCCAAGAGGATGTTGTGGAGGTCGAGCGTCCCAACGTTGGAGATAGCTCGATGATCCGATGTGTCAATGTGCGTGACACGCAGGCTCTCGACGATCTCTGAAGAAAGAAGCGCCTGTGTCGTCAGAGTCATCCCGTTGGGCGGAGGCGGCAACTGACCGACGAGGAGCATTGACGGAGCCCGCATCACGCTACGACCTCTTCGTCAGGCAGACGAGTTCCTCGTCGAATCGCGTGGTCCACACCGATCACCATTCCGCCGAAGAGCCAGAAGAAGAGGCCCATGTACGGCCCCTCGAGTACGACCGTGAAGAACGCGTGGCCAGCCGTCATGAGTTGGCAGCCAAGGAGCCATGAGACGAGAGCGCGTGGGGCGGCGCCCACGTTGGCGCGGATTGCTCGAGTCGCGCTGCGAAACACCATGACCTCGAACAGCAGTAACAGGATGAAGGCGGGAATCCCCATACGGGCCGCGAACGCAATGAATGAGTTGTGCGGATCGATCCTCGGGGCGATCTCTCCGACGGACTCATAAGCCTGTCGCGTCGCCTGGTCGGCGATCACAGGGTCGCCAAAGCCGATTCCCGTCAGTGGATGCGTCTTGATGTCTTGGTCGAAGGCTTGCTCCCATCGCTTCAACCGCCACTGCGTATCGAGAACCTTGACCTGGGCCGTGGCGGTCGCCGCCGCTGGGTTGTCGTAATGAACGAGGGTGTGCGCCACCGAAGCCAGACGCGTCGCCGTTGACGGCAGTGCGATTGCGGCAACCACGGCGAGGCCCACGAAGGCGAGCCCGAACTTGAAAAGCCGACCCTTCGCATCTGCATGAAGGCCGCCCGCAATGGTCGTTCCCGCGAGTCCGAAGACCATCGCTACCCAAAGCGATCTCGATTGACTGGCTGCGATGACAGCGCCTTGGGCAATGGCAAATCCGTAGGCGAGGTGACGCCGCCTCTCGTTGTGGATCAACGAGGGAGCGATGAGAACGAGCAGGATTCCAAATCCCAGATACAGCGCGTACGACGAAGCCCCGAGCTTCGGTGTCACTGCGCTTGTAAACGGGTTCGAGTTCGAGAGTAGGAAGAGGCCGAAGACAACGGTTGCGCCTAGGCCGGCTGCGTACACGACACGCGCGACCGCCTGCAGCTTCCCTGCGGCGACGAGCATCATCCCGACGACCGCCCAAAGGCTGTAGAGGCCGATCACCGAGTCGCGGAGGGCTTCCCCGTCAATGGGTTGTCGCAGAAGCTGCGCAATCGTTACGAGGACGATCGCGCCGACCAGGAAACACTCAGCGCCGTTGGTACGGATCGCATCGGCCACGGCTGACAGAGCGAAGATCAGCGCGGCGGCCAGCACGAGGTCGAGGATGTACATCTGACCGACGAGGGGGAGATGGCCGCCCAAATGGGCGAAATCGCGCCCGAAGACGACGGTCGCACCGAGGGCGCCGACAACTAGCCCGAAGAGGACGCGCTTGTTCCCTACCAGTAACAGGAGCCCGGGAAGCAACGCGAGGGCTAGCGCTCGCGTGGGCCCTCGATCGAAGAAGGCGCGTCCTACCTCGAGGCTGAGCAGGACAAAAAACGCACCAAGGAAGAGTGGCGCGACTGGTCGCAGACGGAAGGTCAGGACGTCCATCTCACGTCCGGTCGGAGGCCGGTCGAACTGCGGGAGACACCAGGCGGCGCACGAGCGCGACCACGAGGAGCCAGACGAACAGGGCGTTCGAGAAGAGGTATCGCCGCCACATCCGGCTCGGCTCCTGCAGCAGGCGGTAGAACCACTCCAGCCCGGTTCGCTGCATCCACGCCGGCGCCCGCTTCGTCTCGCCCGCCCAGACGTCGATCGAACCGCCGACGCCCATGACGAATGGCACTGCCAAGAGCCGCCCGTGGTCGGCTAGCCAGTACTCCTTCCTCGGGGAGCTCATTGCGACGAAGAGGATGTGCGGGCTCGCTGCGCGGATGTCAGCGACCACCTCGTCGTTCTCTGCATCGCTGAAGTAGCCGTTGCCGTGTCCGACGATCTCGAGGCGCGGATGCCGCTCTCGGATGCGGGCGATTGCGCGCTCGAGCACGGCCGCTCGCGCGCCGAGGACGTAGACGCGATAGCCGTGATGCTCCGCTAGCTCCAGGAGGCCGGACATGAGGTCGATGCCCGCGACGCGCATCGGCAACGGGTCGCCGAGCAGTCGGGATGCCCACACGACGGGCATTCCGTCGGCCGTCACGAGCTCGCTCGCGCGGACGATCTCGCGCATGCGCGGGTCCGACCTCAGCGCGACGAGCTTTGCCACATTCACGGAGACGTGTTGCGCAGGGGTCGCTGCGTCGATCAGTTCCCGGCAGCGCTCCACAGCCTCGCGCATGTCGACACGGTCCAGTTCGCAGCCGAGAACCTTCGCACGCACCTTCACAGGGCCTCCGCAGCGAACGAGTAGTTCGCCAGCGCAAGCAGCATGTGTGCGTCGTTCCACCGCACGTACGGCGTCCGGTTCGTCCATCTGCGGTGCCGCTGGAAGCTGAACCGGCCGTCCGGCCGCACCATGTTGGTCAGAGTCCAGTCGAGAACGTCGTCGGCGGTCTGCCTCGCGCGCGCGTGAAACTCCTGTAGCCGCATGAGGGCGGTGATCGCCGACGAAGCCGCGTGCACGTCGACGGGCCAGCGGCGCTCGAGCGTCGCGCGGGGTGCGCCGTCCGGATCGATCAGCCGGTTTACGTACTCGTCAGTGCCGCGCTCGATCGCCACCGCGAGGGAGGCGTCGCGCTCGCCTCCATGCCAGTCCGCGAGCCGCTCGAGCACGTACGCGGTGTGGAACCCATCGACCCATTCGAGCCCCGGCCGCTCGCCGTAGGGCCATGTTCCATCCGGACGCTGTCGCTTGAGCGTGTAGCGGATCGCGGGACGCGCGGTCTCTCGCCGGGAACCGTCGGATGCGCGTCCGAACACGCTGGCAACCAGCAGATTCGCATTGTGGATGGGCACGTCTCCGCCGGCGAAATACGCGAAGAAGGACTCATCGCCCTGGGAAACGAGCAGTTCGCGCTGCGCGAAGTCGAGTGACTCCTCGACGGCCGCTCTCGCCTCGCCGCTCTCTTCGATCGAGAGCGCGTCGAGCAGCGCGTGGGCAGCGAATGCCGTGACGACGGCGTTCGCCTGGCCGGCGCGGTAGAAGCCCCACCGTGTCTGGACGTCGAAGTCATAGCCCCACCCACCATCCGAAAGCCGCCGCTCCAGCAGCAGGTCACGGAGGGTGCGGGCGAGATCGTGGCGGCCCAGCCGCACGTATGCCGACGTCAGCAGCGCGAGCGCCTTCGTGTGTCGACGTTTCGGAACTCGGAGCACGACACGCACGTTGAGCGGCGCGCGTTTCAGCGACTGGATCGCTGCACGGCGCAGCAGACTGGTGCGCGCAACCGAGCGGAGTACCGGCGAGCTCAGGGCGTCGTACGGATCCCAGCCACCGAAGCCGCGTTGCTCGAGTTCCCGCGCGAGGCGATCAGCCGCAGCCCTCGCGCGCCGTGCGCGGGAGGTCATTTCGGCCGAGTGGGAAGAAGCTGGAGGTGCGACGAGCATCCGCGGCCGGCTTACGCATCGCCTGCTTTGACCACCGCGGGGAGCGTGCGCACGACCAGTTGCAGGTCGCGCCACAGCGACCACGTGGTGACGTACAGATAATCCAGCCGCACCATCTCCTCGAACGGGATGTCGCTGCGGCCCAGCGACTGCCAGAGTCCCGTCATGCCCGGCTTAAGGTCGAGCCGCTTTCTTCCCCACGTCGAGACGTGCTTGTCCTCGTCGAGGATCAGGGGGCGCGCACCGACCAGACTCATCTCGCCCTTGAGCACGTTGATCAGCTGCGGGAGCTCGTCAAGCGAGTAGCGGCGCAGGATCCGGCCGACGCGCGTCACGCGCGGATCGTTCGGGATCTTGAACATCCGGGGGTCGCCGCCGTTGTCTGCATGCTTGTTCAGGTGCGCGTATTCGTCCTTCCGGTCGTCCGCGTCCGCCGTCATCGTCCGGAACTTGTAGATGCGGAACGTCTTGTCGCCGTTCCCCATCCGCACCTGCCGGAAGAAGACGGGACCCGGACTTTCGCGCTTGACCAAGAGCCCGATGAGCGCGAGCAGCGGTGCGAGCGCGACGAGACCCACGAACGAGAGCGCGATGTCCATCGAACGCTTGAGCAGGCGCGACGAGCGCGACAGCTTCAGCGGCGGAAGCCCGAACAGCGGCAGCCCCTCGATCGTGTGCATCCCCATACCGGGGCTGACGAGCTCGAAGAATCTGGGCACGATGTCGATCTGGACGTTCAGGTCCTTCAGCGACCGGACGAGCTCGAGCGTGTCCTCGTGTGACTCGCGCGAGAACGCGATGATCACGCGCTCGACGTCGAACAGGCGCACGATGCCGGGCAGGCGATCGGGTCCGCCGAGCATCGTCAGCGAGCCGAGGTCCTCGCGCCGTTCCTTGGGCTCGGCGTCGACGAAGCCGACGATGTTGATCCCGTACTCGGGGTGATGCAGCACCTTGCGCGCGATCAGCTGGCCGACCTCGCCTGCTCCGACGATCACGGTGTTCTGCAGGTACGTGAGGCGACGGCGGGCAAAGGCTCGCGCGCTGGCCCGGGAGAGCGTGACCATGACGGTCGCGACTGCCCAGAACGTCGTGATCTTGGCGAGATCGGGATCGGCTACCCCGGTCACGTGCGCTCCCGCGTAGAAGAGCCACGTCCCCACCGTGACCATGTGGAAGACGCCAACGAAATCGTCGACTGTCGTGTGGTCGGTTCGCTCCTCGTCGCGGTCGTACAAGCCGTAGAGCTTCACGACGACGATCCAGCCGGGAAGCGTCGCGAGGAAGAGCAGCATCTCGTGCGTGAAATCGACACGGCCGGACCGGTTCAGGCCCCAGACAAGCTGGGCGATCAGGAAGGCGCCGCTGAGGCCGATCAGATCCGCGACCAGCAGGAGCCTGCGGACGAGCCAGCCGCGCCGCTTGACGACGGCAGTCTTCCTGCGCCGATCGAGGATCTCGAGCGTGCGCTCGTTCATCGCCGCAGTCATCTCGTCGTAGAGCTCCAGGCCCTGCGTCAGCGCCGTGCGCTCGACTGCATTCATCGTTCCGTGCCCCGGGCGAACAGGCCGGCCGCCAGGATGTTGCGGATCTCCTCCGGGGACGCTCCCTCGGCGGCTTCCTCCCAGGCGCCGTCCCGCAGGATGCGGAGCTTCCGCTCGGCCAGCGAGATGTGGAGGATCGGAGAGTTCGATTCGCTCGCGAACGACGCTGCGGCCTCGGCCTCGTCCTCGGCGTCGACGACGACGGCGTCCGGCTTCAGCCATCGGAGCAGCCCGATGGTGTCGCCGCGATGCGCGGGAAATCCCTGTACGTCCGCAATGTCCTTCAACGCGGCGGCGAGTGCCTCTTCGAGCAGCGGCACGGAACAAAGAGCGACGACGAGCGGCTTGTCAGACGCTCCGTGCCTGCCGCTCATGCCGACTGGCTGATCGCCTCGGGGAGCTCGTCCGATCCGAAAGCCGCCCGATAGAAGCCCGCCGCAGCCTGCCGCGATGGCAGCGCGAGCTTCTGGAGGATGTTCTGCACGTGGCGCTTGACGGTGAACTCGGAGATCAGGAGCCGCATCGCGATCTGCTTGTTCCGTGCGCCCGTTGCGACGAGCGCGAGAACCTCGCGTTCACGCACCGAGAGCACGGCAACGCGTTCTCGCGCACCGGCCCGCTGCTCCATCTCGTGGACGCCGCTGATCATCAGGGCCGCGAGATCCCGCGCGAGCGGGGCCTCGCCGGCGATCAGGCCGCGCAGTGCACGGACCAGGCCCCGCGGGGAGATCTCCTTGTGCAGGTAGCCGCTGGCGCCGCTGCGGATTGCCGCGAAGACGGCCTCGCGCGTGGGGGTGAAACTCCACACCACTGTTTGCGTCGCGTCTCCGTAGGCCAGACGAATCGCGGCGGCGATGCCTCCACGCGGCGGCAGGTCGAAATCGACCAAGGCGATGTCCGGCGGATCCGCCGCGGCGTGCTGCTCGACGTCTGCGAGGTTCGCGGCCTCGAGGATCTCGAAGTCGGCCTCGCGGAGAAGAAGGTTCCGGACACCCGTTCGGAAGATCGGCACCGGGTCCGCGATCAGGATGCGCGTGCGTCTCACGAGACCTTCTCCCTCGCCCGCAGCTCGGAGGGGCGGTAGCGATATGAGTAGGCGCCATAGCCCCCGTAGCTCTCCTCCTGGTTCGCGCCCGTCAGGACGAAGCCGAGCTTCTCGGCGGGAAGGGTGTCGATCACGCGCCGGAGCTCCCTGAGCATGGGACGGCGAACGACGTTGATCCGCGTGACGATCACCACCGCGTCGACCGCCGCCGTGAGCGACATCGCGTCGCCGACGACGAGCAACGGCGTCGCGTCGACGATGACCACATCCGCCCGCAGCTTCAACGAGTTGAGGATGTCGACGACCGCCTTCGTGCCTACGAAGTCGTCGACGTTCGGCGGGATGGGGCCCGAAGTAAGGACTTCGAGCAAGCCCTGGAGAGGTGCAGTGCCGTTCCCGTTCCCGCTGAACCTGCGGCGCGGGTGCTGCCCATCGACCACCGGCACCCTGATCAGCGCCTGCTCGAGCGACGCGTGGCCGAGAGCGACGTTGGTCAGACCGGGATGCTCACCCTCCGGGAAGAAGCGGTGGAGGAAAGGCCGCCGGAGATCGAGATCGACGAGCGCGACGTTCTTCCCGCCTCGGGCCAGGGCCACGGCGAGGTTTGCCGCCGTCGTCGACTTGCCCTCGGCCTCGACGGCGCTCGTCACCATGATGATCTCCGCACGCTTGCCGAGCTGGACGAAGTCGAGGTTCGTACGCAGCATCCGGAAGGCTTCGGCTCCGGGTCCGTTGGGTTCCGTCAGGGTGGCGAGCTTGTTCCCTCGGCGGAGCCCTCGGGCAGGTTCAGGCAGCCTGGCGAGGAGGGGCAGCCCGAGGCGTTCGCTGACTTCCTCGGCCGAACGCACGCGGGTGTCCAGCGCCTCCCGCAGGAAGGCCAGGCCGAGTCCGAGCACGATGCCGAGCGCGAGGCCGATCATGCCGTCGCGGGTGGGCTTCGGGCCGATCTTCCAGGCCTGGGGCGCCTCGCGGACCACGGATGCGTTCGAGGTCTGGAGTGCCTCCATTGTCCGGAGCAGCTCGTCCTTCTCCACGAGGTTTCCGTAGAGCCGGGTATCCCGCTGGCCGGAACGCCGGAGCCGCCAGAGTCGTGTCTCGAGATCGGTGCGTGCCTGTTTCAGCGACGTCGTGTCGAGCTCGTGCCTGTAGTCCACGAAGGCGCGCGCGTATTCGGTCGCAAGCTTCGCCGCGATACCCGGGACGGTGTCCCTGACCGTGAAGAACAACAGGTTGGAGTTCGGATCTGCGGAGACGGACGAGTTACCCAGCAGCTCACCGGCCGTCCGGGTGGTGATTCCCGACGTCTCGATGGCTTGCTCGGCGACCTTCGGCACGCGCGCCAGGTCTGCCTGCGTCTGCGCGATGCGGTCAACCGACTGGAAGACGGTCGAATCGGAGACGCCCGTCAGCGCATTCGCCAGATTTTGCTGGCTCAGGAGGACCTGCGCCTCGCTCTCGTAGACGTTGTGCTGGCGGTGCGAGAGGTAGAAGGCGACGGCCGGCACGAGCACCACCGCTTGCAAGATGATCCACTTCCGGCGGCGGACCACGTGTAGGTAGTCGCGCAGTGTCGACGACTGGTGCGAATCGTCGTGAGTCCTCAACATCCCTCCGGTCTGACGGTCTCGAAAACGCGCCGAACCACGGCAATGGCTACGGCCCTGAATCAATCGTGGCCGGGAGGCCGCACTTTGCGCACACGTCGAAAGTCGAGGTTGGTCTGGTCCATCCGATGGACCAGAACCACTGGCCCTGGTTTGGAACGTGCCGGCGCCGGACCAAAGAAGAAGCGGCTCGAGATCTCGAGCCGCTTCTTCGAACCGCGTGAGGCTCGGGGCTAGACCCGCTGCCTCTTCTCGCGCCACCTGAGGATCAGGCCGGCGGCGAGAAGTGCCAGACCGAGGGCCGTCGTGACGAGCAGGGAGATGCCGGTGAACGGCAGCTGGCTCGTCTGAACGGCCTGGGCCGGCAGGGCGACGGCCTTCTTGGCCGGCGCCGGTGCGGGTGCCGGGCCGTACTGGGCGCGCGCGGAAGATTTGCTCAGCGTGCGCGGGTGGCTCGCAACGACCTGCTTCACGGCGTGGGCCGCGGAGGTCGCGCCCGAGGCGGCATAGCTCAGCCCGCCGAACGAGGCGAACGTCCCGACCATGAAGGTCGTGAGCGCCAGGGCGAACGCGACGCGCGAGGCCCTGCGGGGCTGGCGAGGTCGCGAAGTGGACATGTTCTTCGTGAGCGACAGGAGGAAGTCGGCGCGCGGCTCCGGCCTCCCGGCGCGGAGCTCGTGCTCGAGCCGACCAGCCTCGCCGCGCATCCTCATAAATCGACGCATGTAATCCCTCCTCCTCGAAGACTTTCCCTACTCCTACTACCGGTGGGGGGGTCGATTCCTTACATCCAGCTAGGGGAGCCGCCCGCGGACGGGACTAACATCGGCTGGGCGATGGCCTTCGGCGGAACGGTGGAAGCCGTGCGTGCTACCCCGGCGTCCTCCCTGGCGACGACCGTCGAGCGCTGGGCCGCGCCTGCGGTTGCGCTGCTGACCGTCGGTCTGCTCGCGGCGAGACAGGGGGGCTACTTTCCGACCACCTGGGGTTGGGCGGCAGTCCTGACTCTCTGGGCCGTGGGGTTATGGCTCGTCGTCGGCGTCCGGTCGGAGGTCGGCCGGCTCGAAGCGGCGTTCGTTGCGGCTTTCGGAGCCGTGGGCGCGTGGACGGCTCTTTCGATCCTGTGGTCCGAGGCGCCGGCTACCTCCGTGCTCGAGCTCGAGCGGGCGGTGCTCTACGTGTCCGCTTTGGCCGCTGTGCTCCTGCTCGCGCGGCGAGAGGCGATCCATCTGCTGGCCGGCGCGATCTTCACCGCGATCTTGCTCGTCGCCTGCTACAGCCTCAGCACCCGGATCTTCCCGGATCGCCTCGGAGTCTTCGATTCGATCTCCGGCTACCGGTTGTCCGAGCCCATCGGATACTGGAACGGGCTCGGGATCTTCCTCGCGATCGGCGTGCTGCTCGCCGTGGGTTTCGCGGCGCGAGGACGCAGCATCGCCGTTCGGCTGATCGCCGCAGGGTCGCTCGCCATTCTCATGCCCGCGATCTACTTCACGTTCAGCCGCGGAGCCTGGATCGCGCTCGGCATCGGGTGTCTCTGCGCGCTCGCACTCGATGCCCGGCGCGTTCAACTCGCGTCGATGCTGCTCCTGCTCGCGCCCGTGCCGGCCGTCGCAACCCTCCTGGCGTCCAGGTCGCACGCCCTGACGCACACGAAGGTGCCGCTTGCGGACGCCGTCCACGACGGTCATCGGCTCGCTCTCGCCGTGGCGCTCCTGGTGCCGGGGACGGCACTCTGCGCGCTCGTGGGCATCATCCTCGAGCGTCGGCTGCATCCGCGCCGGTCGATCCGTCTGGCGTACGTCGCGATGCTGCTCGTGCTTCCAGTGGTCGCGCTCGTGATCCTGTTCGCGCGGTACGGAAGTCCGGCGCACGTCGCGTCACGCGCGTACAACTCCTTCAAGTCGCCACCGGCCGAGGGCGCCAACCTGAACAAGCGGCTGCTCAGCCTCACGAGCAACGGCCGCATCGACCTCTGGCACGTCGCGTGGGCAGATTACAAGCAACACTCCGCCCTCGGTTCGGGCGCCGGAACCTACGCCCGGCACTGGTTCGAGGAGCGTCCGGGCCACCGGAGCACGACGTTCAACGCGCGTGATGCGCACGGCGCCTACATCGAGACGCTCGCCGAGCTCGGACCCGTCGGCCTGCTCCTTCTCGTCGCAGGACTGGCTGTTCCGCTTGCGGCCGCAATCCGGGCGCGACGCGAGCCGCTGGCGGCATTCCTTCTCGCCGCCTACGTCGCATTCGTCTTACACGCAGGTGTCGACTGGGACTTCGAGTTACCGGCAGTCGGGCTGGCCGGGCTGTTCTGCGGGGCCGCGCTGCTCGTCGCCGCGCGCGGTGACACGACTCCGTGGGAATGGCGTGGCCTCCTTCGCGGCGGGGCGCTCGCCGCCGCAGTGGCGCTAACGGCTTTCGCGCTCTTCGGCCTGATCGGAAACAGCGCATTGGCGTCGAGCGACTCGGCGCGCGACGATCACAACTGGACGAAGGCGGAGAGCCAGGCCCGGAAGGCGCGGCGGCTGATGCCGTGGTCGCCGGATCCATTGGTCGCGCTTGGGTCGGCGCAGTACGCGGCCGGCGAGGTCCGATCGGCGCGTGCGAGCTTCCGGCGTGCCGTCGCGAAGGACACCGGTGACTGGAGGTTGTGGTTCGACCTCGCCGCAGTGACCACCGGCAAGGAACGCAAGGCCGCGCTCGAACGTGCGCGCCGCCTCAATCCGCTCAGCGCCGAGATCGCCGACCTCGGTTTGCAGTTACCGCGACGAAAGTCTGGACCGTGAACGGCGGCTCGATTTCCGCAGTGACGGCTCTACACTGAGAGGAATGCGGCCCCGGGACCCACTAGCCGACCCGCAGCGCCTGATCCGGCGCGTGTACGCGTACGTCGCCTACCGAATCGGGGACGGTCCCGACGCCGAGGACGTCACCGCCGAGGCGATGGAGCGAGCCGTGCGCTACATCGACTCGTACGACCCCGCGAGGGGAGACGCAAC
>WNGA01006422.1_pt1 | contig 26149 bp, 18 predicted proteins | sample 5400061 | NCBI WGS metagenome assembly WNGA01 (sample SAMN13153366, study PRJNA577476) | soil metagenome | isolation source: 100 cm soil or saprolite under grassland replicate 2 | place: USA:California | collected 2016-06-15 | reverse complement strand
CGCTTCAATTTGCTTTTCTTGACGCGCAATTTTCGCCTCCTGCTCCTCGAGTTTCGATTCTTGCTGTTCGTTTTTGCGATGCTCTTTGAGGAACTCATTGAGCAGCATCGCGTTCACTTGGTCATAGCGCACGGTGTAGGGTTTGCCTTCTTTGTCGCGCACGATAAGAGCAGGATTCACCTTTTCCACGTCCTCGGCCACTAAACCGAACTGTGCGATGCCATCGGAATCCACCTCTTTCTTGTAACGGAAGGTCACTGGCTGCAGCGCAAAGAGCGCTTCGCTGGCTGTGTCCATGCGTTTAATCTCCTCTTTAAATCGCCGAGAAGATGTAGCGGTGCCAAGTTTTCCACTTGAATTAATGAAAACAGCAGCTCCTCCAGACGAGGTTTGGCCAAAGATGCTGCCGATATAACAACTATTGCTTACGTTCGCACCACTGACGTTATCGCCGATACAAATAACGTGATCGGCCGTAGTGATGCTGGTGCCTGCTGAACGGCCCACGGCTGTGTTGTTGCTTCCAGTCGTGAGGCCACCCAAGGCAAAAAGGCCATCGGCCGTGTTGTAGTCGCCAGTGTCGTTGTGTAAGAGCGCTTGATAACCATGGGCCGAGTTGCCGCCGCCGGTGGTGGTGTCGTGAAGGGCGTCAACCCCGGTGGCCGTGTTGCTCGTGCCGTCCGTATTGCTTGAGAGCGCTTGAGAACCCGTAGCGGTATTGACGATGCCATTAGTGTTGTTAGAGAGCGCTTGCACACCGGTGGCCGTGTTTTCGTCGCCGGTCGTGTTGTTCCGGAGCGCACCAAACCCATTGGCCGTGTTGTCGTTGCCGTCGGTATTGTTGAGGAGCGCAGTATTCCCGACAGCCGTATTGCGGCTGCCTTCAGTGTTTAAGTATAACGCACTATCCCCGATCGCTGTGTTCCGCCCACCGATGGTGTTGAAATACAACGTGAACTCTCCGTTGGCAGTGTTGAAGTCGCCTTCGGTGTTGCTATAGAGGGCAAACGCCCCGGTGGCCGTGTTACCCTCACCGATGGTGTTGAACAAAAGCGCTGCTGTGCCAATGGCTGTATTGTCGAAACCGGTGCCATTGAACAAAAGCGCGGCCGCGCCACAGGCGGTATTGTAATCCGCGGTGTTCAACGCGAGCGTCCATGCGCCGACGCCGGTGTTTAGTTTTCCGATGGTCAGAGCCTGGAGCGACGAGTAGCCGAGAGCCGTGTTGTCTGTGCCGGTAGTCAGACTAAAAAGAGCTTTCTGCCCTTCTGCCGTGTTGCGTCCGGGATATCCGCCATCCGGTGGCGGGGTGACAGCCTGCGATGTCGGTGAAGCCGAAAAGTAGGCGAGCACGGGAATAAAGACCAAAGAGAGGTTATTCGTTTTCATATACACGGGATTCTGGCTCTTTTCCTCTTCACACGACAATGATAAAATCATAAGAATTGTTGCGATAATGTGTGCGACCGTTCCGTGATTATCCAAATTCATCTCGGCAGGGAGTGCGATGATAACTTCGTCCATACTTTCGCCCTCAGATTGCACCCCAGAGGCTTTGGCCGATTTTGAGAACCTGGTTATCGAAGCCGGAACAGTCGATCCAGAAGGCTTAACGCAGCGCATCCGCGACGCTTTTCGACTGTCGTTTCTGAGGAAATCGAATGGGCAACTCGTCGGAGTGGGTGCCCTGAAACATCCCCTGTTGAGCTATCGGAGTAAAGTGTTCGCGAAAGCGGGAACAGCCACACCACCAGATGAATATCGTGTCGAGTTGGGCTGGGTAGCTGTCGCTAAATCGCACCAAGGGCGAGGCCTATTGCGTCGTATTGTCGGTCAGTTAATCAGTTTGGCCGAGAATGAAAATCTTTTCGCAACGACCCGGGCAGATGCGCGGGCAATGCGCTTTGCGGCTGATTACGGGTTTAAACCCGCAGGTAAACCCTATCCAAGCGGCCGCGGCTACGATCTTGTTCTGTATCTCCGTAACGCGGGGGAGAAGCATCTGGAAGGTCGGTGACATGACGCGGGGCTAGAGGTCGATGCGACGTCGTAAACATTTGACATCAATTGTTGCAATTAGGTATGCAGTGAGAGCCATCCGCGAAATGTAAGTGCTCGCGGAGTGGTGAGCGCACGTCCTCGCCGGGACAACACCCTTTGGCAACGGACAAGGAAGCGTGCGCCCCCAATCTGCAGCGTTCCTACTTTTAGTCCTCAGTAATTAGAGCAAACAAACTGTGTTCTTCGTCCGCTACTCCGGTCGTGAAGTAAACGTCCATCGCTCAGCGGAAAGAACCACTTACGGTCTCGGCGGCGGTGACGGACGAGGCCTTGGCGTCGGTGCGTGCCTTGGCGTAGGCGTCGGCCTTGGTGTAGTCGTCGGTGTAGCCGTCGGGGTCACCGTAGCTGTAGCCGTCGGAGTCGGTGTAACACTCGCCGTTGGTGTCGTTGTTGCGGTTGGCGTCGGTGTTGGTGAAGGGCTCACGGTTGCGGTGGGCGTCGGAGTCGAGGACGGGCTGGCAGTTGCCGTTACAGTAGGCGTGGGGGTCGGCGTGGGACCTCCGACAGGGCAGTAGAAGGCGGTTAGAGTTTGCGACGGCGTGCCGAGCCGCTGATAGTAACCCACCGCCCACACACCGACGCCCGGGACGTTCGCCACCGAACCGAAGACATTGATGGCTTCATTAGAGTCGGTGCCCGCCGGATCTGGAGTGTCGAAAACCTGCCAACTGGTGCCGTCCCAGTGCTGGGCGAGGGTCAGTCGCGCCGCGTTTTCATTGAAATAAGACCCCACCGCCCAGACATCAGTGGCCGAGAGAGAAAAAACAGAGTTTAGCTCAGTGTAGGAGCTACTAAGGGGGGGAGACGGCACGATTTGCCAAGTGGTACCGTCCCAATGCTCCGTCAGCGGTAGAAAAACCGTGTTTTGGACTTGGTAAGTTCCAACTGCCCACGCATCGTTCGGGCCGGCGCTGCTCACGCCGAACAGTAAATTACTCCCCTGCGCCGAGCCGTCGGGACTGGGAACCACACTCCAGTTGGTCCCGTCCCAGCGCTGGATGAGTGTCGAAGGCAGGCCGTCTGTCGTGCGATAATAATATCCGACGGCCCAAGCGGTCTGTGAATTCGGCACGGCGGTAACCGCCGCAAGCACGTTATTGGGCGATACGTTAGGGCTTGGCACAATACTCCAAGCGGTACCGTCCCAATGCTCAATCAGTGTCTGCTGGCCAGTCTGTGAATAATAATAGCCGACGGCCCATACATCGGTAGCCGAGACAGCCGCTACGGCATATAGCCCAGTGTAAGTAGCCGGACTGGGACTCGAGATGATGCTCCAGCTTATGCCATCCCAGTGAAGCACGAGTGTGCGGCTGCCGCCGCCCTGCGGCTCGTACCGGCCAACGGCCCACGCATTGTTGGGAGCGACAGCGGTCACTCCGTACACGTAATGATTCGCATTGGGGATGTTCGGACTGGCCACGATTTCCCAGGCGGTGCCGTCCCAATGCTCAATCAGCGGCAGCGAATAGAAAAACAGATAGTTGCCGACGGCCCAGAGTTCGGCCGTACCTGGCACAGCCGCCACTGAAGAGAAGACGGGCCCGGAGTTCGGGTTGGGACTAAAAACAAGGTCCCAAGTACCGCAGGTAGGCGCGTGGGGTTTTGACTTCCGCTGCGCCGGTGAGGGCGCTGCGAGCAGCAACGAGAGCGAGACAAAGAAAAAAAACAGTGGGCGAAGATAGTCCATGGCAGTCTCCAGTATGGATTAGAGGTTGGTTCGGGCAGTCTTATTCCCATTTAAAAACGCCTCCATGAACAACCGATCAAACCGCGCAGATTCAAGAAGGCGGATTGTAGGTGGATTTGTTTTTGATGTGAAAAATAAGAATGACGTTACAGGAAGGCAGGACGAGTTCGGAGGGGCCTACGGCCGAGGCCGTGGCGTCGGGCGTGCACGTGGAGTCGGACTAAACCGCGGTGTCGGGGTCGGCCTTGGCGTTGCCGTCGAGGATGGAGTCGCAGTCGCAGTTGGCGTGGGCGTCGACGATGGGGTCGACGTGACAGTCGCAGTTGGACTTGGTGTAGGCGTCGGCGTTCCACCTCCCAGTAACTTGCGCCAGACACCTTCATCCGAGGTGCCGGCAAACAGATAGTTACTATCAGCGCACGAAGCTTCGACATCAGGGATCGGGCATTGAGGAAATCCTTCATTGATTGGGACCCACGTTGCACCGCTGTTCGTCGACAAGAACATCCCCACCTCGTCACCAGCGAATACCGAGCTGCCTCTAAACGTATAAGTGAAGATGCCGCAACCAAACGGGCAGTTCCCGGGTGGATCACTAAAAGTCCAGCTTTCCCCGAAATCCGTTGAGTAATAAGCGCCAAACAGGTCGCCTGCGAGCACGTTGTTTCCATTTGCAGCGAGACGCTCGATATCCACATTCAGAGCAGGTCTTTGCGTCCAAGTAACACCTGCATCTGTGGATTTGTATAACCCTTTAACAGAAAAGCTTTGTCCGAAAAGTGCAGCATAGGCAAGGGAACTTCCATCTGAGGCGACAGCAGTGACGGCTGTAGGTTCTATAGGCACGCTGGCCTGATGCCAGGTGCTTCCGTTGTCAGGCGAATAAAAAATACCATCCAGCGCGTCTGAGGGAGAGAACAACACCGTCACCGCTGCAACAACGTTACCGCCGCTCGCAGTGATAGACCAAGCGAACACACCTATATTGGGCGGAAAGCCGTTTAACATTCTTTGGAATGTCGCGCCGCCGTCGGTCGATTTGTAAATACCGTTGTCGGCTCCAGCAAAGAGAGCCTGATCCTTTGTGCAGAAGGTAAAAACCAGCTGTTGGGCAAGCAAAGTGTTATTCACATCGGTTTTGGCCCAAGTATCCCCATGATCGGAGGAACGGTAAATCCCGTCACCTTCCGTTCCCGCGAATACGTAAGCTCCAAAGGATATCAAACTGCGAATAGTTTTACCGACCGGCAGTCCCGCGGCAGCTGGGTCCCAGCTGGCTCCCCCGTTGGTGCTTGTGTATATTCCTGCTGCATCGGCTGGTGTGCCGGCGAAAATAGTGCTGCCGTCATACAACAATGCCTGGATGCCTCCTTTGCCAAGGCCCGTACTGACATCAATCCAGGTCGCGCCAACGTCGGTCGATTTGAAAACCTTGCTGTTGGACCCAAGATAAATCGTGTTGCCATTCGAGGAAAAAGAGTACGCACCATTCGAAAATGGTTCAAAGGTCCAGCTCGCGCCATTATCCGTGGACGTCTGAATGCCGGTCCTGGCTGCACCAAACAATTTTGTGCCGGTTTTGGCGAAGGAGCCGATGCCGGTCAGCGCAAATTGCTCCACGACGTCCCAGCTCGCTCCATCGTCCGTGGAGCGCCAGATGAAATTGTCTTCTGCGACAATGATTGCGTTGTCGCTGACGATGGATTCGTCTGCATCTGTTATGATGGACGGAACTACCTGCCACGTATTTCCGTTATCGGTTGATCGCGCGATGCCGCTGTCATTCGGAAGTGCAAAGAAAAATGCCCAGACAGTGCCGCCTTTGATTGCGAAGGAATTCACGACGTTTCCACCTAGCCCGCTCGTTCCGCTCCACGTCGCTCCATTATCTGTGGATTTGAATATGTTTAAGTAAATGGGGCAGCTACTTTTGGCAGCAGCTAACAAATTGGGTCCTGAAGCAATGATGTCGCTGATTGAGGCGCGCTCGATGCCGGCATTTGCCGCTACCCAGCTCAATCCGTTGTCCGTTGATTTGTACACTCCCTGCATTTCTGTCCCTGCATAGACGATATTGTTCGCCTCGAAGATGACGTTTGTCTGTAGTCCCGGCGGTCCGGCTGTTTTTTCCCATGGTCCCGTAGCGCCATTAGGGAACCTAAGCTTGGGAGCGCCTGCGGCAGCCGGTATCTTGTGGAGCGCGAGAATCGAGACAATCAGAATCGCCGCTGCAATAGCGAGTCCACGCAGGCAGCGGAGTTGCGAACGTCCGCGGTTTATTGCAATCGCAACGCACGGCGAAGGCGGTTCCATTTCTGTAGCTCTACGGTGAATTACGAAGCGATTCTTTTCTTTCATATGTATTTTGGAGTTGCGTTAAGAATCGTTTGAAATCACACAACCGATGGTCAAAGGCGAGTTCTTACAACAAAAGATTGATAACAATATTGTTACTTTAGCCAAGGCGCTGGCATCGGAGATCAAGGTGCTCATAGGGTAGGACGAGGCACTGGCGTCGGCCGAGATCTCGGTGTAGGGACAATTCTCGGCGTTGGGGTGGGTCTTGGTGTTGGTGTTGCAGTCTGCATCGGAGTCGCCGTTGCGGTTGCAGTTGCGGTCGGGCTCGGGGTGGGTGTTACACTCGGGGTCGCAGTAGGCGTCGGTGTTGGCGTTGCGGTCGGAGCGGGCGTAGCAGTAGGTGTTGGCGATGGGCACCCTGGAGGGTTGGCTTCGACACTCGCCAGCGTCGTACCTGCGGTACTATTAAACCCACCAACAATTATTGGCATCTGCCCGGCTCCAACGTTTAGCGTCACTGCATCCGCAAACGAGCGCGCTGTATTCAGCCTCGGGGCGCTCGACCAAGTGTTCGTGACGGGGTCATATATTTGAGTGTTGTTGAGAGATGCCGGTGCAGATGAAGCGCCCTTAGATGAAACATCCTTAGCTGAAGCACTGAGGGGGTTGCCGCCGCCGATGACCCAGAGTTTGCCCCCCACCACGGTACCTGCCGGGAAATTCGCGCCAACGTCCATAGGCGCTCCGGCCGACCAAGTGTTGGTAGCGATATCGTAGATGTAGAGATTCGTGTTGGACCCGGCGCTGCCACCACCAGCCACGTAGATCTTGTTGTTGATCGCACCGCAAGCCATGTTGAACTCGGCTTGCGGCAGCGGCGCCAAGGGGGCGCTCCAAGTGTTGGTCGCTACGTCGTAGGCATAGACTGCGCTGGATGCGACGTCGTTGGCAAATCCACCGATAACGTAGATCTTGCCGTTATAGTAGGCGTGGCCGTGATCGAAAACAGCAACTGGAACAGGTGCGCCACTCGACCACGTATTCGTGGCAATATTGTAGATGCGGTTGAGATTAGTGCCATTGGCACCGCCGAGGCCGCCCATCACGTAGATGTTGCCGTTGCCGCCGTATTCAGCGTGGAACAAGTAGTCGGGCCCGGCCGTCATCGATGCAAGTGGGCTCCAACTGTTGGTCGCAGGATTGTAGCGGTTGACCTCAGCATGCACGGTTCCGCCGGGGAACGTGTGACCGCCGAAGGCATAGGCAAAAGTGCCGTCGGTCGCGACCGCTATCCCATCTGCGCTGAACGGATAATCGGCCTTGAAGATCCACGGACCATTCGGGCAAGGCGTGCCCGTGGGCGTTGGGGTTGGGGTTGGTACGGGCGGTGTACCGAAGTATCGCGCGAGCGCAAAATCGACATTCGTATTCGTTTTCGTCGCTTGGAAACCGGCTGCCACGATCTTTGCATCCGGTTGAAGAACGGCATCCTCCGCCCCGCCACCGAGATCGCCAAATGAAGTGCGTACTTTCCCGCCCACGCCAAAACTTAGGTCGAGCGAGCCGTTCGGATTGCATCGCGCCAAGAGGAAATCGGAGTCCTCCGACTCAGTATTGGGATAACCGACCGTGATGATCTTGCCGTCCGGCTGAATCAGTACCGCATTGGCAGATTGGGCGAAACTGCCGAAATCGATGAGCACCAGGCCGCCGGTGCCAAACGTCGTATCCAGTGTTCCGTCGAAGTTGGAGCGAGTAAGAGCGAACTGTTGCTGCACGCCGAAATCAAACACTGTCGTGCCCGCGGCCACGATCTTTCCATCGGGCTGTAGCGCGGCGGCATAGGCGATGTCGAGATCGTTATTGCCAAAATCCGTGCTCACTTTTCCGCCCGTACCGAATGTCGTATCGAGAGTTCCATTGGCCAGGTAACGGGCAATCGCGAAATCGTAATAATCAACGGGGCTATTGGCCGAGCCGACGGCGACAATCTTTCCATCCGGCTGAATCAAGACCGAAAAGACATCGTCTTCGTGACCGAGAAAATCGGTCGTAACCGTGCCGCCGTTGCCAAACGTCGTGTCGAGGCTTCCGTCCGGGTTATACCGGGCAAGGGCAAAATCGGTATCGGACATATCGCCCGGATTGAAATCGAAGAAATCAGTCCCGGCGGCGATGATTCTTCCGTCCGGTTGCAAGGCCAGCGCGAATGCGAAACTACCGTCACCGGGAAAAATCGTAGTCACGATCCCTCCGGCGCCAAACGAAGTGTCCAGCGACCCGTCCGGATTGTAACGCGCGATCGTGAAATCACCGGCAAACACGAAGAGCGGATAGACTCCGCCGGCGACAACAATCTTGCCGTCCGGCTGGACCACCACCGCGGAGATAGCCGCAGCCCGGTTCGGGAAATCGGTCGTGACTTTTCCATTATTGCCAAATGAAGTATCGAGGGCGCCGTCGGGGTTGTATCGGGCAAGGGCGAAATCTTTGCCCGAAGAATTGTTGTTCGTATAGGTACTGCCGACGACGACCATTTTGCCATCGGGCTGAAGCGCCACCGCGCTGGCGAGATCGGTGCTGTTGTTGAAGTCAGTCAGCACAATCCCGCCGGTTCCGAACGAAGGATCGAGATCTCCATCGGCCGGAATCGATGTCGAGCCTGCGATGAAAAACGGCCCGCTTATTGCCGCCAACAAAATAAGGTAGTGCCAATTGTTACCGCGGCTTGTTCCCATGCAATCGTTTCCCAGCGACGGCGCACTGTTCACAATTCGTGACATAAATTGTTCCTTCCTCTGTCAATAGTAGTATCGCCCCATCGGTCACACCCGACCGCGACCAAAAAGTAACGCGCGTGTTACCTTGCAGGCTTGTCGTCTGATCTCTGGAAGGCCTCAACACGCCAGCGCCTCGGCCTTCGAACTGGCATCTCATTTTGTCCATGCTGGGTTAGGCAATTATTAATTGTCTGCCGAGGTTCTTGGAGTCGGCCGTGGTCGCGGTGTCCGACTTTATGTAGGGATTGCTACCGGAGTGGGTATTACGGTCGCGGCGCGGGCGTAGGCCGAGGCCGCGCTGAGGGACCGGGTCTTGGTGTTGGAGTAGGCCGTGGGGTTGAGCTCGGGGTAGACGTAGGAGATGGGCTTGCGCTTGGTGTCGCCGTCGGAGTTGGGGTCGCAGTTGGTGTAGGTGTCGGACTTGGCGTGCCCCCGCCCATTGGCGCCTGAATTGCAACCGCAATCGGCGATCCTGTCTTGAAGAAGCCGATCGTCCCATTAGCGCTCTGCGGCGGTTGATCGCCATCAAACCGGAAATTGTACAGTGTTCCCCAGCGGATCGCATTGGCGTTTTGGTTCTGCGCAAATGTTTCGCTGTTCCAGGTGATGGAGTCGAGCGCCTGAGTGACAGTCCATGGCATGCTACTGTAGCCCTGGTTATTGAAGGTGTTGTCGTTTGGCCAGCCAGGCTCCTGCGGCGGGGCGTGAAATCCAATATTACTGATGTTCACTCCGGGTGCCAAAGGCACGCTAATGTGGTGTTTAGGTCATTGGCTTCAACAACGATACGGTGCGAGACGCCGTCGTGGACATGACCGGTATGATCCTGTGGCCCAGGGTTCGACCCTCCCGGAAAAAAACCTGTAAATGGGTTCACCCATGCACGGGAACCGAGGACGTTCTGAATCCCATTTTGATTCGTGCTGTACAAATCGGAACAGCCTGAACCGAGATGATTGCCGAACACATCGTTACAGCCAAAGCCACAGTTGTCTTCCGATGCTGCCGTAAAGGCGTGCTTGAGCCAGGATTGCCCGATTTGTTCGAACCGCTGGGTGTTGTCAACTCCTCCGGTCATTCGATACAAATTTTGGGGAATGACCGGGTGATTGTTACTTGGCAGTGCAAACCAATCCACATCCACCTGCCCGTTGTTGCAAGCTTCGGTTCCTACCGCCAATCCAACCTGAGTGCCGGCGTCCCCGAATTGCTGTAAACTGGGCAGGTTTCCCACGATAACATCCGGGCCGGGCACCAGAGTAGGTGCTTCTGCTCCAGCTGCGCGTTGCACGGGCGGCATGACCACCGATCTAAGCTCGCCGTTCACCAGTTGCATGATCTCGGTCGGCTGCACCGTCGCATCGAGGGAGATTTTTCCAACAGTTTCACCGGCGACCGATCGTCGGCCAAGAGCGTTGGCAAACTCTTTTGAAATAAGAAGCCTTCCCCCTGTGATGCTGAGCAACTGCGCCTTCGCGTCGTAGTGGTACTGGTGTCCTTCGATGTTGAAAAACGTGAAACTCGTTTTTGCGTCGCGCACCGCAAGATCGAATGCTGCGTCGGAAGGAAGTTTTTCCACGATGAGTTGTTTATTGGAAGCGTCCAGTGACACAGGAAGAGCCGGCGCAGAGTTTTGCTGGATCAGCGCGATCGATCCCTGCTCAAGCCCGCGCAGCAGACCGTTAAATACAAGAATACTAAAGAAAGAATTCGCCGCGACAGCGAATTGCACGCTCTGAGGTTTTCCACTGGAGAGCGCACTTCCATTCAATCGATTGAGATCGAGATCGATTGTGACGCTTCCATTTTCCACAATCATTCTCTGAAGCGTCCCGCTCTGTCGTTGGAGGTCGCGGCTCGTCTTTGCCGTGGCGAAAGCTTTCGGAGCGCTCGCCTCGGATGAGGCAAAGAGTAAGAACAACGGAAATACGAAACCGGTGAGTGTTAACTTTGACATTGTGGACGGATTCCCATGGTTGCGATGACCCTGGTTAAGGTTGAGAGAATTAATTTTTCTCATGCGTTATTGCGGAAGCAAAGAAGACTCAGCCAAGCTCATTCACATACGCACTTCCCTCTAGTCTTAGATTTGTGAATCGTTGCCCGTGGTCTGTAACTTTTCTCCGCCGGGTATTTTTGCTAGGAGTAGGTGCTCGCAACTCGAATTCATGTTCCGCGCTGGCTTGTGTAGTTACTAATTGGCTATTGGGGTGCCGAAGGTCTTGGAGTCGGCCGTGGTCGCGGGGTGGGGCGGGGTCGCGGCGTTGAAGTAGGTGTGCCTGTAGGTGTTGCGGTGGGGCTCGGGCTAGGTGTAACACTCGGCGTCGCCGTAGGCGTTGCTGTTGGCGTTGCGTTCGGTGTGGCCGTTGGACTGCCAGTCGGTGTTGGAGACGGCGTTCCGCAACCTTGCGACGTAAAATGCTCGCTCAATGTTAGGAATCCTACGCCTTCCTCGTAGCGGAGCCCGACTGCCCACACATCACAAGGGGTGATCGCTGTCGCCGCGAGAAGTCTGGCCGTTACATTGGGACTTGGGAAGACACTCCAACTGCTGCCGTTCCAATGGCCGATCAAAGCGAAACCGCCGCCGTCGCCTACAGCCCACGCATCGTTCGCCGACACCGCCGCCACTCCATACGCTGCGCTTTCGGGCTCAACACCAAAGCCGAGGACCTGACTCCAACTGTTCCCCTCCCAGCGCTCAATCAATGTGGTCGTTCTGAAGTCAAACGGGTTCCGCGACCAGCCCACGGCCCAGATGTCACTCGGCCCCGTCGCAGATACAGCCTGCAAAAAATTGTCGCCAGATGGATTGGGGCTGGAGACGATGGTCCAACTAGAGCCATCCCAATGCTCGATCAGTGTAGAAAACCCAAATGAGGCATGGCCCGAGTATCCCACCGCCCAGACATTGTTCGGGCCGAGCGCCACCACGCCGTAGAGCTCATTGAACGCTCCTGGCACATTCGCACTTGGAATCACACTCCAATTCGTACCATCCCAGTGCTCCGTGAGAGTTTGCGCGAATTCACCAACGTTCGTGTAGCTGCCCACGGCCCAAACATCGTTTGCCGAGTTGGCGTCCACTGCATACAGCGTATTGAGCCCCGCCGAGCCGGGGCTGGAACTGGGGATAATACTCCAAGCCGTGCCGTTCCAGTGCAGAATCAACGTCGCCTGGTCGGGAACGTTGCCGCTACTGGTGTTGCCCACAGCCCACGCGTCCGATGAGGAAATGGCGACCACGCCGTTCAGTTCATTGAGCCGGTTATTTGGATTGGGGTTGGGAATGATGCTCCATTGTGTTCCGTTCCAATGCTCGATGAGCGTCCGCTTCCAAGTGCCGAACGCGTAATAGCCCACCTCCCAGACATCATTTGAGGCGCTGCCACTCACACCGTTGAGTATATTATCGCTGACGCCGGAATTGGGGGTGGAGACGATGCTCCAGCTGGAGCCGTTCCAATGCTCGGCCAGCGTATGGCTGTTGTTGCCGACCGCCCAAATGTCGCTCCCGCTGATCGCGCTCACCGCGCTCACGAAGAACTGCACGCCATTGGGACCGGTGTTGTCGCCAGCTACCTGCACCCAGGTCGTGCCATTCCATCGCAAGAACAAGGTTTGCTGATTACCGCCCGGTGCGTTGAACTCGCCCACGGCCCAAACATTGTTTGCTGCAAGCGCGGTGACTCCATGCAAGTAATTGGAAGTGGAGCTGGGGTTCGGGCTGGAAACCACGCTCCACGTCGAGCCGTTCCAATGCATCGTGAGCGTGATTGGGCCTGACTTGCCGCCGGTCCATCCCACTGCCCAAACGTCGTTGGCCGAAATCGCCGAAACGCCATACAGGAGGGGAACGGAGCCCGCAGGCGGGCCGGGGACGATGCTCCACTCGGTACCATTCCAATGCAAGAGAAACGGCTCGGAAGGGCTGGCTCGGCCGACAGCCCAGAGTTCGTTCGCCGAGCCGGGCACGGCGGTCACCGCACTAAGGCTGTTATGTTGGTTAGGCACATTAGGGCTGGGGACGACGCTCCAACTATTCCCATCCCAGTGCTCTACGAGCGTCTGGCTCAGCCCGCTATCACCAACCTGGTACCCGACCGCCCAGACGTCGGTACTGGAAATCGCGGCAACGCCTTGGAAACGATTGCTGATGCCTGGGTTCGGGTTCGGCACAACACTCCACGACGTGCCGTCCCAGTGTTCGATGAGCGCCTCGCTGCCGGAGCTACCGACCGCCCACAGGTCATTGGCGGAAACGGAGCTAATGGCTAGAAGCTCGTTGTAACTGGTGGGCAGTGTAGGTGTGGTTGCAAAGGTCCAATTCTGCCCATCCCAATGCTGAATAAGCTGCTGGGCCCGGGTGGTCAGGTTGCCATAGCCTCCGACTGCCCACACGTCGTTAGACGCGATGGCTGCCACCCCATAGAAGTAGTTGTGCGGCGAGCCGGTGTTCGGGCTTGGTACGACGTTCCACCCGCCACCTGTAAGAGTAAACGGCGCGTTTTGCCCTTTAGCCGTGTTTAGGCCCAGATAGCCTGCAGCCCAAGGCCGATTCATAGTCTGAGCTCTTGGTGAGAATTTGGGGCACACAACCAGGAGCGCAATGAGAACTAGTGGAGTTGCTTGTTTGAGCCAAATGAATGGTTTCACAGCTGTTCCTTTGCTGTTGCCCCCATATTAAAGGAGGCTGACGTCGAATGGTTTCGCGTGCTCGCGACACGATGCCGGAGTTGGGGCGTGGATTTCTTGTTCATCATGAAAATTCGGCAAAAGCGGACGAGACCGCTCTTTAAAGTACTGTGGAGAATCTGCCGAACTGTTACGCGGAAAGCTGGAAATTTTTTGAAACACAAGAGAAGGAACGCATGGAAATAGTTGGAGTGCCTTTTATGAGCCGAATCGGTCGATTCACGGATTATCTTTTTTCCCCTCTGGGTGTGCCCTTTGAATGTTGAGTTTTGTTTTGCGCGAACCATCGTTCGCCTCCAAGAGTGATTCTCTTGCGAGGCGACTTCGCTACGTTTCAAAGTATGAACGTTTGAGCGAAGATTTTATTCCTTATGAAATTACGAAAAACCCTCTTTTGACGACGCCAAAGCCAGACTTGCAGGATCAGGAATAACGCGGCAGGCAACCGCCCTTGGGCACTCCTGAGTGGATTGCCGCCAAATCCGCTGAGCCCGAAGACGGACCGATTCTGATCAAAGCAACTGTTTCAGGTCGGACCCGGGAATGTTTCCCGCAAGGAAATAGATCTTGCCCTCGCGGCGCCACGTGGCCGTGGTCAGGCCGTGCTCAGACGCGAAATGTGGCGTGGTACCCAGCGACACTCGCGGCAAATCAGATTCATTGATCACAAACACGTCTACGTGCTTGCCGTCGAATTTGAGGCAAAGCAGCGTAACCCGATGTCCATGCCACTCGAGAACCTTGCATCCCATGATTCCCTTCTCGGCCAGTTGGGGAGGCAGGACAAATCCCGGGTCTCCGCGATGTTCGGTCAGCCACCGTTTGAGTTCGTCGGCATCAAGCCCCATCACTTCGATGTGGTTCGTCATATCGAGGGATGCCTCAATCATCGTTGCACGAAATGATGCGAACTCGGTGTCGGCGCCCTTGCGCAGCCACCACAGGCTGGCGGCGGAAATCAGCAGTACTATCGATGCCGCTGCGGCGATCCACGCCGGCTTGCGCCACCACGGTTGGGGACGAATCACCTTGCGGGCCAACAGCAGTTGAGTCGTCAAATGAGGCGGCGGCGACACGCTACGAATCCTCCGAGCAATCGCAGCATCCAGCTCCTGTTCGCGGGTGAACCAGCGGGCCAACTCGGGATCGTTACGAACCGATGCCAGCGCATCTGCAAACTGCGGGTCATGAGCATCCTCCCCGTTGGGCCGGTAAGCGTGAAGAATAAATTGTGCCTCTTCTCGGTTCATATCACGTGGATTCGGTATGGCGAGGATTGATGGGAACACGGTTGGACACATTGCGTTGCCCAGCGCGCTCGGCCAGGTGATCGCGAAGAGCGGCCTTGCTTCGCGACAGCCGGGACATGACCGTGCCGATCGGAATGTCGAGGATCTGTGCGATCTCTCGATAGGAAAGGTTTTGCAGATAAAATAGCGCCAACGGTGTCCGGTGGTGTTCGTCGATTTCAAGCAACGCCTCCATTACAAGCAAGCCGTCCATCTCATTCACGATTTCCGGAGTCAGCGCTGGCAGTTCATGTTCGACAGAAGAAATCGTCAGGTGCGGAAAGCGAGTGCTGCGGTGTTTTTGACCGAGAAACACTCGATGCAGCGTGGTGAACAGCCAGGCTTTAATTTTTGTCGGATCGCGAACCTGCCCCGCATTGGAGAGTAACCGGTAGTACGACTCCTGAGTCAGTTCACAAGCATCATCTGCATTGCCCACAAGGCTGTATGCGAACCGGTATAAGTCATCGTGATAGAGTGCCACGATTTTTTCGTAGTCCAGTTCGTCCACGGAGTGAGAATGGCAATGGGTGTATCTTATTCAATAAAGACCTGGAAGCGTCGCCGTTTCGCGACACGAGCGAGCGCGACTGAGCGCCTCGCACGGCTGCGGTTCCTAGGAATGATTTTCACCGCACCGCCAATCCGTTTGCGCCGGCAGGTATTCCGGAAACGCCGGGAAGCGATGAAAGCGAGCCGTCGTGATTCACGCGAAACGTGCTGATCGTTCCGTCGCCGGAATTCAAAGCGTAGAGAAAGCGACTGTTCACGCTCAATGCCATGTCGATCGGACCAGGACCCGTTACGCCGGTCACTCCATCTGCATTAAGCAAACTCAAGCTACCGCCGGAAGAGACCCTGTAACCGGATAGGGTACCACTGCCCGTATTCGACGCGTAAGCGAAGTGGCCATTGCGGGTCACGACGATCCAACAGGCGGCGGTTTCGGTCGTGGGCACGCTCGGACTGATGATCTGAAGAGCACCGTCGTCCGCGACCTCGTAAGAGGAGACTGCGCTTGCGTCCGCCGCGCCGCCAAAGGCTTCGGACACAATTAATACATCACGGCGGAAGGCGAATCCGAATGGTGTTTGACCGACCGACGCGAATTGCTGATGTTCGTCAATCAGGCCGTCGTCGTTAACCGTGTAAGTGTCGATGACATTTGTGGCTTTCTCAGTGACCACAAGGACGTTTCCATTCGACGAGAAATTGATTTGCGCCGGGTCGGTGCTGGCTGCGCTCAAAGTTCGAGTGGAATCGGGGAGCGGAGACAATTCGCCATCTAAGAAGAGAAAGCCGGTCACATTGTCGGCATCACCCACAAGACCTCCCGCATTTAACACGTAGAGCAGGTTTCGATGCACCGCGAGGCTGATCGGGCGTCTGCCCCCAGAGGCGACTTTGTCAGTCAGTTGCAGTCCGTGAGGCGTAACTCGAAAAACGGAAATCTCGTCGCTGCCGGCATTGCATGCGAAAAGCCAGCGGCCGCTCCTGCTTAGGATGAGCGCGCCCTGGTTGCCCAAGCCGCCACCAGTGCCATTGCCGTCTGTTGCAAACGCGCCAAGAAACGAAAGGCTGCCGTCCGCGGCGCGGCGGTAAGCTAGCACGTGATTGCCTGCGGTAGCATTATCCATGGTGAACAATGCGCCGGCGCCATGCTGAATCTCCGCCTGGGATGCAGGCGGCGTGAAACCCAAAGTTAGTGCCAGCCCTACGCAGTAGATAAATGATTTCGCGTTCATAGCAGATTTTTGGATGTTGAGTTTTGTTTATGTCTTTCACGAGGCAACTTCAGCCGCGTTTCAAGAAATATGAGCGGTGAGGACCGGCTTTTATTCCCTATAAACTCCTCTATGATCACCGACCGCGACGAAAGCAGCACCGCCGCCCTTCGGGGGTAACCGTATGGCAGATGAGAACGGGCAGACCATTCACAGACTGTACTGTGCGAATCCGGCGATTTGTTACGCGGTAAATGGCGTCACCGGACTAACCGGTGAATTTAGGCGATGTTTCTTTTGCTTTGCTATTGGCCTGACCTGCCTGGAACGGTTGGTTATGGTATGAACAGAGTCGTCGTGGCCGGCAGCGATGCGTTACCAGCAGTATCCGAGGCGATGACTTCGATCGTGTTGTCTCCGAATTCACCGTAAGCGATGATCGGGCCGCCGGAACCGAAGCGGATATCCTCGAAGGAACCGTTGACGTAACTCGTGGCGGTTTGTGGGAGGACGGCCGGTTCAACGCCGTAGGCTCCTGAAAGATGGTAGTTGAAGTTGCCTGAGTTATGCCCGGGCGGATCCCACGCCACCGTAACCGTGTAGGCCGTTGTCGCCGTCACGCGAAAGTTCTGGGGCGTCGGTAGCCGCCTTGCCGAAACGGTAGACGGACCGAGGACCATCATGAGGACCAGGGCCATTGCAGTGAAATGGGCCACGAACGATGAAATAAGCAGGCCGGTTCTGTTGCTTTTTCTGACTTCTTCAATGCTGAACATACTGGATTTCCTTTCCGCAGTTTGAATTTGGACGTGCATCAAAATACTCTGTCAATTATAGGACTATTCACTGTTGTACTGTGCGATATTCAGCGATTTGTTACGCGGAAAGTGCAGATGAACTGTAGAGGCAGCCGTGTCGGCTGCTTCGCGTCAAGACACAGGCGGCCCGCCTGCCACTACAGAATCTATTTCGGCGCGAGGGAGCCGACGATTTTTTCAAAGCACGGCTCGCCTCGTAGCGGGTCCCAAAACGGCATCAGTTTCAGTTGACCGTAAGTGATGGGAGCCGGTGGACGGATAGCGATTGCGAGCTGCTCGCAGCCGAGATCTTTTTCACCGGCCCAAGCAGCGATCATCGCTAATTGCGCGATCATGCGCGGGCCGTTGATTGCATCTTTTTCCACCGGAAGAAGTTCGACTGCGCGGCGGCCTTCGCGCAATGCGTCTTCTTTTCGTCCCAGTGCAGCATCGATCAAACCAAGCACGCACAGCGGTGGGCCGTAATTTGGTTGAGCTTGAACCGTTTTCTCCTGCGCTGCACGCGCCGCGGCGAATGCGGCCCGTGCTTTGTCAGCGTCATTTGTCATGCGGGCTATAACGCCTTCTACAAAGGAACGGTTGAACTGAATAACGTCGTCACTTAACGGGTTTTCGCTTGATGCATTTAGCGCAGCTTTTGCTGCAATAGAGTCCCGCTCGGCGAGTGCGCAGATGAGCCAGGAATCGGCCACATTCTCAACATCAGCTGGATTCTTCGTACGAATTTCATCAATCAATCGATGCAAGGGCCGAGTATCGGCTTTCCAATCCACTTCCATCAATGCGCGTGCGACCTTCGTATCGAGATCATCCGGTTTGATGGATAGCGCGCGCTCCAACATGGTTGCTTCGTCCGCATAGCGCTGGAGCAGGTCGTAACTTGCCGCAATCTGTTGCAGGGTAAAAAAGTTCCGCGGGTCAAGATCCACTGCGCGCTCAAGACTCTGCAGCGCGTCTTGTTGCTTCCCCCGGCGCCTCTCGATGTAGCCCTTCAGTTCAAATACCATAGGATCATTCGGTAGACTCTGGCGGGCGAGTTCGAGCTCGGTCAAAGCGCCATCATAATCGAGATATCCTCGGTAAAGATTTTCGGCACGTGCGAGGTGCGCTTCACCCGAATCGGGTCTGAGGCGGAATGCCGCCTGGATGGCTGACTCGGCTAACGCCAGGCGCTCAGGGGTGCGATCGTACCCGAAGAAGTAAAGGAGGTCGTGTGTGTGTGTGAGCAGGCAATACGCTTGGAAGAATGAGGAATCATGCGCGACAGCTTGGTTCAATAGGTCGGCCGCTTGCAGCAAATTCGCTTTGGTGCTTGTGGTAAAGCTCATCATTAAAACAAGATTCTTTGCGCGAGTATAGAATTCGAAAGCGGTAAGATTGGCGGTTGGGGGACGCGCCATGTCCAGCTTCTCAGTGGTGGACAATTTGGCATGAAGCTGGTCTGCAACCTTTAGAGCGATCGCACTCTGCGCTGCAAAGACACTGTTCAAATCGCAATCGTATTGTTCCGCCCAAACATGGATGTCGGTCCGCGTATCGATTAATTGTGCGTTCAAATGAAGCTGTGTTCCACTTTTGCGAATACTGCCCTGCAGGATGTGGGATACTCCCAGCGCGGCGCCGATCTCGTGCACATTTTGATTCCCACGATATTGCATCGCGCTAGTGCGGCTGATCACCTTCAGATCGCGAATTTTTGCCAACTTAGTTAGAATGTCGTCTTGGACGCCATCTGCAAAAAACGTGCTTTCTTTTTCTTCGCTCAGATTTTCAAACGGTAACACCGCAATACCTGTTACTGCAGTGCTGGGGACAAATTCGCTTTTCCAAACATTCCAACCAATGGCCGCTGCCAACCCGGCGAGTGACAATATCAACAGGGCTAGGGTAGGCTTCCGATGAACCCATTTTCTTCCACGACCGAACATTCCTGTGGACCGCGCGCGAATCGGCTCATGGTTGAGCCACCGGTCAAGATCTTCGGACAGTGCCAGGGCGGACGGATAACGGCGCTGCGGATCTTTCTCGAGGCACTTAAGACAAATGGTTGTTAGGTCACGGTCTACTTTCGCGTTCCACAAGCGCGGTTGCCGTGGCTCGGTTTCCAAAAGGAGCCGGATAGTGTCGTAGGTTGTTCCACCTGCAAATGGGGGATGCCCTGTAAGCAGATGGTAAAGCACCGCGCCCAATCCATAGACATCTGTCTCGCTTGTGACCTGGCTGTTACCCAATGCCTGTTCTGGCGCCATGTAACTCGGTGTGCCCAGCGTATCGAGCGTGCGCGTAATAGTACCCTCTCCTTCCATAAGCCGCGCCAGGCCAAAGTCGGTAAGGTGCGGTTCGCCTTTGGCATCTACCAAAATGTTTCCTGGCTTAATGTCTCGATGGAGAATGCCGCGTTGATGCGCGTAGTGCACAGCGCGCGCGAGCTTGGCAATCAATTCCGCTATACGGCGGATCGGCAGAAGCTCGCGCCTAACGAGTTGGTCAAGCGGAGCGCCTTCGACCAATTTCATGCTGAAGTAGCACGAGCCGCCATGCTCACCCACTTCATAAATGGGAACGATATTGGGGTTGTCCAAGCTCGCCGCAGTTTCTGCTTCCAACCGGAATCGTTTCAGGTGCGCCGATGTAGTCCACTGGCCTGTCCTGACAACCTTTAACGCGACTGTGCGGTTGAGACTTTTCTGTCGTGCGCGATAGACCACGCCCTGGCCTCCGCGGCCGATTGCTTCCAGCAATTCGTAGTCACCCAGACTTTCTGGCGGGATGGTCTTATCTGGTGCCCCGTTCCTCTTCCGGACGTCATTTCTATCGACGCGCGCAGATTGGTGCGCTTGCGCGGAGTCGTCTACCTCGGCAGCAGCTTCTGTAAATAGCCCAAGACCTGTCTCAAGCAGGCACGCGGTACAAAGGCCTTCAGCGGCATCGGAAAAAATTTCCGCGTCGCATTTCGGGCAAACGTTCGGCGTGAATTTCACGGATCGGCCTTGGATTGACCGGTTATAGATGTCACGCAATTCGGTGTCACACTACGATCGCAGCACAACTATTAGCTCACGCAATTCGTCTTCGATTTCGCTGGGATCGGCGACCGTGTGGCCAATCTCCTCCCGTAGCAACATCTGATAACGATGACGGAACCGATGGAAAGCCTGTCTGAGCGCGTTGTCCGTCATACCCAATCTCGCAGCGATCTGCGCACGCGTTGGCGCATCGGGTTCGTCTGGCAACAATAGTTTTAGAGAATCAAACAGCAAGGCGTTGCCAGTCGCGCGGTACTCCTTCTTTAACCGCTTAAGAACGTGCTCAATCAGAGTCGAAGCCCAACGTCGTTGATACAGCCGGTCGGCGCTCAGCGAATCAACCAGTCCCCCGACGTGAGAACCGGCGCGCTCACTCTCATGCAACTCTTCCAGCGGAATCAGCCATTGTCCGTGGCCACGTTTGATCGTCATCGCCCTGCGTCGTTCGCCGCCCAGAAAATGTTTGAACGATACCAGCAGATAGGAGCGCAGGCGTCCTTTCTCCCTGCGGGCTGCGTCAAGGTCGCGACGTTTGAGTAGCAGCTCAAAGAAACCCTGTGTCAAATCCCGCGCCTCCTCCGGGTCGCAATCTTGTCGACGGGCAAAAGCGTACAGAGGTCGCCAGTAAATCCGGCACAGTTCTTCCAAGGCTTCTTCCGCCGCGGCTGATTGACCCTGTGCAGTCAACACGAGGCTCCAATGCGTGGTGGCAAACGCATCGGCTTTACTTTGGATGTCCACGGTTGGACGGATTGTCCGCGGCGAACGCAAGCCGCTTCCATTGCACGAAACCTCCTGCTTGTGAGCCAGCATATCTCGTGTCTGAAACCGTACTTTCAGCGGCAAATCTGGTCAATGAAAGAGCCGTGGATGCCCGGCTCAAAAGCCTTCGAAATGGTAACATTACTGTTACCAAGAAATGCCGTCCCAAAGTGAGATGGTGAGCGCACGCCCTCGCCGGGACAACACCCTTTGGCAACGGTCAAGGTAGCGTGCGCTCCCAAACTTGTGGCGTCCTAATTTTCGTCCTCGGTAATCAGCCCAAATAGGCCGTGCTCTTCGTCCGCTATCCCGGCGGTGAAATAAACGCCGTCACCGAGCGGAAGAAGATCCCACAAGCCCTCAAATTGCAGAGGCGTTCCGTCCGCGGTCATAAGCGTCTCGATGAAAGCGCCAGTGACGGGATCGTAGTTGTTGATACGACCATCACCGAAATTACCGACCCAAAGTCCGTCCTCCACCAGCGCAAGTCCCCACGGTGCGTTGAGCTCGCCGTTTGAGATCAACCGTCTGAGGAAATTGCCGCTGGTATCAAACACACTGACGAAGCCACAGCCGGCGCACGCAACGTCATCTTCCCGGCGGTGATCCTGCTTGGCATAAGTGACGAAGATTTCGCCGTTGAAATTCCGGATTCCGAACGGCGCGTAATTACCGGGAAGATTCGGGTCAACGAAACCGTTGGGATTCACCTGCTGAAAGTTTTCATCGAAGGTGTGAACCTTGCCGGTATGAAAATCTGTCGCATACAGGAAATGGTGACCGTTCGCGACTCCGAGCGTTGCGCCTTTGTATATGGCACGGTTAACGCCGTGGTTCGTACCGTTATCAACGGCAATGATCGCGTGCGTTTGGTCCAGCGTCGGGTTCCAGCCTGAGATCGAACCGTCTTCACTAACGAAGATGAAACGAGCGGGCGCCGAATTTCCATTTTTTGTTACTTGGAAGAAAGACGTGCTGTTAAAGACGATCCCGGTGGGATTGGCCACATCTCTGTTCCGTGCGGCCCTTGGAATCTCTACTACCAACGTAAGGGCTGTGCCATCCTGCTGGTAGAGCGTTGATGTACCCGTGCCGTTGTTGCTGACCCAAATGACGCCACCGCTAGAGACTGCCATGCCCCATGGATTGACCAAGTTTGGGTCGACGTGCTGCGCGACGCCCGGGATGTCGGATTGAAAATTTGTCCACGAGTACGTGTCCGCGCGTGCAGAGGCGACCGTGAACAGCGCTGCTCCTAACAAGAGCAGACCGATTTTTGTATAAGCATGAATTGTTTTCATAGGTTCTTTCTTTCGTAATACATCGCATCAGTCGCGGTCCGAATCCGTATCGAGAGGGTAACGCGGTTGTTACTTTTCAATGTGCGCTAGTCGTGTGCGATACAACGGATCCGAAAATCCGGTCTCAGCACGAGGAAGGCTGCAGGAAAGCCAATTTCTGAGCCGAAGATGTCGAGTGCGTGGAACGTTGTAAAAGGTTGCCGCTTGCGCCGCAGTCTGGAACCTGGTCAGCGAGCAGTGCGTTTATCGCTTCGGGAGCGTCCGAATGTAATTGACCAAATGCCAGCGATCTGTTTGGGAAAATCGTTTGCCGAATGCCGGCATCGGTTTTTTGCCGGTTGTGATCTTCCAGAAGAGAGATCCATCAGATTCCGTTGCCAGCTTTGGATCGGAGAGTTTCGCCGGGTGGATATTTAGCTCAATCACGGCCGGGCCGTCCGCGTCTCCTGTTTTCCCGTGACACATAGCGCAGGTTTTCGAATAGATCTTCCGGCCGGCAGCGAGTGAAGATTCGGTGGCGGCAACGGGGTTCTTCTTTTGCGCCTCCGCCGCAGGAGCGTTCCATTTCCCTTTCGATTGTTCTTCACTCAGCGCGACGATCGCTGAGGGGATCAAGATTGTAAAAAGCACAGCTACGCTAAGGCAAAAACGCGACTGGAGAATCATAGTAAGCGCGACACAGACTGGCGCTACTGCGTAGTAAAGGTCCTGTCGCTGCCCATTCTGGTGCCGCTGGCGTTCGTGCCTACCATCCGGAAATGGTAAGTAGTGTGTGGGGCTAAGCCGCTGATGTTGGCGGTGATGTTTCGGTAAGTGTTCCCGGTCTGACTCTGCATAGAGGTCGCGGACCCGTAATTGGTCGTGGTGCCATACTGGAAAAAGACAGTCGTAGTCAACCCATGCGGATTGAGCGAGCCATTGAGAGTCGCTGAAGATGTAGCGACGTTGGTCGCGGCGTTAGTTATGACGACAGGGGGCCCAGTCGCAGTAAGCGTGGTAAACGTCCGGTCGCTGCCGATTGTAGTACCGGCCCCGTTCGAAGCGACGACTCGGAAATGGTAAAGTGTGTTCGCAGTTAAGCCGGTGACGTTTGCACCGACAGCTTGGAACGTGTTTCCGGCCCGATTCTGGGGAGCGGTGGTGAGTCCGTAGCTGGGCGTGGTACCGTATTGGAAATGAAAGCTCGTGGGTAACCCATGTGGATTGAGTAGAGCATTGAGTGTGGCTGAAAAGCTGGCGATAAACGTTGCCGGGTTAGTTGTCGCCACAGGTGGCCCGGTCACGGTCAGCGTTCTAAACGTCCTGTCGCCGCCAAACCTGGTGCCGGCGCTGTTGGTCGCTACAATTCGGAAATGATAGACGGTGTTTGGACTCAACCCGCTGATGTTGGCAGCGATGTCTCGATAGGTGTTCCCGGTTTGAGTCTGCATTGGGGTGGTGGATCCGTAAGCGGTCGTGGTTCCATATTGGAAAGAGACAGTCGTGGTCAATCCATGAGGATTGAGTGACCCATTCAGTGTAGCTGAAAAACTGGCGATTAACGTCGCCGGATTAGTTGCAACGACCGGAGGACCGGTGGCGGTAAGCGTGGTAAAGACCCTGTCGGCCCCAAAGCTGTTGCCGCCATTATTGTGAGCTACAATTCGGAAATGATAAGTGCGGTTAGCGAGCAAGCCAGTGATATTGGCACTGACAGGCCGCACCGTGTTGCCATTGTGAGTCTGCATCGGGGTAGTGGATCCATAGCTGGTCGTAAGACCATATTGAAAGGAGACCATCGTGGTCGCCCCACGCGGATTCACCGAGCCATTAAGCGTGGCTGAAAACGCAGCCACCTTAGTCGCCAGATTGGTTATGACGGCCGGAGTCGGGGTGGGGGTGGAAGTGGGTGTAGGCGTGGGCGTGGGCGACGCATTGACCACCGTGACCGTGCCTACCATGTTGCAGCAGCCACCGTGCGGAGTGCAGTAGTACGGAAACGTTCCATTACTGTTGAACGTATGAGTGAACGTAGCCCCTTGAGGGCGAAGTCCGGAGTCCCAGATCCCGTTGGGCATCCCCGGGGACCCTGAGGTTGTAGTATGGCCGGCCGAACTAAAAGTCCAGCGCACCTGGTCGCCTGGGTGAATTGTGACTGACGAAGGCGAAAAGACCAAATCACCGTTTGGGGCAACCGTAACGTTAACTGTCGCCGCGCTCGCCGGCTCGGGATAGAAGAAAAGCGAAGTAGCCGCTGTCACGACTAGTGTAAGACGCCAGGAAAAGATTCTCATTGTAGCCCCCATTCGGTAAATTCAGCGGATCAGCGCCGTGAAAGTGCAGTTAATATATCACTGGCTGCAATCTCGCAAAGGTAACGCAGCTGTTACCTCTGAAGCGAGCCAGCGGCACGCCCGACCCTCAGGTAGCGCCGTTACACTGAACATCTGCGCTAGGACAATCAGCCTCGCCGTTGGGAGTTCGTCCCACGGCGAACAGGAATTTTTCCCTCGGGGCGGCCAATGGTATAGCCTACGTGGCGAATCGTGTGAATCAGCGGAGGCTCACCGAGCTTTTTCCTGAGGCGGCCAATGAACACTTCAACCAGCTTCGTATCATACTCATGCGCGTGCTCCCACACGCGTTCGCACAGTTCCGTGCGTGTGAACACGCGGCCCGGTTCCCGCATCAGCACCTTTAACAACATCAACTCACGTGGAGAAAGCTCGATCCGCTGCGTGTTTCGGTGAACGTCGTGCGTTGATAGATCGAGCGTGACATCGCCGACGCGCAAACAGATTACCGGTTCCTCCGGATACCGGCGCCCGAGCGCGCGGACGCGCGCCACGAGTTCACGCATGGCAAATGGCTTCGGTAAATAATCGTCGGCCCCGAGCTGCAAGCCGGTTACTCGATCTTCCACGGCGCTGCGCGCGGTCAGCAACAGGACACGACTGGCAAGATGTTGCTCGCGGAGGCGCGCTAACAGTTCGAAACCATCAATGCCAGGGAGGCGAACATCGAGCACAATTAGATCAAAAGACCCCTTGCCTACTTCCTCCAACGCGGCTTCACCACTGTAAACGGTTTTCGGATCATGACCGTCCTCGGTCAGTGCTGCGCCGATTTGCCGCGCTACGGGAAGCTCATCTTCAACGATCAGGATTTTCACGAGTTTATCGGCAACATTCGATCATTAGAAGCGGACCGTAAACTGTGTAGCCAGCAAGTGGTTGTCCTGGCTTGGAGCAGTGGTTTCATGCTGGAAACTGTATTGCAATTTTAACTGTACGTGCGTGGTGAGACGGTAAGTAGCGGCGACGTCGATTCTGCCAAGGTCTGGACTCCAGTTTTTTTTACCGCCGTAGCCATCATTGATTGTGTTGAATAGCTGCTGGTTCCAACGAACCGCGCCAAATAGTTGCGGCGTAAATTTGTATTTCGCTTCGACGTAATAAGCGAATGTGTCCGCATCTCCCACATTCGGGACTTCAAAACGCGCTTCATAAAACTCGGCCCACAGTTGCAGATGATGCCATGCGAAGCTGATGTCTTGTCCCAGGACAAATTCTCGATAGTCGCCGATATCCCGACCGGGCGGCAGCGACGATTCTGCTTCACGCCGAAAATATGGGCCCTCGCTGGCCGAGAAGCCGAAATTCCAAGCTTCGTTCGGCCGGAATCCGATCCGGCTACTAAAAGTCGGATTTTCGAAGCCATTCTCTG